>OHAI01003664.1_pt1 | contig 10208 bp, 11 predicted proteins | sample 1577091 | NCBI WGS metagenome assembly OHAI01 (sample SAMEA3541548, study PRJEB24748) | human gut metagenome | biome: human gut; feature: human-associated habitat; material: faeces | place: China | collected 2012 | reverse complement strand
GCAATGCGGATGTCATTGGGGCCTACGCCTGTCATGGGAGAAATGGCGCCGTGGAGCACATGATAAACACCGTGGAATTCTCTGGTGCGTTCATAAGCTGCCATATCTCTGGGGTCTTCCACCACCATGATGGTGCCGTGATCCCGGTTTGGATTGGCACAGACGGGACAAGGGTCCTCGTCTGTGAGATTACAGCAGACAGAGCAGTAATGCACCTGCTGTTTCGCCTCCAGAATGGCACCCGCAAGGGCTGCCACTTTTTCCTCAGGCATATGGATGATATGAAAAGCCAGACGCTGGGCTGACTTGCCGCCGATGCCCGGCAGACCTGCCAGCTGCTCAATGAGTCTGGTAATGGGATTTCCGTAGTAATTCATGGTATCCCTCTTTTTCTTAGAACATGCCGCCCATGCCCATGCCGCCTGTCAGTTTGCCCATGGCATTGTTGTACATTTCGTCTGCCTGACGGATGGCTTCGTTCACTGCGGACAGGATCAGGTCTTCCAGCATTTCCACATCATCGGGATCTACTACATCAGGGTTGATTTTCAGTTCTTTGATTTCTTTTTTGCCGGAGATAACCACTTTCACAGCACCGCCGCCGCTGGTCATTTCCAGTGTCTTTGCCTGCAGCTCCTCCTGCTTTTCCATCATCTGTTTCTGCATTTTCTGCGCCTGCTTCATGAGGTTATTCATATTCATACCACCCATGCCGCCGGGAAAACCGCCTTTTGCCATGTCTGATTCCTCCTTATATTTCATAAACCTAATCCTTTTTATTTTATCTGAAATTACGCCGTCTGGCAAGTGTCATTCCACATCCGCCTCCGGGAAATACTGCCCCAGAAGGCTTGCAAATTCCGCATCCGCCTCCGCAGAGGGTGTCTCCTCCTCCTTGCCGTATGCCGCTTCTCTCCATTTTTCATATTCATCCTTCGTGGTGGTTCGCAGCTCGAAGCTTTTGCCCGTTTCCTTCTCCAGAACTGCCGCAATCTTGTCCATGCCGCGCTGAATCATATCCGTGAGCGCAGGATATGCGCAGATGAGATAGAGAAATTCATCCTCCTTGAAGCCGATTTCCACCTTGGAAAGCATCCCCTTCAGCACCGCATCCTCCACGTCATTGCGCAGCAACGCCCATTTCTCCTGTACTTCCTTCCTGTCCTCGGGCAGTGCAGGAGGTCTGCGCTTTGGCTTGGGCTTTTCCTTGGGCTTTTCTGTCGGTGTCGCCTGCGTGATGGCAGCCGGCACGCCTTCTTCCATCTTCCGCTCCAGCTCGCCCAGTCTTGCCGCCAGGGCAGTCAAATCCTTCTCCGTCCATGGCGCACAAAGCTTCATCAGCTCCACCTCCAGCAGAATCCGCTCATTCGTTGCCCATTTCATTTCGCTCTGCAAATCGGAAAATTTCCCGATGAAATAAATCAGCTCCTCCGGAGAAAGCACTCCTGCCGCCTTTTTCAGCCGTTCTCCGTCCTCCGCGGATAAATCCAGAATCCGCGTCACATCGGGCAGCGTTGCCGCCATCAGCAGGTTCCGCAAATGCTGCAAAAGCTCCGTCACAAATTGCTTCACGTCTCTCCCGTCCTGCATCATCTGCTCCACCAGAAGCATTGCCTCTTTCGCATCCCGTTTCGCAAGCGCGTCCGTCATTTCAAAGAAAATCGTCTGGTCAACCGCACCCATAATGTCCAGTACCTTTTCCAGCGTCACCTCCTCGCCGCTGAAAAACGCAAGGCACTGGTCTAAAATACTCAGCGAATCACGCATCGAGCCGTCCCCCAGATGTGCCACATAGCGCACCGCCTCAGGGGTCGCCTGCTGTCCCTCCTCCTTCAGATAGCCCATCAGCGTTTGGGCAATCGTCTCCGTGGTAATCCTGCGGAAATCAAACCGCTGTACGCGCGAAAGAATCGTTGCCGGCACCTTCTGTGGGTCTGTTGTCGCCAGAATGAAAATCACATGTGCAGGCGGCTCCTCCAGTGTTTTCAGAAGCGCATTGAACGCCGCCGCCGAAAGCATGTGTACCTCGTCAATGATATAGACCTTATATTTCCCCTGTGTCGGCGGATATTTCACTTCCTCGCGAATCTCGCGGATGTTGTCCACACCGTTGTTGGAGGCCGCGTCAATCTCAATCACGTTGACACTTCTCCCTGCCAGAATATCCTTACAAACGGCACACTCGTTGCAGGGCTCGCCGTCCGCCGTGGGGTTCGTGCAGTTGATGGCTCTGGCAAAAATCTTCGCCGTAGAGGTTTTCCCTGTGCCCCTTGTGCCGCAAAACAGATACGCATGGGACACGCGCCCCGTTTTCATCTGATTTTTCAGCGTTCTGACGATATGCTCCTGCCCGATGACGCTCTCAAACGTCTGTGGGCGGAATTTTCGATATAAAGCCGTATAAGCCATAAGCACACTCCTCTTTTTTTCCGAATCAAATCGGACATTCTGTTGTTATGATACCACAGTTTTCGGAAAAATGATACTCTCCTTACGTCGCATGCACAGGCAGGGTGACAGCAAAGGTTGTGCCGCCTTCGCCGCTTTCGGCAATGCGGATTGTGCCGCCGTGCAGCTCCACAATCTTGCGCACCAGCGTCAGTCCCAGCCCTACGCCGCCGTATGCCCGACTGCGCGATTTATCCACACGGAAGAACGGCTGAAAAACGGTTTCCCTGTCTGCTACGGGAATCCCGCTTCCCGTATCCTGTACCAGAATCTCCACCGTATCCGCCCGTTCCTCTGCCGAAACGCGCACCGCTCCGCCCTCTTTGTTGTAGCGAATGGCATTTTCCACCAGATTAAACAGCAGACGATACAGCAGAATATCGCTTCCCTGCAAAAGCACCTCTCCCGTCGCTTCCTGTAAAAGCGAAATCTGCCGCTTCTCTGCCATAGGGGAAAGGTCTGCCAGCACCTCCTCAATCAGTGCCGTCAGCTCTACCGCCTCCGCCCGTTCAATTGTGTTCATTTCGCTCATTTCCAGAAGCGTTTTCACCAATTTTGAAAGCCGCTCCGTCTGTTCCTTCAGCATGGCAAGCAGCTCCGCCGTTTCTGCGTCCATGTCGGGGTGCGGCATTTCCTCGTATAATTCCAGCTGCGCCTGCATCATTGCCAAGGGTGTGCGGAATTCATGCGCCGCATTGCCGTTAAACTCCTGCAAGGAAGAAAACGCATCCGAAAGCCGCCGCACCATGGCCTCAAAGGAATGGCTGAGCGCCTGAAATTCGGGAATCTGCTGCTCCTCCGATTGATATTGCATTAAGTTTTCTGCTTGGATTTGCGTAATTCTGTCGGAAAAGCTTCTGAGCGGTCTAAGGGCATAGCCGCTCACAAAATAAGTAATACAGCCGCTCACCAGCGTAATCAGAAGGGTGATCAGCCAGCTGCTGAGCGTAAAAATTTTCTTAGTATCGTTGATTTGTATTTCAAAATCGGGAGGAAGCTGCTCCACATCCGCGTCGGGAATGGAAATCATAAAATCCGCCGTCGGTGTCTGATGAAAAATCGCCTGCCCCAGCTTATCCATATAAAACATGCCTGCTCTGGAAAGTGCCAGATTCAGAAAAATACAGGTAGCGGCAATCAGCACCGCCGTCATCAGCGTCAGTCTCCATTGTAAAGAAAGTCGCTTCATTTCCGCTCTCCCCCTATCCGATATCCTTCCCCGACCTTGTTTGTGATCGGGTCATAGTTCAGCTCTGCCTTCAGCTTCTTTCGCAGCGCAGAAATATGCACCCGAATGGAATTGCTGAACGCATCCACACTGCCGTCCCAAACATGCTCCATCAGCTCCTCCTGACTGATTGGTCTGCCTTGGTGCAAAAGCAGATATTCCAAAATGCCCTTTTCCTTTCTGGTCAGACGGATTTCCTTCCCGTTCACAAGCGCTTCTCTGGTGCGGGTATCAAAGGAAATGCCGCCGCAAACCAAGGCTGTGCTTTGCTGAATGAACTGCCTGCGTGTCAGGCTGCGCACCCTTGCCGCCAGCTCCTGCAAATGAAAGGGCTTTTCCAGATAATCGTTCGCCCCTGCATCCAAGCCCGCAACCTTATCCGCAACCTGACTGCGTGCGGATAAAATCAGCACCTTTGTTTCCGCATCCGTTTGGCGCAGCCGCTCCAAAACCTCCATGCCGTCCATCCCCGGCAAATGCAAATCCAGCACAATCAAGTCATACTGCTCTATCAAAAGCCGCTCCAGCGCCTCTGCCCCGTCATAGCAGCAATCCACCTCATAGCCTGCATGGTGCAGGCTTTTGGCGATGGTATCGCAAAGCATCCTCTCATCCTCAACCACCAAAAGCTTCATGGCTCTGCCTCCTTTCCGATTTCCTTCGCTTTTTTCCTTCGCTTTTTTCCTTTTCCTTTTTTCCTTAATTCCAGTATACCATAAAGAAATAAAATAAAAATTAAGTTTTTTCTTAACAGAGATTTTATTTCGAATGTTGTATACTGGTTTCATCAAGAAAAATAAAAACGAAACAGTCCCCTTGAAACGAAAGGAAGAAATCCATGAAAAAAGAACTCGCAACGCCGTTTTTCCGGCTTGCCGCTCTTGCGCTCGGCATCGGCATGATGGTCTACGGCGCATATCGCGGAGAGGCAGCTGTTGTGCTCTCTAAAGCAATCAAATTATGTCTGGAGTGTGTCGGCATTGGCTAAAAAACAAATAAAATCCTATCTTCTGGCAAGAATACGAGGAGGTATTCAGCTTCTGGCAACGCTTTTGAGCAACCTCCACCTGCCAAATTTCCTAAAAGGAACCATCTTTCAGGGCAGCACCAAGCAGGTCTGCGTACCCGGTCTGAATTGCTATTCCTGTCCGGGGGCAGCGGGCGCGTGTCCCATCGGGGCCATGCAGGCAGTGGTCGGCTCCTCAAAGTTCAAGTTTTCCTATTATATCACAGGAATGTTGATTTTCATCGGCGTTCTGCTGGGAAGATTTGTCTGCGGCTTTCTCTGCCCGTTCGGCTGGTTTCAGGATCTGCTGCATAAAATCCCGACAAAGAAATTTTCAACCAAAAAACTCAGTGGCCTTCGCTATCTGAAATATCTCATTTTGGTTGTTATGGTTTTTCTTCTGCCTGCGCTTGTGGTAAACGTAGTCGGCATGGGAAACCCCTTCTTCTGCAAATATCTTTGTCCGCAGGGGGTGTTGGAGGGTGCCATTCCGCTCTCCCTCGCCAGCACGAGCATCCGCTCCGCCCTCGGCTCGCTGTTTGCATGGAAAAGCTGTGTGCTTGCGGCTGTGATTATCCTAAGCATACTGTTCTATCGCCCCTTCTGCAAATGGATTTGCCCCTTGGGTGCGTTTTACGCATGGTTTAACCGCATTTCCCTTTTGCAGCTTCAGGTGGATCAAAACAAATGTATCTCCTGCGGCAAATGCGGCAGGGTGTGCAAAATGGACGTTGCTGTTCCTCAGACACCGAATCATAACGAATGTATCCGTTGCGGTGCCTGCATCACAGCCTGTCCCACACAAGCAATTCACTATCAATACGGATGTAAAAAACAGAAAACGGAGGAAACAAAATGAAAAAAAGAATTTTACTTTTCGCAGTCTCTCTTATTTTCGTCCTCGGCTTTACTGCCTGCGGCAAGGCAAAGCAAAGCGCTGAGGAGCTGATTCAGCAGGAAAATGAAATCATCGCAGAGCATCAGGATTTATGGGATCTCGCTTTTAATGCGGTAGATAAGGACACTGTCGGCTCTCAAACAGGCGATTATGCCGATTTTCTGAAAATGGCACTGGAAAATATAAAGGATCAGCTGAGCAGCGAGGATTTCAAGACCCTGAGTGAGGATGTCAAAAAAATCAAGGCTCTGGAAGAGCAGCTTGCCGCTTTGCCGCAGGAGGACAGCAACCCCACAGGTACCTCTCTGGACAGCGCAAAGAGCTTTCCCGCCTTTACCGGCAAGGACTTTGACGGCAATGCCGTAGATGAAAGCCTGTTTACCAACAATAGCGTAACTCTGGTAAATTTCTGGTTCAACGGCTGCAGTCCTTGCGTTGGGGAGCTGCCTGCCCTGCAAAAGCTGCATGATTCCCTGCAGGAAAAGGGCGGTGCCGTTGTCGGCATCAACGTGGAAACTCTGGATGAAAACGAGGATACCATTGCTGCCGCAAAGGAAATTATGAAAAAGCAGGGTGCATCCTATCAGAACATCTATTTCGATTCCGATAGCGAGGCAGGTAAGCTGGCACTTTCTGTAATGACCTTCCCCACCTCTGTTCTCATTGACAGCGAAGGCAATATTGTAGGTGATGTCATCGTGGGCGGTCTGGATAACGAAAAGACCATGGCAAGTGTGCAGAAGCAAATTGATGAAATTTTAGCAAAATAAGAAAAAAGCGCAAAAGAAAAAGCAGGTGTTGTCGGCGAAAGCCACAGCCCTGCTTTTTTTGCTGTTTTGATTATTTCAAAAATAAATAAGGTCCGCACACCCGCTGTTGCCACAGCGCCCCACGCGTTACCTTCTTCCACGGCTCCATTCAGGCACCCTTACTACACACACAAGTAGACTGCTTAGTGCTGCTGCCTTCCGACCCTGACACGATTCACAGGCTCATGTTGCGTAAGACCCAAACTTCAACACCGCTTTCAAAGGGCAGACCATCAAGCCCTGCGTCGAAAGCGAGCATCACCCTCACTATAGCGGATTGTGAGTACAGGGCACCGCTACCACCCCGGCTAGTGCGGAAATATCATCACTCCCAAGCCGAAGCCACAGGAGAATTTCACTGATATAACTATGTTATTATACACGCTCATTGGTTTTCTGTCAATGGCGCTGCATTGGCATTTTTACGAAAACGCTTAAAAAACCGCTTCATAATCTCGCTGCATTGGGGTTGCAAAACGCCCTCCTCCACTGCCACCTGATGGTTGAGCCTTGGTTCATTCAGCACATCCAGCACAGAGCCGGCGCAGCCTGCCTTGCTGTTTCTTGTCCCGAAAACCACCCTTGGGATGCGTGCCTGCACGATTGCCCCCGCGCACATCGGGCAAGGCTCTACGGTAACATAAAGCACACAGTCCTCCAGCCGCCAATCCCCCACGATTTTCGCCGCCGCATCAATCACATCAATCTCCGCGTGGCGCAGAGGATTTTTGTCGGTATTGCGCAGGTTATGCCCTCTTGCGATAATCTCGCCGTTTCGCACCATCACCGCGCCAATCGGCACCTCGCCTGCCGCAAGCGCCTTCTCCGCCTCCGCCAGTGCTTCTGTCATATATTTCTCGGATTCCGTCATTTTTATTCCTCCGCAGCCAGATAGAGCTGTCCCCTTCTGTCCTCATTATCCGCAACGAACCAGTAGTCCTCCCTGCCATTTCCGTCAAAATCGCAGGGATAGATGCACTGTCCGTACTGGATATCCTCATTCGCGGTTTTCAGTCCTTTTTCCGTCAGGATATATCGAATCGTGGTAGCCGTGGTATCGCAGGCATAAATCTCCTGCACGCCGTCCCCGTTCATATCGCCGCTCATAAGCGGGCCATAGAAGTTTTCCACGCCCACATGCGTACTCCAAAGCTTACGGAAGCTGTCATTCACCGCATGGTAAACATACAAATCCATCCCGTCCGTCAGAATATATTCCTTTACACCGTCCCCATCCAAATCCGTGATGTGGCACTGCGTCACCTGATGGCGCAGCTTTCTTGTGCCGGTATTCTGCCAGCTGCCATCCTTTTCCTCATAAATCTCCATATTTTTATCAATAAAAAGATACAGCCTGCCGTTCTCCGCGCCCAGTGCAGTGCAAAGCTCTCCCTCCAGAGGGATTTCCCCTGCCACGTTCAGTCTGGAATCGTAAAGCATCACCCGTTCCGCGCGCGTATAGGTCTTTTCGCTTTCGCCCTCGCCGCTTTCCTCAATACTGGAAACCAGAACCGCCAGTCTTGCGTCATCCTCCTTTAAAAACGCCGCCGAGGTCGCCTCTAAGCCGCGCCCATAGGAAAAGCTGCGGTAACGGCTCAGCCCGTTGGCATAGCGGTAGACCTCTGCCTTGCCGCCACGAATGGAAACCGCCAGCCGCCGTCCCTTCGCATCCTGCCCGACAGAGTAAATCCCCTCTGCGGAAAATTCCCCTCTGCCCATGCGGAAGGAGGTCGGCATCCCTGTCCAGCTTTCATACGCCCGAAAGCCGCCGTCCGCCAGAAACGGGTTGCGCTCCTTCAGGCTGTAATAGCCGTTATCATAGCCACCGCTGTAGGCCACCCCTGCCAGAGAGCCGCCTACAAACCAGCATTGCAGTGTCCCTGCCGCATCGCCGTTATAGTGCAGCAGTGCCGCCTGCGCCAGTACGGCATCCTGTCCTGCCTTTCCCTTCAGGTTATATTCGCAGGCGGAGGAGGCATCAAACAGCCGTTCATTTTCCTCCGTCGCCTCCGGCACAACTGCCGCCCCAAAGCTCAGGCTGCTGTGGTCATATTCCCAATAAAAATCCTCTGTCACCTTGTCGATGGATTCCTCATACGCCTCCTGCTCGGCAGCACTGAGACTAAAGGTATCCTCCTTTGCACCGCAGCCGCTAAGCAGAAGCAAGCTTGCCAGAATCGTCATCCATTTCTTCATAGTATTCCCTCTCTCAAAAAAGAACCGTCCGAAACGCCGCTTTCAGCCGCTCTTTTCGGTTTCCTTCGTTTTCCAGAATGATAAAAACAAGTGCTTCCTTTGTAAGTATATGCTACGATTATACCCTATCCAACCTCAAAAAACAAGCCGCACCAGTGCCACAGCCGCAAAGATGCCGACAAGGTTTGCCAGAAGGGCGCAGGGCAGCGTATATCTCGTTTTCCGAATCCCGACAGAAAGAAAATACAGGCTCATCGTATAAAACACCGTTTCCGTGCAGCTCATCATGACAGAGGCCGTTCTGCCCAGAAAGGAATCCGGGCCGTACTTCGCAAAAAGGTCGGTCAGAAGTCCGGTTGCCGCGGAGGAGGAAACCAGCCGCACCAGACTTAACGGTGCCAGCTCTGCCGGAAAGCCGACTGCCTCTGCCGCCGGGCGAATCAGCCGCACCAGAATGTCCAAGAGCCCCCCTGCGCGCATCACCTCCACCGCCATCATCAGACCGATTAGAGTCGGCAAAATATCCAGAACCGTCTGCAGGCCCTCCTTCGCCCCCTCCAGAAACACCTCATAAATATCCATTCGCTGCAAGCACCCGAATACCACAATGCACAGCACCGTAACAGGAATCAGCAGATCGGATATCGTCAGCAGTATCCCCACGCTATCCCCTCCCCTCCAATGCCTTCGCCGCAAGCGTACCAACCAGTGTCGTAAGCATCGTTGCCGCAATCCCCACCCCGATAATCTCCGCCGGATTCTGCGAGCCGTATTCCATGCGGTACGCCAGAATATTCATCGTAACCAGCTGCAGGGAGGTCATGTTCACCGTCAGAAACATACACATTGCCCCCGATGCCCGTCCCCTTTCCTCTCGGTTCAGCCTCTGCAGCTCCTTCATCGCCATCAGTCCGGCAGGTGTTGCCGCCCATCCAAGCCCCAGAAAATTCGCCACAAAATTCGTTGCGATATATTTTCTTGCAGGATGCAGCCGCGGCACGGAGGGAAAGAGAAAATCCATCAGCGGTGTCAGCCTTGCGGCAAGTCGGTCAATCATACCGCCCCGCTCCGCAATCTTCAGCACCCCCAACCAAACCGAAATTCCCCCTGCCATGGCAAACGCCAGCTCCACCGCAGAGCGTCCGCCGCTTAAAATCGCCCCCGTCACCATATCCATTCTGCCCAGAAACGCGCCCGTCAGAATTCCGCCAATCAAAAAAAAGCCCCAAATGCCGTTTAACATTTCCGCCTCCCCCCTCTCGTTAGTTTATGTTTGCTTCCTTTCTCTCATGAACCTTTTTTCCCCTCATAAAAATTGCAGTAAAAAACTCCGAATCTTCTTCAAAAAATGTGATTTTTGTTGAAAATTGTTCTTTTTTATGTTAAGATTTAATAAATATTCCGGCAAAAAACAAACAGTAATAAATTTTAGGGGGAAGCGAACAATATGAAATCAACAGGTATCGTAAGAAAAGTGGATGAATTGGGAAGAGTTGTTCTGCCCATCGAGCTTCGCCGCAACATGGGAATCGAAATCAAGGATTCTCTGGAAATCTTTGTTGATGAAAACACCATTATCCTGCAAAAATACGAGAACCTGCCTGGCGTTTCCATTGCTCTGCC
>OHAI01003661.1_pt1 | contig 10217 bp, 9 predicted proteins | sample 1577091 | NCBI WGS metagenome assembly OHAI01 (sample SAMEA3541548, study PRJEB24748) | human gut metagenome | biome: human gut; feature: human-associated habitat; material: faeces | place: China | collected 2012 | reverse complement strand
TCTCCCTGCACCCTCCGATTAAGGCTCTGCCCTAATAACCCGAAGTGAAACTCAAAATACAGACAAGCCTATGGCACAGAAGACATCCATCAACATCAAGCCGTGCAACATCGGCAGCAGCGAAGCGCATAACAAGCGGACAGCGGAATATCTCGCCAATATCCGCAAGGAGAAATTTTACATCCGTACCGACCTCATGGCAGGAAACGAAGCATGGGTATCACCTGCTTTCGGCGAAGCCACGCTCACCGACCGCTACAATCAGATAGCCGCAATGGTCAAGGAAAAGACAGGTCGGGCGATGCAGACCAAAGACCGGGAACGGGTGAACAAGAAGACGGGTAAGGTGACCATTGTCCGTGGCAGCACTCCGCTCAAGGAGGGCGTGGTTGTCATCAAGGACGACACTACGATGGAGCAGCTACGGCACTTCTGCGAGGTGTGTAAGCAGCGTTGGGGTATCACAGCCTTGCAGGTGTTCATCCACCGTGACGAGGGACATTATGGAATACCCGGCGACAATGCCACATGGAAGCCCAATCTCCACGCACATATCGTATGGGACTGGATGAACCACGATACGGGCAAGTCCTGCAAACTGGATGAGAAAGCCATGAGCGAGATGCAGACCGTTTTGGCTGGGTGTCTGGAAATGGAAAGGGGCACCTCAAAGGAGGTGACGGGCAAGGAACATCTGGAGCGCACAGACTTCATCATCGCCAAGCAGAAGCAGGAAGCGGAACAGGCGAAAGCTGCAAGGCAAGCCGCCATCGCCTCCAAAGAGGAAGCCGAAGCGGAACTTATGTTTGTGGAGGGCGAGAACAAGGCGAAAGAGCAGTACCGCCGTTCCCTCGACAGCGAGATTGCCGAAAAGGAGAAGCAACTCAAGGACGAGCGAAAGGCGAAAGTGGACAGCATATTGGATAGCGTCGGCAGTCTTGTGGGGGTCGGCAAATCCGCAGCGGTTGAAAAGGAAAACGCCAAACTCAAAGCCGAGAGCGAGCGCATGAAGAAAGCCTTTGCCGAAGCCGTAAAGGACAAGGCGGAGGAACGGACAAAGGCATTGACCGCAGAGAAACAGAAAGCCGAAGCGGAGCGTGACAGGGCTTTGGTGCAGAGCCGTTCACTTGGCATGGAAAGGGACAAGGCGGTACGGCAGCTTCAGGAACAGCAAGCCAACGAGCAGCAGCATATTCGCCAAGCGGTGAACCAAGCCACGGCGGAGAAAGACAAGACCATCCGCTTGCTGCAAAGTGCTCTGAAAGCGAGCAGGCATATTCTGAATGTGCTTGCCGATATTCTTTACAAAGCAAACGAAGTCTTTAAGCGAGCCATTGATGCAATTATCCATTTCGGTACGGAGCAGCACCAATCGTTCTTTGCTCCGTCCGAAGCAGCCGACATCAAGAGCGTGATGCAGGAGTACGGGGAAACGACCGAACAGCAGAATGCAGTCGGTGCGTGGCTCTGTGACTATGCGGAGAGCCGCCAGCCTTTTGACGAAATAAAACATCGCCATACACTCAAAGAGGTTGGCGATGTGGCGGAGGGGAAATATGATTGGAAAATCAAAACAAATGTAATGACAATACAACGATAGCTTAGTGTTTGTTATACAAAACGACGCTACAATTTAATGCAAATAGATATACAAAAGATTAAATCAATCAAATAGTGATGTAAGCCATGGCAAAAATGGCTTTACAACATCAATACAAGACGATGTAATTGAAAGAAAATCTCCCAATTTTTCGGTGAATGTTTTTTTGTCTTTAGAGGACATTAAATTGTCAATCAGTCTTATTATTTCTTCTGCATTAGGTTGAGAAGAAACAGCTTTTTTTAATTCTTCAAACCGAGAGTCAACACTATTAGCTACATTGCGTGAGTTGTCAATAGAGTCAATGTACACTCGGTCTGCATAAATATCTCCATTTATTTTTACAGATTTCTTTTCTTCTTTCTGCAAGCATCCTACATTTTGATATTTAGCTTCAATATGTTGAAGAGGACTGTCTTCATAAACATCTACAGCCGTAATTACATATCTGTCTGTTATGCCATTTATACGTGTTCGCTCCAAATAATCCCCAATTTGAATAGGAACACTTATATCCTGTAAAAGAATCAATTTAGACTGAATCCAAGCCTTGGTTTCTATTTTCTGACCATCGGGCTTTATTATCAGCACCTCTTTATAATATTCATCAAAATTTGTTTGCATCATATTTGTGCTTTATTGTGGTAACTGCTAACACTAAATGATTAAATGTGCACTATTTTTGCCATTTATTCTTTTTGAGTGGGTTTCCAATCCTCATTAAACCATTGGCGTTGGGTGAGCCACATATTGGCTGCTTCTATGGCATGTTGCTTAAAAATATCAAAATCAATATTTGTATGATATATACGTCCTTCAGATTCTTCATTTGTGAAAATATACATGCCATGCCACCCATTTACTTTCTGATTAACACCTCCTCCATTTACCATTTCCTTAAATTTCGGAAGTTTCAAGAAATCTCCATCAAGCACAATGGCTACACTCCAAAAGTAAGATTGCATGGCTCGTAAAGACGGTTCTCTATCCCTTGTAACTCGGTCGCGTATGCTGGTCTTACACTGTAAACACCCATAACAATAACGCTTATCTCCTTTAGTCACAATAGCATATAAATCGAAAACGTCTCCTGCAATTTGTTCTTTAAGCCAACTGATGTCACGAGGCTCATTTGCAATTTCATCGGCTTTAATCAATGTATTCAGGTCTCGTTGTAAAATTATCTCAATTTTCGAATCTTCAAGTGCCAAAGACGCTAATTGCTTAACCATTTCCTCAAAAGCATGACCACTTGATTTCTTCCAACTTTGGTCTGCACTTACAACCTTTCCAATAATTTCAGAATTGTCTATGCCACTTTTGTGATGTACATGAATCTCATATATGGCTCTCCAAATATCAGCTGCATTTACTTGCGAGAAGTTCTCAAGGCCTTGGATGATTGATTGCTTGATGGCTTCTTTCTGCGCAGCCGTTTCAAAATCCTTTTTAATTTTTTCCGTCGGTTGCGACTTGTGCTTCTGGCACAAATCTTGAAACGTAGAATTGAAAGTATTGTTGTAGACTTCTTTGCAGAAATCTTTGTAGTTGTTATTTTGCATAGTCCTCTAAAATTTTAATTATTACTTTGCCCCAAGCGTATGCTACTAATGGGGGAACAGCATCGCCTATTTGTTCGTATTTATCTTGTACAGAACGGTCTATATGAGGTACAATATATGGACCTCCTACAAATTCATAAGAATCCGGAAACGACTGCAAACGAGCACATTCACGAACAGTCAAAGCGCGATTAGAAGTCGGATGTACAAATTCATCAAGACAATGGCTTGTAACAGTTGGTGCGGCCTCATCAAGTGGCAAGCGATAATTTCGTTTGATAAACATCTTCTTTGGCAAGATACGTTGCTTCTGCAGTTTTTCTCTTTCTGCACCTTGAAATTTATCAAATAAATTTTTTAGACTTTCTCCCGGTTGCAGCAAAGCAAACCTTTTTAGAGTACAATCACGATGTTTCATTGGAAGATGATTGGTAATTTGTTTTCTTCCAAACTCTTCTCTGTGCCAAAAAACATCATTTTTCATTAGCGTAGAATACGATGAGTTTGCATCAATATATGATACTCCCTCAATATTACTATTGGGTATAACATCGGGAAGGTCTAATAAAGCATCCCTCACAGTAACCTTTTTTGTGTCTGTAGGAATTGGGGTTGCTAATCTCCAATCAGAAAAGCGTGTAGCAAGAATAAAAAAGCGTTTTCTACGTTGTGGAACTCCAAAATCGGCTGCATCCAATACTACTTGTAAATAATTGCCATACCCAGCCTCAGACAGCTCCTCTTTTATCATATCCACGACAAGTTTAGAAGAATCTTTTGCAATCCGCTTACTTGTTATAGCTGGAACATTTTCAAAAAGAATAATTTTAGCATTGCACAATTTTGCAATTCGGATACCCTCCCGATAGAGAACCTGTCTATCATCATAAAATGAACGAGAAGAATTTCCAGCTGTTGAAAATGTCTCACATGGCATACCAGATGTAACTAAGTCAACGCCATCTTCAGGAATATACGGTAAAATTTGCTCATTTGTTACCTTTCGTATATCTGAACATATAACATGAACTTTCGGATGATTTGCTGAATATGTTTCACAACAGCTTTGTATATACTCAATAGCTACAAGCGTTTCAAATCCACTTGCATGAAGTCCTGTACAGATACCACCTGGACCTGCAAAACAATCAACGTGAGTGAATTTTTTCTTTGCCATATATCTGTCTTAAAAGCGAAAAACCCCTCACTATCCCTGCGAAGCTGACCAAAGCCTATAAGAGAGTGAAAGAGTTTCGTTTATTGTTTTTACTACTATATTTTTTTATTCTTCAGGTCATTAGCGCAGTTGCGTTTTTAGCCTACAAAGATAATGCTTTTTATTGAATTTCCTTGCATAATTAGATAAAAAGTATATGGCAATTATATGTGTGTGGTAAAACATATAAATCAAAGATAAGTTTAATCAGTATTGAGTATTCCAGTAATTAGAATAGCCTACAAGATATAAATTACTATAGTTTTCGTATCTTGGTTGTGTCTTTGGGCTCATAAACTTCTAATAACTAATTGATTTATCAATTCCCCGACAAGTCCTCTGCTGTTTTGCCCCCGTTCCGACAGACCTGCGTAAAAAGACAAAAATGCCTACTGATTGTTAAGTTTTTGTTAAATCTTCATCTTCGCACGCATCTTCTTCCTTTCCGCTCACTCTCTCAAAAGACAGCTTTTATACCCCGTTTCTCCATAGCCGGATTTTTGTACCCTTATTTTCTTATATTACTGATTTTCAGCAACAAAAACTCTCTCATATGTATTCCACATGAACTCGGTCGTTCGCCAGTTACTGGAACAGCAAACGGATGTGGTCATGGTGGACACGGGCGACTCCTACGAGGGTATCTGCGGCTACTACGGCGGCACGTATATTTCCTATTCCAAGGAGAAACCTATCTCCATGAACCCCTTCAAGGTCACGGCGGAGGAATACGGTCTGAACTTCGGCGAGAAGAAGAACTTCCTCAAATCGCTGGTGTTCCTCATTTTCAAGGGCAGCGCATTCCCCAGCAAGATAGAGGACATGATAGTCAACCAGACCCTCGTAGAATATTACGATGCCTATTTCCATCCTTTCGAGAAATTCACGGAGAAGCAGCGTGCGGAGTTGCGGCAGAAGCTCCTTGTCGATGCCAAGATGGATGACGACTACGAGAAATACAACCACGAGATGGAAGACATCGACCGTCTGATAAACGCCAATGACCAGCCGGAAGTGCCGGAAAGCCGCGCTCTGCTACTCCCCTCGGAAGTCAGGCGCATGAAACTCGTCCGCCAGTGCCGTTCGCTCATGGCCCTCATACGCGACAAGGCCGCATCGGAGTCTGAAAGGGAACACGCCGCACATATCGTGGAGAAATACCGCAAGGAGCTGTACGAGAACACCATGCTCGTCAAGATCGACAGGCAGATAGACCGCATGGAGGAGCAGAAACGGCGGCTGAAGGTCAGGGAACTCTCCTTCAACTCCTACTACGAGTTCGCCGTGGAGCGCATCCCACAAATCACTTCCCTGGAGAAAATAACATTCGACATACACAACTTCGCAGCCATCCTCAAGCAGTTCTACCGGGGCGGTGAGCTGGAGACGACGCTGAACGCCGACCTGGATGTGGACCTCTTCAATGAGCGTTTCATCGTCTTCGAGATTGACAAGATAAAAGATGACCCCGTGCTTTTCCCCATCGTGGTGCTCATCATCATGGACGTGTTCCTCCAGAAAATGCGCATCAAGAAGGGGCGCAAGGCCCTGATTATCGAAGAGGCGTGGAAGGCCATCGCCTCGCCTACGATGGCGGAGTACATCAAGTACCTGTACAAGACCGTCCGCAAGTTCCACGGCATCGCCGGGGTGGTCACGCAGGAGCTGAACGACGTGATAGACTCGCCCATCGTGAAGGAGGCCATCATCAACAACTCCGACGTGAAGATACTGCTTGACCAGTCCAAATTCAAGGACAGGTACGAACAGATAGCCGCCATACTGGGACTGACCCCCGTGCAGCGGCAGCAGATATTCACCATCAACGCGCTCGACAACCATGAGGGGCGCAGCTACTTCAAGGAGGTGTGGATATGCCGGGGACAGCATTCCGATGTGTACGGCGTGGAGGAAGCCCCCGAATGTTACTGGGCCTACACCACAGAGCGGACGGAAAAAGAGGCATTGAAGACATACCTGCGGCACTACGGCACGGTGCAGGAGGCCATCACGCGCATCGAGGCCGACCGTAAAAAAGCGGGCAGCCCCAAATACCTGGAGTTTGCCAGACAAGTCAACCAACACCAAAAAGTAATGTCATTATGGGAAAGCTGAAAAACATATTATTAGGAACATTCCTGTTTGCCGCGTCCGTCCCCACGTTTGCCGGATGGCGCATCGTCATAGACCGTAACTGCATCGCCACGGTGGGCGCCAACCTGGCCTCGCAGAAGCTCATCGAGGGGCAGCACAACCAACGGCTGGACTCCATCGCCTCCAAGAAGCAGAAACTGGAACTCTACACCGTGAGCATGGCCACCATCAAGGAACTGTACAAGCTCTCGATGGAAAACATATCCGGTTTCGGTACGGAGAGTCTTTACTACAAGGAAATCGGAAGTTGCGCCTTCGATATCATCAAAGACGTGCCGGAACTTATTGAAACGGTGGGCAGGGCGAAGTTTACGAACAAGCTGCTTTGCCTCAATGAACTCGGCAATCTTGTTGCCGAAACCCAACAGCTGGTGGGCGACTTCGTGAACATCGTGAACAACGCCAAGGTACAAAACCCGCTCAAAGGAGAAGCCACGGCGGAGAGGAAAAGCGACGGGTACAACCTGCTCGACCGTTACGAGCGGCTGGGCCTGGCCAACCGCATATATACTGACCTTACGAAGATACGCTACAAGGTGGAGGGAATGATGCTCATGGCACAGTACGCCACGGCGGATGACCTATTCTTTGCCATCGACCCGGAGGGCTGGGCAAACGTAGTGACCATGAAGAACCGTGTCGGCAGCCTTGTCCAATCCTGGAACGGGCTGGTGGCTTCCAATTACTGAACCTGACAACAAGAGCTATGGACTATAATATGAAAGGTATAGGAAATTACAGGGCGTTTTTTGTCGCCGCCTTTATGGCAATCGCCGTCCTGTCGCTTCCTGTCAGGGTTTCAGCCGGAGTCATCCCCAAAGACCTCCCGACTATCGAAGCCCTGATAGCCCTGCACAAGGCCGTCAAGAAGGACGAGGACAAGGCCATGCAGCGTGTGGCCGCCAGCTTCGGCGAGCAGTCGCTCATCACTAAGGGGACCGACAAGTTCAACAACGTGCGCACCACCCTGAATACCAAGCTGGACAACGCCCATTCCTACCTGGTGCTGGCAGGTGCCATCTCTTCCACGGCCAACGCACTGTATCAGTTAGTGAAGGAATATAAGGACTTCACCTCAAACACGTTCGGACATATCAGCAAGAAACCCTTCGTGGCGTGGTACTATGCCGACGCCAACCTGGCCATATCGAGGGAAGTGAAGCACTGCTACAAACTCTATGCGTCGGTGGCCGCCTCCGGCATCAACCTGATGAAGGCTTCCATGGACGAGAAACTGAACCTGGTGATGACGCTGAAAAGCACCATTGACAGGGCGAGGTACATCATCGACAACGCGAACCTTTACTGCTACCTCATTACCGATTGCGGATGGAAGCCGGACTACATCTGGGAGATACTGAACTCCGAAGTCAAGGACGAGATAGCAAAAACAATTATCAACAAATGGAACCAAGGATATGAAATATAGAGTAATAACACTTTGCCTGTTCAGCCTGTTGGCAGCCTCTGGCATTCAGGCACAAGTACCCGTCCGTGATGACGAGAAGAAGAAACAGTGGCAGTCCATGGAAAACGGGCCGTGGGACTTCGCGCCCGACTGGTATTACTACTTCCTGCACAAGGGTTACTCTGGTGCGGAAATGTACTGGAAATGGGCGGGCTTCAAGTCCGGCTTCCGTGTCCGCTTCAAGGAATCCAAGTCGAACATCAAGCGCATCATGCCCACACGGGTCATCTCCGAGGAAACCCAGCGGCAGAAGCTGGAAAAGGTGGAGGAAGAACGCAGGTATGTGGAGGAACTGTACAAGGAGGAGCTTGTCCGTGAAGCCGACCGTGCCGTGGATCTGGCCTATCCGGCCTACAAGGACGAGTTCAACCGGATGCAGGACTGCATCACCGACGGCCTGCTCTATTGCATGACGAAAAGCGGCGGAAAATTAAAGCCGCAGGTGGACGAACTGGGCAGGCAGAATGAAATCCTTTGCGCAGGTATTGCCTATATCCGCAAGACGGGCGTGGGCTACGGACTGGAGAATGTCAAGCGGCAGCAAGCCTATGAGGAAGCCAAAGTAAAGATGGAGGCACTCGTGAAACAGACCGCCAACCTCTGCGCCGTGGCCGCTACACATTATTAGAATTAAAATGTATTACATGAAGATAAGAATACGATTATGCAACTGTCTGCTGTTTTATTGACCATAGGCCTTCCGGCCATCGACGAGAGCCTGGACAAGCTGCTCGTCGCCATGGAGACGTTCCCCAACGTGGCCGTGCTGGGCGACGCGGTGGGGCTTGCCCGTATCATCGGGCTGCTGCTCGCCCTCTGCGTGGGTTCCTACGAGTGCTGGATGATGATGCTCGGACGGCGCGGCATGGACGTAATGAAGCTCCTCCGCATCGTCGGCATCTCCATCTGCATCTCTTCCTCCTCGTGGATATGTGACGCCCTGCAGGTGCCCGGCAAGGGATTGGAAAGCGCGAGCAAGGCTATGGCGCAGGCCAAGAACAAGGAGGTGGCTGCCTTCGAGCTGAAGGTGGCTCAAAAACAAAGCGAGTACCTTGACCGACTGCGTACCGTACAGGATTCCATCGCGACCGCGCAGCAGGTGGCCGCCATCGGACAGGACGCCGCTTGGTGGGACAAGCTCATCTACAACGTGGAGAACCTGGGCAACACCATCAACAACTACGCCCAACGGGCGGTGGTGGCCACGGAGACCAAGGTCAGCGAATGGATAAACGATGTCATCCGCTTCGTGGGAGAGCTGATTTTCCAGATGTCCTACTACGGCATCCTCGTGGCGCAGCGCATCTTCATGGCCATCATGGTGATATTCTGCCCCATCATGTTCGCCCTGTCCCTCGCCCCGCCGTGGAACTCGGCGTGGAGCCAGTGGATGTCCAAGTTCCTTTCCCTCTCGCTGTGGGGATTCGTGACCTACATGTGCCTGTACTACGTTGACTTCATCCTGCTTTATAACCTGCAACAGGATTTGGTGGCCTACGAGCACCTGCTGCACGGTTCGGTCAACTCATGGTCGCAGATAGGCGCGTTGGGGCTGCAGGGCATCGGCTCCAACTGCATGTACGCCATGGGAATGCTGGTCGGCGCATACATCATCCGTTTCGTCCCGGAAGTGGCCTCGTGGCTCATTCCCGGCGGCGTAAGTTCGGGTGCGGCAACGGCGGCAGGCTCCACGGCGACAGGCATCGCTTCCATGGCAGGAGGCGCGGCCGGTTCGGTGGCCGGGGGCGCGGTTTCCATGGTCAAGCCAAAATCAGGAAGATAAAACCATAAAAATAAAAAAATATGCTCATAGAATCACTGGCACAGAAAACAAGGCTCGCCATGGTAACGGTGCTGGCCACCATAGGCGGTTGTGTCGTCATCTGCGGCTTCACCGTATGGTGCTGCATCTCCTTAGTGAACAAGGAAAGGGAGCAGATATACATACTGGACGGGGACATCCCGTTCCTCGCCGAGCGCGCGCAGCTGGAGGCCAACTTCACGATGGAGGCTAAGGCGCACATCCAGCTCTTTCATCAGTATTTCTTCAACCTGCCGCCCGACAACGACTACATCAAGTGGACGCTCGGCAAGGCGATGTACATGGCGGACGGCACGGCCCTGAAGCAGAAGCAGGCAATGGACGAGAACGGCTTTTACTCCGACATCATCTCCTCGTCGGCGGTCTGCACCGTCATGTGCGACTCCATCGACTTC
>OHAI01003640.1_pt1 | contig 10261 bp, 9 predicted proteins | sample 1577091 | NCBI WGS metagenome assembly OHAI01 (sample SAMEA3541548, study PRJEB24748) | human gut metagenome | biome: human gut; feature: human-associated habitat; material: faeces | place: China | collected 2012 | reverse complement strand
ATCGCCCCTCATTTCTATTTTATCTTGTTTGTACCCCTTGTACACCGATGTTTCCTTCGCCTTTTCAATGATGCTAATCTCTAGTTCGTTTTTACAGTGAATTTCTGGGACAATAATATGAGCAAATATTTCCAAAACGGTCCAAGCTAATTCTAACGTTATATTAAAGTATATTAATGCAATTTCCCAGTAAAATTGTGCACTTTCAATGGGTGCAGGACAGTTTTGGGAAAAATCAGCAATAAAACTTTTATCCAGACAATTTAACGCTTGTATATAACGTTGCAACATTTGACGAGCTTTAGGAAACAATAATAATTGTTGTTGGCCATAATCGCTATCACGGTGTGAGGGACAAGCTTGTTCATAACATTGTTGATACCATTCCTCTAATTTCCGTAGATGTTCTTGGCTATTCACGCATATCACCCAACTTTCTAGTTTATTCAAACAAAGGAGAAGTATATTGGTTATGAAAAAAATAATATATTTATATGTAATTCTTAATCTACTGTGTTATTACTCAGCTGCCGCTCTCGAATATCACTACACAGCAGATCCCTACCCTAACCACTTCTACACCTCAACATCGTCCAATCAAGCCTTAGATATTGACAGTGCAGGCGACTCCGGTGGAGCCTCCATCATCATCCCGTCGGACAGCATGAGCACCGATGCGGATAACACAGCACCTCGTGAAGGTTCACCGGTGATCCCTGTTGGGTCATACATTGACCCGTGGGGTGATGCTGTCGAGCAGCAGATCAACACAGATGAAAAGCTGAACGGTCTGGAAGGTATATCATTCAACCGGCTCGCTGGTACCTCTACTAGCAGTGGTAACTACACTGCGCAGACACAGCTTGTCAGCTCTAACGGTCACTTCGGCGCTGTCTCCGTTGGTAATCGCAAGCTGTTTGCGTATGTCTATCCCGGTGCAACCTATGAAAGCATGCGAAAAGGCGCAGGCCATGTAGACGGTACATCCACTTGGAATGGCAATGTCGCACTCTGCGGACACAATCGAGGTTCATGGCCGTATTTCGGTACACTGAAAAACGTGCAAATCGGCGATGTCATTACTTACCGCACCTCTCTCGGCGTGAGAACCTATCGAGTTATCTCCGCAGGACGTATTCTCGCAACCAATACTGCGGTTCTTAATCCTACATCGGATAACCGAATAACGCTGCTGACCTGTATTGCCAACGAACCGGCGTACCGGCTGTGCATAATCGGCAAGGAAATCAAATAGTCGTAACGGAAGCTCATTCGGCTTCCGTTTTCTATTATACTTCGCACTGCTCGGCAATGCGCTGAGCACGTTTAAGGATTTCCTGTCGCCAGTTTTGCTGCAGCGAAAGCGCATTATTTACTTTGCGAATAACCTGTTGAGCCTCTGTCTTTAGCTTAACAGATCGTTCGCCTGTTTGTAAACGGTCTTCTAAAGTCTCCAACTGGATCACCAATCTGGAAATATTTAATTCTGGCGTCAAAGACATAAATTCTACTCCATTAAATTTCTATCGAAAGGACATTTCACTATGAATAAAAAGAAAACTATCAACTATTCGCTGCTCATGAAGCGGTTATTTCTTGTGTACCGCATTGCACTGTTAGTGCTGATGCTTGCGGTCATCTTGCCGCATGCAGGCGCCGTTGATGACATGTGGGTCGTCGCAAATCGTATTATCAAGGATGTATATACCAAGATTGCCGGTGTATCCACAGTGCTCGCCGGATTGATGTCCGCTGTCGCAGTTATTGGTGCGAAAATGTCTGGTACGCAGCAGAAAGCGGACCAGGCATGGGACTGGCTTAAACGTGTCTGGCTCGCATGGGTCGTTATCAACGGCATTGGCGCGTTTATTGCCTATGTTCGTCCGCTGTTCAACGGTCTGGCAACGCTGGATTAACTACATTATACGAAATTCAACGCATTATGACAAGAGAAAGGAGGCCATCCCATTCTAGAAAAACTTATCAAAGCATTGTTTGAATGGCTTGCTGCCATGTGGTACGAGATGGTAGAGCAACTGCTTCAGCAGCTTTTGACACTGCTCCGTGCGGATACATCTTATTTTGCCTCACGCGTACCGATCATCAAGGAAATTGCCACCATTCTTCTTGCGGTTGGATGGGCACTGCTGATAGGCAATTTAGCATATCAAGCACTGCGTTCTATGGTATCCGGCGTTGGAATCGAGGTTGAAGATCCCACGCGTCTGTTTCTTCGGACTGCAATGTTCAGCTTTCTGCTGGTATGCGCCAGACAGATATGCAATATCGGACTAAGCCTTACAGCGGTTATTATACGATTGCTCCAAATGCCGCGTGCAGTTTCCTTTACGCCATTTGATGAAGATTTCTTTAGTTTACTTCCGAATGCAGGGTGGCTGGTTGTGATCGTGGTCAATGTTTATGTGCAGTGGCAGATCATCAAACTGTTTTTTGAGGTAGCCGAACGATACGTTATCCTGTGTACATTGGTGTATTGCGCACCGCTAGCCTTTGCGATGGGTGGTTCCAAAAGTACAGCTGAGATATTCCGCGGTTGGCTGCGAATGTTTGCATCCATGTGTACGCTGATGGCGTTAAACGTGATGTTTGTCAAAATGTTGCTCTCTGCCATGTCCAATTCGCCTACCGGTGTCGCTATCGTACCATGGGTCATGTTGATTACCGGCATTGTCCGCACTGCGAAAAAGATAGACAGCATCATACTGCGAATCGGACTGAATCCGGCATCAACCGGAGATCCGTTGGGTCACCATCATATTCCAGGTATGCTCAGCGCGCTGATGTTCCATCACGCGGCAGAATTTATCAAAAACACCATTTCTAATCCACCACATGCGACCAATACAATGCAGCCGCGTTATTTCGATCCGCTGGCATACGGCATAGATCGGCAGGTCACTACCGGACGTGTCGCCGAAATCGGTGCACCGTCTGGAGCCAGCACGCAGACTGCATCCGCTGAGAACAACAATAACGCTGATAGTACCACAAATGTCAGTCGTTCGGCCGGAACTATGCCGCAGCGCACAGCATCGGTTCATGCACCGCACCAATATGCGGATATCAACATCGATGCAGATGATTTCATCGACGGCGAAAGCGTTTCGCATGTAAGCAGTACAACTCAGGAGGTTTCTTCTCGCGTTTCGCCTATTGCGCCGCATGTTCCGCCGTTTCCGCATAATTTTGCTGAAACCAAGCCGCCAATCTCTCCGCAGACTGGCCGGCCGCCTATTACGCCGCAGACACAGCATACCAATAGCAAAACGCAGACTGCACAAAACGGTCCGCAAAATGTCGTGCAAAATACCAATGCGCAGAACACAGCAGACTCTCGCCTTACGGAACACGGTACAGAGCAAAACACTTTGCTTCAGTCTCAAACGATTGAGCACAATACGCAAACGGAGAAAAACAGCGGTACACACGGACAGCAATCCGGTCGAATCAGTCCGGTTACACCGCCGCGTCCTGCAATGACTCGTGAGACATCAAAAGCAGAGCATGCTGCAGCAGAACATACTTCCGCACAAGTGCATTCTAGCCGTGAGCAGCAAACTGTACATCGTATGCAGAATCAGACAACCACCAAGGCGGCACCTATTATGCCGAATGCACCGCAGAGCAGCCATACTACAAATACGCAGGTACCTGTTCAAACACCACGAAATACCGTTCCTGCTTCTGATCATACTGTCACTCCTGCAGTCGTACCGAAGAACATTTCTCCGGCAAAGCAGGAGCATACACATCCGCGCACACCAGTACAAACAACGAAACCGGATGCAACGTCGCGGCGCACACCTGCACACGCAACAAAACCGGATGCAGCCTCGCAGCATACACCTGCACGCATAGTAAAACCGAATGTGACACCGCAGAGTAATCGAGGCGTTCCTGCTGCTGTAAGACCGGATATTTCTCCTGTTGCGGCACAGAATCCTACGGTTAATCCTCAGCAGAGCCACAGCAAATCACCCAATCCAACCTCTCCGGTTTCGCCTGCAGCTCAACCGCATACACTGCGCCGTACTGCAGAGCCGGTCAAGCGAAAGGGCATAACGCCTGGAAATGGAGATGACCGTAATGCAAGACGAAAACGCAAACGCAAACCGTAAACAGGCACTTCTGTCTGTTGCACGAATCGCACAGTCGGCAATGAACGGAGGTCTGCATGGTGCCGCTGCCGCAACAGCAGTTGAAGCGGGAAAACGGCTTATCAAACCTGTACTTGCCGCTTCTGCTGTCCTGTTCGGAATACCGTTTTTATTTCTGACGGGGATACCGTGCAATCTGTTTGACGCACCTAGCGTGCAATCTGCTGATATTCAGGAAATGACCACACAGGCGCAGAACCTGAATGCCTCGTGGAAACGGCAGCGTTCGCTGGAGCAGCAGGCAGTCGATCTGTTCGTATCGCTTCTGCCGGATAATATCGGTTTTATTTCCGTTGAAACACGGCTTGGCAACACCAACGACTATTGGCAGGTAGCGATTACATCGGTTTTGAACGAACAGAATGTAGCTTTACTGAATGAGGATAAGATCGTTCAGACCATGAAAGACAAAATGCAGTACAAGCTCGAACCTAAGTATAAGGATGGCAAACTGGTTGGCTACATACTCGTAATTTACGATATGACACCGGATGAGCTTATGGACAAGCTGGGATTCGACGATCAGCAGAAAACGTGGGCTGGACTTATCGCAGACACGATTTCGGACAGTGATTATTCTGCGCCGATTGGTTCGTCAGACAATTCAGCCGATGCAGATTTGTCCGACATCGTATTTACCGGTCGCGGCAACTCCAAAGACGTGGTGTATTTCAGCCAGTATGACAGCCGCTGGGGCAGCAAAATGTATGGAAAGACCAATACTATTGCCGGTGCAGGCTGTGGACCGAGTTCGCTTGCAATCTGCATTTCTACATTGACCAACAAGACGGTTACACCGCCAGAGGTATGCGAGTGGTCGGTCAAAACCGGTCACCGCTGTGAAGGTTCGGGCAGCTACCACAGCCTGATTCCAGACGGTGCCGCTCACTGGGGCGTGCCTTGCCGCGGTATCGGTCAAAGCAAGAAACAGCTTGTTCAAGCATTGCAGGGTGGAAAACTGGTCATTGCGATCATGAGTCAGGGGCATTTTACCCGTGGCGGGCATTTTATCGTTCTGCGCGGAATTACCAGCCAAGGCAAAATTCTGGTCGCAGACTGTGCCAGCTATGAACGTAGTCAAAAGGAGTGGGGAATTAACATATTCCTAAACGAATGTAATAAAGGTGCCGCTTCCGGTGGACCTTTCTGGGTGTTGGGATAGGAGGAACAATGAACGAAGATTATTACAACGGACAAGTGCTGCGATTCCGTGCATTTCGGATGAAATGCCGTATTTCTCTGGCTGAATTATCACAGGCAAGCGGTATCAGTATCCAACGCATCAGCCAGATTGAGCTGATGGATTGTCCGGTGACACCGCACCTTATCGAACTGCTGACACGCGCACTCGAAATCGTACTTCTGCGTCGGAGCGCCATGGCTGCTCTGAACATCGCGGATTATCGTGAGCAACAGGAACATCTTTTTGATGCCATTTCAGAAAACGAGGTGATTACAGATGGATAATGAAGATACCTACTTTATTCCTGCCAATTTCACAGATGCGGGCCGCGTGCTCGGTATGTTTGAACTGCGGAACTGTATTGAAGCAGTCATTCTGGCCGCGCCAACACTTGGTATCTGCATGTTGATCGCGCATCAGTTGGTGGTATCGCTTACAATCAAGCTCATTATTTCACTGTGCTTGCTCGTGCCGGTCTGTGGTTTTGCACTGATTGGTATTCGGGACGACTCGCTGAGCCGATACCTGTCCGTATATTTTCGTTGGCGGTGGCACCGCCGAATCATTTTAAACAAAGGAGAAACGATCAAATATGAACATAAAAGACGCGATTTTTGGCGCGCAAAGCCCGCAAAAACTCGCCGCCGCAAGTGACGATCTGCAGGGCAGCCTGCCAATCGCAGACATTGACCGCGGCATTATCTACACAAGGGACGGCGGCCTTGTCGGGCTGTTTGAAGTACTGCCGATGAACTTCTTCTTGCAAAGTACCTCTGAACGTGTCCGCATTGTCGGAGCACTTGCCGCATGGCTCAAGATCGCACCGAGCAGTGTGCAGATTCTCGGGCTCTCACAACCGGTCGATGTTGAACAGTACACGCGGCGTATGCATCAATATGCCGCAGACGAGGCAGATGCAAGCTGCCGTGCGTGTATCGAAGACAATATCGAACAGGTCCGCGGCATGATTCAGGGCGGCGCTTTTACCACACGATTTTTCGTGGCGTATCGCTTTGAACCGGATATGGCCCCGGCAGCCAAGACACCGGAACAGAGGGCAGATGCACTCTATCAGATTGCAGATACCGCGAAAGGCTACCTTGCCCGCTGTGGACTGACCGTTGCAGAGCCGCAGTACATTGACAACCAGATGGTAGAAACCGTGTTCGGTATGCTGTGCAAGCAGACTTCGCGGAATATCAAACTGCCCGTAGACTTTCGGCTGATGATGGAGGATTACTTCGGTATCCCGACCGAAAGCGATTCGGAAGATGACGAGGAATCGACCAACTTTACAGAGGAAGCTGCCGAGATTCCGCACAAGAAAAAACGCCGGAAGAAACGCAGGAAAGCTAAGAAGAACAAACAGAAAGCAGATCAATCCGACGGTACTACGCGCGTAATGGATCTCATTTGTCCGTCTGCCATTGATATGACACACCGCGATTATCTGGTGATAGACGGGGTGTGTCACGCCTATCTCTATATTGCCGGTTACGGCTATCAAAGCCTTGTTCGCGGCGGCTGGCTGGCGGCGCTCGTCGGAATGGGAGATGGTATTTCGCTTTCTACTACTTTATTGCGCCGTCCGCGCGAGAAAATACTGCCGAAGGTCGCCAATTCGACAATTTGGAGCCGCAGCCGCATGCGCGATGTAGATGACACCCGCGCTGACTACGAGCAGATGGGCAGTGCGATTTATGCCGGTCAGTATATCAAACAGCAGATGAACACGGCCAACGAAGATTACTACGATATGTACACCCTGATCGAGATTACGGCGGCAACTTCCGAACTTCTGCATACCCGCCTTGCGGAAGTGGAACGTCTTTGCTCATCACAGGACATTATCTGTAAGCGATGCGATTACGTGGAGGAACAGGCATTTCACTCGTTTCTGCCGGTCGTATCGCTTGCGCCGGAGATTGCACGCAAAGCGAGAAGAAATACGCTGCTCTCCGGTGCGGCCGCTGCATTTCCGTTTTATTCTATGGAGCTTTGCGAGCAGAACGGTATCCTGATCGGCGAGGACTTACGCAATCACGCAGTCTGCATGCTGGATATTTTCGATGGCAACCGATACAGCAACGCCAATATGACCGTGCTCGGTATGTCTGGTGCAGGCAAAACGTATCTGTTGCAGCTCATTGCCATGCGCTATCGTCAGCAGAGCAAGCAGGTTTTCCTTATCGCACCGTATAAGGGATATGAATATCGCGCCGCCTGTGAAGCGATTGGCGGTCTGTACATCAAACTCGCTCCGTCCTCTACGGATTGCATCAACTTTCTGGAAATCCGCCGCCGTACATTGGATGTCAACGCTGAATTGACCCGCACGCGCACTCGTGAAGATTCGTTGCTGGCCGATAAGATCAGCCGTCTGCATATCTATTTTTCGCTGCTGCGGCGTGGGCTGACCGAGGACGAGAAAAGCCGTCTGGATGTGGAACTCATGCGGCTGTATGAGCGATTCGGTATTACCCGCGATAATGACAGTCTGTATGACGAATATGGCAACTTGAAGCCGCAGCCGACACCGGCAGATTTCTATGAACTGCTGAACAAACGAGAAGAAACTAAATCGCTTGCCGGTATCCTCAGCCGTTTTGTCAATGGTTCGGCGGCAAATCTCGGCGGCGAAACTACTGTTGACATGAACAACAAGTACATTGTCCTTGATATTTCAGAGATTGGAAAGGAACTTCTGTCGTTTGGCACACTGCTCGCTGCGGATATTTGTCTGGATTACTGTCGAATGTCTCGTGCGGAGAACAAGGTCGTTATTCTTGATGAGGTTTGGTCGCTGATCGGTGCAGGCTCCAATGCACAGGCAGCAGAGTTTGTTCTGGAGCTGTTTAAGACGGTTCGCGGTTACGGTGCATCTGCTATTGCCGCATCTCAGGATTTGGAGGACTTCTTTGCACTCGAAAACGGTAAGTTTGGCAAGGCGCTGCTCAACAACAGCCGTATCAAATTCGCATTGATGACCGAGCCGGAGGAGGCCATGCTCATTCAGCAGCACTACCACCTCACGGATGAGGAGATGCAGATGCACGCTAATTTTACACGCGGACAGGCGCTGCTGTGTGCAGGGCGCAACCGTTTGGGCGTGCAGATTATCGCATCGCCGCGTGAGCATGAACTGATCACCACCGATCCGCGCGACATTGCCCGCATTCGTCAGCGCCAGCATATCGAAGAGGCACGCCGCCGAAAACGCCCGAGGAAGGAGGTTCTGAATGAAGATAATTGACTTACCGTTTGACAAAGATTTGGCGAAGCTAACACAGCTCTCTGAGCAGCTGAAACAATCCGACGATGCACGGGAATGCAGCCGTCTGGCAGATGAACTGCTCTGCAAAATGGAGAGTACGACGCTATCGGCAAGATGCTGCCTGCGTGATTTTCTTCGCCCTATCAAGCGTGCGCATTTGCAGCATATTCTCCCGTATCCCTCAGCAGAGCGGTGTTCAGTAGAAGTGACTCGGAACGGCTGGACACGCATTCGATTGAATACGTTATTGCAGAGCAATCGCCAGTATGTGACCGGATACATCGAAAGCACGCTCCTGCAAATGCTGCATGAGCACCGGCTCGGCGGTGGGAATCTGCCGTGGTATGAACGTGCCTTTGTGGTTATTACAGAGCACACGGAGAAACATCGTTCCGACCGCACGTTTGATCCCGATAACAAGGAATGGAAGTGTGTTTTGAATGCGCTCAAGGGCGTTCTGTTCGAGGATGACAACAGCCAGACCGTCAGCCTGATCTTGGACAGTGTGCCCGATGGAAAGGGTTTTACCGAGGTCGATGTGGTGCCTTATTTCGAGGTGCAAAAGTCTTGGGTGGCGCGGTAAAAACGGCTCTCAACTCCGGCGGTACTACCGCCGGAGTTGGAGGACAAAACAAAAATATAATTTCGTTGGATTTTCAGTGATATATTCGTCCAATTCTTCGATTTAAGCTGAGGAATATTCGGAAATTACAAAAAATCAGATTGCAATTACCGCGACCTGCTAAGAGTGGTGCGGTAATTTTAGAACAGGAGGCGATTATTTGCGAACAGAAACTATGCTGCCTGCCATGAGGCTGATCGGCTGGTGCAAGAACATCGATCATGAGTGCGAGCGGCGATTTCGCGGCATTTTCCGTTCATCGATTATGCAGTCGCTGGTAGAGAAAAAGTATCTGCGGCCATACTCCGATACCTATGGCTGGCGACTGACACCGGCCGGTTATACATGGCTCGCAGAACAGGGATTTCCTATGCAGGCAGACCGGCATACACAGCGCGTCAATCGAAGATTCGAAAACGCCGAAGTGGTACTTGCCATGTATGCTGCCGGCATTGATCCGTTTGCGGATGAAGTTCCTGCACTGCGAGAGCATGACGGTTATCTCCCTGCATCAGCACTGCGGGCAAAGGAAGGACAGCATCCGCTGGGCAGTAATCTGGTATCTGGCTTTCTGAGGCTCGGTGACACACTGTTTGCCGTGCATTATCCGAAATCAGTTCAGAGAGTTGTCATTCAGCGAGAGATTGACTGTGCACAATCGTTCATGCTGGGATGTGGATGTACCGAGCAGGCATATTTCCTGTGCGGCAGCAGTTACGCTGACATTTACTGCGCACTGCTGGACGATCAGCCCTTGCAGAACAGCAAGAAGGTCAGCTACGCACAGTTCTATCAGCAGATCAGCCCGGCATACTTACTGCCGTGTAACAAGGATGGTGTTTTACAGCTCCGCTTGATAAAACTGCCGCAGTATCGTATGCGGCTGGCGCGGATGCTGGGAGAGCCGATCATCGCCCCTCAATTAGGTGACTGCGATTTCTTCAGCACACACCCCGCTTTTTGTCGCACAGCTCCGCTATGGTTTTTCCTCTCCCCTACTATTT
>OHAI01003639.1_pt1 | contig 10262 bp, 8 predicted proteins | sample 1577091 | NCBI WGS metagenome assembly OHAI01 (sample SAMEA3541548, study PRJEB24748) | human gut metagenome | biome: human gut; feature: human-associated habitat; material: faeces | place: China | collected 2012 | reverse complement strand
CGGTCGGTCAGCAGCCAGCCTGTGTCAGCTCCGCGATAGAGTCCCTGTCGTATGATTTCGGCAGCGCGGGGAGGACCCATGGTCAGTATTCCTACGGTAGAACCCGGGTTCTGCTCTTTCAGACGCAGAGCCTGCTCAAGTGCGTTCAGATCCTCCGGATTGAAGATTGCGGGCAGCGCCGAGCGGTTGACTGTTCCTTCGGCAGTCATGGCGTCCTTGCCCACGTTTCTCGTGTCTGGTACTTGCTTGGCAAGTACAACAATTTTCAAACTCATAGTATAGTGATAATAAATTGTATGATTTCAACTCGCAAAAGTAATAACTTTTTGATAGCCAACCAAATTAACACATTTAAAAAATGTGTAATCGGCAGGCTTCTCCGGGTTGTGGCGGGGTGTGTAAGGGCATGGGGCGGTGTCGGCGGAGCGTGGATTATGTCCGTGTATGCCCTGTCTGTCTGAAAGTCTCTCCGTTCTTCGTTTATTCGTTATATGTCAACCATTGTTCCACATGCAATCTTTTCATCAAACACTTCGCGCTTTACCTTGCGCGCGCGGAGCGACCTTACGGTGGTGAAATCGGAGAAGAACGGGTCGGTGGAGACAAACCATGCGCGTTGTGTGGCGTCTGCGGCGTTTTTTAGCCGTGATTTCAATTGTGCGGCATAGCGCGGGTTGACCACCGTGAGAAAACATTCGCCGCGGCTGTTCTCCAATGCGAGAACCAGTCGCGGGCGTCTGTCGTTGTGTGGTGCGGCTGTTTTCCTGCCGCGCATGGATGCTGACACGCTGATATCCCATCCGTGGCGCGTGTTCAGTCTGTTCATGATGCTGCGGAACACGCTGCCGTGCGGCGCATCGTCGCGTATGCCTTTCCATGCTATATAATAATGTATCATCTCGTGCAGGAGCACTGTCTGCATCTCGCGTTCGGTGCAGTCGTAGTATGTGCTCAGACGTATCGCAAAGTCGGAGAACTTCCATCCCGTGAGCGTACGCCTGCGTCTGCACGACATCGAGCCGAGTCTTGTGCGCGAGCTGCCCAATGCCAGCCGTGGCAGAGGCAACTCTCCGTTGAAGTATTGGCGGTTGAACGTGTCGAACCACGCTCTCATCTGTTCTCTTGTAGGTGTCATGCCTGACGTCCGTCATTCGGCAGGCGAGAGCTGTCCGAGTGCTTTCTCTATCTTCTCAGACATCACCGTGCCCAGCACAACCTTACCTTCCTTGTCGATGAGATACAGTGTCGGTATCCAGTTCACCTTGTAGGCTTTCGACACCTCAGTGGTTTTCCACTTCTTCAGTTCGCTCACCTGTGTGTACTTTATGCCTTGTTTCTTCAGCATGGCGGTCCAGTTCTCCTTGTTCTCGTCGAACGACACGCCCAGGAAAACGATACCGCGGTCCTTGTATTTCTCGTACATCCGTTTCATGTTCGGTATGTCCTTTATGCAGTCGGGGCACCATGAAGCCCAGAAGTCGAGCACCACATAATGTCCGCGGAAGTCGCTCAGGCTCACAGTCTCGCCCTCCGGAGTCTTCAGACTGAAGTCGGGCGCCTTCGTACCTGTTACGAGCAGTTCGGTGGCATACTTCGCGTCATCGTCCTGTATGGCAAGATTCTGCGCGCCTGTTGTGCCGTAAGGCATCGCCGCCATTGCCGCGGCAAACGCCAGAGTTATAAACATCCTTTTCATTTTTTCTTCTTTTTTTTAGAACTGTGCTTTTAATGAGAATTCCACTTTCCAAGATCTCGGATAGCTCAATCCGCGTTCCTGTTTAATAGAGGACCAGTTTATCAAGTCGCTCGTAGAAGCTTCCAGACGAAGCAGATTCATGCGGAGATGTTTTTTTATCCAGTCACGGTTAAAATCATAGCTGACATTCAATGAATTCAATCGAACCAATGCTTTATCCTGCACGAAACGTGATGTTGGCAAAGTAGTCATCCCCCGGTCTTTAATATCTTTAAACTGAGCTATGTCACCCGGTTTTTTCCATCTGTCCGTCAATACGCGTAAATCGACATTCTTGTTCACTAAGTCCGCATTTTCCACATTGTTGACCAATGTTTGATTGTATTCCTGTCCACCCCACTCATAAAGAAATGAAGCAAACAGAGTCCAATTCTTATACGACAGGTTCAACCCGAAAGCACCACTACATTTAGGTTCTGTATTTCCAACTACAACCTCCTGCGCAGCATTCCACTTATCAGCTATAGAGCCATCACGGTTCAAAAAGATCTCTTTACCCGTAGTAGGATCAATGCCCAATGAACGTACAGCCCAAATTGAAGTCAGAGAAGCTCCTTCCTCATACTGTGGCAGTGGTACCGAATATTCCGCACCATGAGACAGCCCTAATGTTTCTTGATAAAGTGCTTCATTTTTATAATAAGCGGCCACTCTCTCATTATATGCTTTCTGAGAGTCGGAAATCTTCAGAATCTCATTCTTATTGTGCGCCATATTTCCCCATAACGCCACATTCCAGTTTCTGTCACGATAAATATCCGCACGAAGTTTTAATTCTACGCCTTTGTTGGCAACTTGTCCCATATTATCTTTGTAAGTAGAGAAACCGGAAGTTTGGGAAAGAGTGACATCATTCACCAAGTCAATTGTCTTATTATAGTAATACTCGAAATCAACAGTCAGGCGATCATGGAACGTTTTTGTTTCGATACCAACACTCAGCTTATCCGTCTTTTCCCAAGTCAAATCTTTATTACCTAAAGCTTTCAATACAGCCCCATAACCTGTTATATACCATTCATCAAATAAAGTTTCATACATCGTCGTTGCAGCATAAGCCGGGAAATTAACTTTACCGGTACGCCCATAAGAAGCACGTAATTTTAACTTATTGATATATCCGTTACTTTTGAAGAAATCATAGTTATGAATATTAACACCCAAACCTCCAGAGAAGAAAGGAGCCCACTTCTGATTCGCCCCAAACTCTGACGAACCGTCGAAACGTACAGAAGCGTCTACCAAATAAATATCATTCCACGTATAATTGGCAGAAGCTAATACGCTAACCCTTCGTGTGGTATTCTCAGTACGAGTAGGTTTCTTATATACTTCCGCCGCATAATTCAGAGAGTGAAACTCACCCGACGGAAATCCACGATAATGAGCATTGGTACTCTCAGTGGTACCTGAAGCTGCTTCCCAACCTGCTGAAACATTCAAATTGTGCTGCTTGTTAAAGCTACGTGTATAGTATAAAAAAGCATTGGAATTCCAATCCAAACTTTCTCCATTCGTCGTATACAAATCACCGGCAAGATTATTATCTTTTGAACCTGTAACACTAGTCTTACTTGAAAGCGGATCAATAAACTTCTCTGATTTGGAATATTTCTTCGTTACACTGAACTGCCCTTTAACCGTCCAGTAATCATTCAGGTACCAGTTAAAGCTCAAATTATCAATAACCTCATCATAAGAGTTCCAATTATAATTACCCAAAGTTGCTTCATATAGCGGATTATTATTGTCACGTCCGCTAATTTTCGAATATGTGAGTTTCTCCCGGAGTGTTCCATCATCTTTATAAGGAGAGTCATAAGGCTGTAGTCCGCTAAAATCACTAAACGAACCATACGGAGATTCTTTCGATTTCGTATGCCCGAAAGATACATAGTTTCTTACTTGCAAATTCTTGATGCGATAATCCAAAGAGAAGCCTGCACTATAGCGATTACGTTCTGTACCTTTCATCACACCATCTGCTATATTAAATGAACCGTCCACACCATAACGCAAATTAGGTGTTCCTCCCTCTAAGTAAATACTGTGCTTATGATTGAAAGAATTTTGAAGTGGAATAGACATCCAATCCGTATCTACTCCTTTTTGAATTAAAGCGTATTTCTTATAATAGTTGTTCATCCCTACCGCAGTCGATGGAATGTTAGCTTGTCCTTTATCAAATAATCCTGCGAGACGCTCTATTTCCAGCTTCTCCGATGCATTTGCCAAATTATAATCCCGTAAATCGGGCATTTCCAACGTTCCTGTAAAGTTATAAGAGACACGAACCTCTCCTGCTTTCGGAGCAACAGTAGTAATTACCACCACTCCATTAGCAGCACGTGAACCATACATAGCAGTAGCAGCAGCATCTTTCAAAACCGTCAAACTCTCAATACGGGTAGGATCCAAGTCATATACCTTCTCAATGCTTACTTCAAAACCGTCCATGATAAAAGTTGGTAAATTAGGATTATTCTCCAAATTTGATTTTGAAAGCTGATCTTTATCCAGTTCTTTAACGCCAAAACCGGAACGTCCACGAATATACATTTCTGGTAAAGCATTCGGGTCAGAACCAAATTGTACGTTATCTACCAAACGGAAAGAGGGATCGAATGACTGGATCGCCCCAATTATATTTGTCTGTGACACCTTACGCAAGTCATCACCCGAAATCTGAGTCGAACTACCCGTAAAACTGGATTTACGTACATTGCTATATCCGGTCACAACCACATCTTCCAATGTTTTGACATCATCCACCAATGTAATTTCAACCGTTTTCCGACGAGTAGCATCCACTTGGACAGTTTGCTTCTTCATACCTATAAAAGAAACTTCCAACACCACCTTATCACTTTTTACGTCCAAAGTAAATTCACCTTCAATATTGGTAGAAGTACCTGTACGAGTACCTTTAACAATAATACTAGCTCCGGGAATCGGCTCTCCATGTGAGTCTGTCACCATACCACGGACACGGTTTTCACGCTTTTGTTTTCGAATGACAACAATACCGTCTTTCATCACATAGTCAAACCCTTGAGGATTCAACACTAATTTAAGAGTTGTATCCCATCTCTCGTTCTTCACATCAAGTGATACCGAAGGAACACCCTTGAACATTTGTGAATTATATAACATATTCACACCTGTCTGTTTTTTCACTGCATCCAGGACAGTCTCTATAGAGACATTGTGCAGTTTCAAAGTCACCGTCTTGTCTTGTGACGGTAATGCCCATGCACTAAACGTACAGCACATTGCCACTAGAAAACATAGCAGCCATCGTTTTTCTCTCATAAATTAATAATTAAACTTTTGTGTACCTAATATTCTAACTATTCTAATATTCTATCTTTTCCATTCCTGTTCTTCCACTTTGTCATATATCAATATATTCCTGCCACTGATTTTATAAGTAAGGTCTCCTGTCAGTTCCAGTGCATCCAGGAATGAATTTATTGTTCCGTAGCGTTTCAAGTTACCACTATAGGTAATGTCGCGCAGGTTAGGGGTTTCGTAATAAACCTGTATGTCGTACCAGCGTTCGAATGTCTTCATTATATCGCCCAAGGGACGGTCATTAAAGATGTACATACCATCTACCCAACCAACATATTCTTCCAAATCCACCTTGCGTTTCGTTGAACTATTGGCAAATACAACAGCTTGTTCACCCGGTGAGAGAGTAACCGTTTCCGCATTTAATGTAGAGAATTTCACTTTTCCATGTACTAGGGTTGTATAACAAACAGGGGTATCGGCATAAGCATTCACGTTGAATTCAGTACCAAGTACAGTTATTTCCCCGAGATGAGTTTGTACCACAAATGGATGATTCTCATCTCCTGCTACATCAAAATAAGCTTCACCCTCCAAACGCACAATTCGACGTTTACCGGCAAAACGTACCGGATAGGTCAATTTAGAACCGGCATTCAAATGTACTGTCGTTCCATCTGCAAGGATTACAGTATTTTCACCTCCACGCGGTATTACCAGTTCATTTGATTTGCCAGATTGTTCTTCAATGTTTTTCTCCTCATGTTGTGTCGTGACGGTAGGCTGATAAGACAGCACTCCTTTCTTATATTTTACTTGAACGCCATCTACTACTACGCTTACTTCTTTTCTATGCACATCAATCACGCTGCCATCGGACAAAGTCAATTGTGCCTGCTGCGTTCCCGGCTGAATCAAAGTTTTCCCTTCTTTTTCCGATGAGATATAATTCGACATATAGAAAGAAAGAGCAACGGCTAAAGTAACGACAGCCGCAGCAGCGTACCACCCCACCCGACGAGAACGACTCTTCCGGCCTTTCGATTCCATCTGCCCGATACTCTGAAGAAAAGACTGATAAGCTTTCTTTGACGAATATTTTTGATATTCTCCAAAGGCGACTTTCAAAGTCTCCCCGCTCTGTAACTGCTCGTATACATTTCGTAAGTCCGGACATTCTGCCAACCGTTTCTCAAGATCTTTTTGTTCCACTTCATCAGCCTCCCCCAAAAGAACCTTTCTCATTAAAGCAGCGTCTTGATATACATTTTCGAACTTCTTCATCTTATTGCGTTTTTTTAATTAAACAATTGTTTAATTCATCTTTATTATAGATATACACAACTCATAAAAACGGGTGACAAAAAGATGACATTTTTTTGAGATAAAAGAATAATGAATCAGAATTTAGAGGTAGAAATATATCATAATGTCATTATATAGAAGAAAAAGATTTGATTTTAACAAATAGAATAAATTTTAATCAATCAATAAAAAGACAAAGAAGTATCAGAATGTTTTTTTATTTTTAGAAAAATAAAAAAAGAATTATGGAATGAATGGAATCCCCCAACCTTTCACGGAGGAATTTATAGCTGCGAGTCTTTTGGGTTTTGACAGTATTGATACTTATCTCCAGACGTTCCGCTATCTCTTCCCATGTATGTCCCTCAATTCTCATTAAAATAATCCGACGTTGTTCGGCAGGAAGTTCTTCGATATAGCAATAGAGTTGCCGGATAATTTCTTCTTTTACTGTCAGTGCATAAATCGTATCTTCGTCCACCATACTTTCTTCTTCCGCCAAAGAACTTAAAATAGTATCATGAATTTGATTATTACGTATATATAATAAGGCATTATTATAGCAGGCACGATAAAGATAATTGGTAAGTTCTTTAATATCAGAAAAGGTACGCTTCCCCTCCCATACAGAAATAAAAACTTCCTGTACCAAATCTTCCACCGCATCGGGGACTGGCAATATCTTGGAAACATAAACACATAAAGCAGTATAAAAACGATCGTAGAAATCGCCCCACATCTTTTTATCCTTCCGGTTTACTCCCGCTACTATGATGTCAATTTTATCGTTCATACTGTCACTTTTCCTGCGAAAAAAGAGAACAAAATTTATAAAAATCACCGTAACTACTTACTTTTGCGATATTTATGAATGCAAATATATTGTTTTTTTTCAGAAACGCAGACCTTGCCGACTTACAAAATAAAAAATAAAACGCAACAGGGCACAAAAGGCGCAAGCTTTAAAGAGGAATATAAAAATAAGAAATACTTCGATTAGTAATAACATTATTTGCAATAAAATCATTACCAATCAAAATATGTTCGGGACTTGATTGTTTACTACTTTCTGATTGCTATGATATATGCTGTCATTCACAGTCGTCACAGAGGCGTAACCATCTTATTCACAGATATCTTATGTGAACAGGTAGTATCATTCTCACTCTTCACAGCCCTTCACTTTCTTCACCAAATACACATTGCCCAATCTCGTATGCTGTCGACTGATACCCGTTGCAGTCAGAATCTGCGCCAATTGGATAGGAGTACAATTACGAAGTACAGCCGGAAACCTCTTTTTCAATTCTTGATGAATGATAGCGGCGGAGAGTGACAGACAATCCGGTTCATCCAACATGGCAGGCGCGTATATGTTGCACACAATGTCTTCTATGGGGTTGACATGATAGTATGCGCTATTATGACGTTGCAAAGCATGTTCTTCCTCCTTGTTGAACCAGTGACGGGCACCTGCAAGCAATTCCTCTTTCAGTTGGGCGTAGATTTGTGAATGTTCAATTCCGGTACAGTCAATATCATGCTCCGCTTCAATGCAGATGAATCTGCGGCTGCCTGTCGGATCGCACAGTAAGTCAGTCCGGTTACTTGTTCCGATGAAAGAGGCGATACGAGGCAGCGACCGGAAATTTTTCTGATAGGCTTTGCAGATGTTGAGGCTGGACATTTGCATCAGATTTTTAAGTAACGGCATCTTTTGTGCTCCGAATTTATCAAATTCGTCCATGTTTAGTAACCCCATCTCGGCTAGGAGACGTTCGGGATTGCCTTGTGCGGTTAGTTTCAGATTATCCGAATAATAACGGGCTAGTTGTGGCGGCATCAGCATACGGCAGAAAGTGGATTTATGGCGTCCCTGTTCTTCGCTGATAAGTATCGGGGCTACGCTGTTTGCTTGTGTTTGATTCACTCCCAGCCATTGGGCGGCAAGTCCGAGCATCCAGGTGTGGAAGCTTTTTATCCATATAGGAGTGTCGGATACTCGCTTCGCCAAGGGCTTCAACCGATCCGTTCCGTCCCAGGCAGGTAGTTCGTTCATATAAAGCCGGAAAGGGTGGTAGCTTTCCACTAGGGTAGAGTAAATGTATCTTTGAAGGTCCTTGTCCCAGCAGTTGATTCCTTCTTTGTGGGCTTCCAGGCAGAAAGTATTCAGTTCTCGCTTGTCTATGCGGCAGAAAGGAATTTCTCGTTGCCCGGAGGGGCGAAATTCGGTTTCTTCGGTGAGTAAGTTGTAGCGGAAGTCATATCGTACTTTCAAAAAGTCAATCACTTGTCGTGTTAGAAGGACGGGGTGTTTATGTACTTCTTGTTTATATGCTTCCTGTTCATCTATTTCTTGCATTTTCGGTACGTTCTTTGAAGTGTTCGGTGAAACGATGACGTTTGACGATTCTTTCATCAATGCTTGTATTCTTTTTGCCAAACGTTTCGAGTTATATTCTAATGTCTTCATATTTTTCTTGTTTTTTAAATGAATAAATGTTGTTTTTTCGACCGGTTGATGCTGCTAAGGTATAACATGAAATATGGGGTTTGCAAGTATTTAACTAAGAAAATATTTATTTTCTTCTGAAACGAAAAACAAGCTTTTCTATGCTGATATATCGTTACTTTGTCGTATCTTTAGTGCTTGTTTAGGAAAAGCCGACTGGAGTTGTCCGGTTGGCTGACAATAGTTGACTGAACAGCCGATTCCAATCGTCCGAATAGCCGATTAAAGTTGTCCTATGATGAAGTTACACATTTAAATTGATAAGAAGTAATGGCTATTGTGTTTGATTGGTATGAAAATCCTAATGCTTCTTCGGAAGAAGAAGCGGCGTTGCATCCGCGTATCTTTATGAATGGAAAAGTGGATACGGATACTCTTTGTTACAAGATTCATGACTACAGTTCGTTGACTGTGGGCGATGTAAAGAATGTGCTTGATAACTTATCGAAGATTCTCGGCGAGTCGTTGCGAGAGGGAAAAGAAGTACATATCGAGGGGATCGGCTATTTTTATCCCACTTTGGCTGCTACGGGGAAAGTGACTCGTAGCACTCCGCATAAGACTAATAAGGTGGCTTTCAAAACTGTCCGATTTCGCCCTGACAGTAATCTGAAAGGACATTTTGTGGGTGTCCGCGCCAATCAGTCCAAGTATGTCCGTCATTCGGAGAAGGTGTCAGAGGTGGAGATTGATATGCTGTTGAAAGAATATTTTGCCGAACATCAGATGATGACCCGCCGTGATTTTCAGGAAGTGTGTGGTTTGGCACGTACTACGGCCAAAATGCATTTGGTACGTTTGCGTGGAGAAGGAAAGCTGGTGATAAAATATAAATATTGGTATGAATTTAAGAGATATAATGGTATAATATATACCAAAATACATGTATGCGGGATTAAAAATATACCGGGAGGGGCGAATTGATGGCAAGACAAAAATTGAGTGAGGTCATATTAGAAGATCTAAAGAAACGAATATTAACAGGAGAATACCGGACAAATCAGAAGCTTCCCACGGAGCGGGAACTGGCAAACTATTATGATACCAGCCGCATTCCGGTGAGGGAAGCCTTAAGACAGCTGGCAGACGCAGGAATCGTGAGGACATCGGCGGGTTCCGGGACCGTGGTCATATCATCCGGCAGCACCCTGTCAGATACATCCTATGGAACACCTTTTATGGAAAATGTTACGTTATTAAAGGAGACAATTATACTAAGAAGACTTATCGAATCCCAGGCAGCCAGAGAGGCGGCCCAGAACCGGTCGGCAGATGATATAAAAGAACTTCAGAATGCGCTGTTCGATAGCATTAACCAGATACGTAAGCTGAAGGCAAAGGAGAACAATTCATTTTTTGAAGCAGACGCCTGGTTTCATAAGGCTATAGCAAAGG
>OHAI01003638.1_pt1 | contig 10268 bp, 5 predicted proteins | sample 1577091 | NCBI WGS metagenome assembly OHAI01 (sample SAMEA3541548, study PRJEB24748) | human gut metagenome | biome: human gut; feature: human-associated habitat; material: faeces | place: China | collected 2012 | reverse complement strand
ATATCAAAAAGAACTTCATTAGAATCACCTGATATAAATTTATTTGCCAACAAATATTCTATACCCCAAGCAATGCCGCACAGTCCGGATTCAAACCCCCAAATCATCTCCGTATGCATATCATCAAAGATTTCATCCAATATTTCACCTCCAAAATCTTCAAATAAGGTATTTTCTGTATACCGTGCATAGTGAAAGAAAAAAAGTACGAGTCCCATTCGACCATATACAATACTTGAGTCTGTATTAAAACTGCCAAACATTAATTGATGATTGGCTATCCGACTTAACAATAAATCTTTATCTTCCATATTTATTTCCGATTTCTCCAAGATGCTACATCATCTGTTAGCTCCTTAGTATCCATGTTACAAATTCTGATTAACTCCAAACGACTGTTGGAAGCAAGCTGCCTATTAAAAAAGCGAGAGTTATCTCCTCTTGGATGCCACAAATGATATAAAGGGCCTTCGGTATTCACACCTACAGGATAACCCAATATTTCCATTCGCCGGACCCGTTCGGCATCCTCAGGTCCCCAACCATAAAAATGTTCGTTCTCTCCGCCACATTTCAAGTAGACCTCCCTATTCACAAAGAAAAGTCCGCCACAGGAAGGGCGCCCAAGCCACCGCCTATAAGAAGCTGAGTGTAGCTGCAAATGTTCTAAGATAGAGTCAGCTCTCAAGCTTGCAACAGTCTGTTCTTCTGACAAAAACAGGACAGTTTGATCATAGGGAATCACCATTGCCGCCTTCCCATTCATAATCATATCCAATGATTCGTCTATCTGCTTATAAGGAAGTATCATTTCGGCATCCCATACAGCAACAACAGGAGTTGTGCATCTTTTCAATAGCCTATTTAAATAATGTGTACGATAAAAGACAGGGTCTTCGTCATACACAAAACAGAAATCAACATTCTCAAAGTCTTTCCATGTCGTATAAAGATTCTCCCTGTCTGCTTCCAAAACAAGCACCCGGATACCTGTAGGCTGTAGATAACGGAGCACAGCGTCCATATTGCGCTGACGTTCGGAGCTATCGACCCGAAGCGTGGTTATTATTGTTATTTGTTCTGTGTTTTCCATGAGATAGATACCTTTTTATTAATACAATTTCTATAACACTCAAAATGCAGCATGCCAGTCGCACCAGAAGGTCCATTCCGGTTCATCCAGTTGCATCTTATCTCTTCTATGTTTTTTAAGTATTTCCCTAGCTAGTTTATAGCCGTACCATCTGCCGGCTAGTTCTTCACCGAATGGTCCTGAAGCATTTGGAAAGAAATCCGTAAATTTCATTCCTCGTTGGTTTGAAGTGAGTTCTAATTGTTCTTTTGCGTATCTACAATCTATTGCTGTTTGCGCAGTCCAATGATGTTCAGGAATATTAAAATAGAAGTCGCGTTTACTTAATACGGTAAGGGTTTGTTGGTCTACCAACTTAAATCTTCTATATCCTAATTGATACAAGCGTTCCAGAGTCTCCAGTTCCTTGCCCATCGCAATGGTTTCATTCTCTCCCAGGCATTCTGTCTCCACTGATATATATGGAGGCTTTTCATCACTATTTTCTATTGTTTGCAATGCAATAATATCATTTCCTTCTATATCTATTTTGCAATAAAAAGGCATTCCATATTCTCTGAATAGGTCATCCAGCCGTTTTGACCGAACCTTTTTCTTTAGTGTTTTATTTCCCTGCCTGGAAGCGACCGCACCATTGGTCGAGTTCCAAAGAGTATTTTGACTAATAAAGAAATTTATATCTTTATCACTCTCATTCGTTATCGCATAATTAAGCAGGATAAGCCTGCCGTTATCAATATACTCTTTAAAAGAGCTTTTACCTTCTTCTATCAGTTCAATATCTGCATCTACAGCCACTACGTTATAACCTTTCAACAGATAAAAAAGAGTATCTTCGCCTTTATGAAATCCAATGTCATAGATTAACTCTTCCATGTTATTTTGTTTATCATCTTGTCCACTTTCGTCTTATAGAATCCTGTCACACGCAGTTCGAGTAGCCAGTCGAGAAGGTCATTTACATCATTTCCCGGTCCATCCAGTTTTCGGTCCATCCAGTCGATCAAGTAAATCAAATTTTCTTTTAGTTCGATGCTAGAATAGGTATCGCCCCTTTGCCAGCTTGGACGCAGGCGCATCAGTATATAGCGTCCCAAGCCTAAAATGCCATTATCTAACCCCAGTTCACTGATTGGTTCGTAATTAATTGCATATAGAACACACTGGTCTACTTCGACAAGAATCTCATCGGCATCCCCTTCCAGAAAACCGGATTGGATCAGATATTCTATTCCCCAGCCGATGCCACACAGTCCATCCGCAAAAGTGAGAGGTATTTCTAAAGAAAGTTCTTCTAAAAGCTTATCCAACAAGTCGCCGGCAATTTCTTCATAGTACACATCACCAGAACAACGAGCACAGTGAAAAAAGAAAATCACAGCACGCATCTTACCGTGCGCCAATCCCAATGATGAATAAAAGTCATTATTCAAAATGTTGGTAACTGAATATCTATGCAATAGTTCCTGATCTTCCATATTCTTATTTTGTTTGTATGTATTCAGACTTCTTTATTGGGAGAGCAATAGGATAAAACGCAAACAGAATATGGATTGCAGATAATGACATCCAAAGATGTTACTTGTCTTATGTCTTGTGCTTCTTTCATAATGTTTGTGTATTAGTTTTAATACGCTAAATATAAAAATAAAAAATGAATATACTGCTAATCATCGTATTATATTTCACGAATAAATATAATTTAACTTGATCTTTACAATTTATTCAATATACATATTGTTTTCCGCCAATCCAAGTCAGACGATGGTTTTTACTTAATGATTGATACATATAATATAATGTTCCGGATACAGATTTCAAGTTGATTTATCATTATATATCAAAGTTTTATTCTAACTTTGTGGTTTCAAATCGAATAAATAGTAAACGTTATGGAACATCAATTGACCATCTACAACACTTTAGATAGAAAAAAAGAGCTATTCGTACCGCTTCACGCACCGCATGTAGGCATGTATGTATGCGGACCGACAGTATACGGTGATGCTCACTTGGGACATGCCCGTCCCGCCATCACATTTGACGTACTCTTCCGCTATCTGACTCATTTAGGATATAAAGTACGCTATGTACGAAATATTACCGATGTCGGTCATCTAGAGCATGATGCTGACGAAGGAGAAGACAAAATAGCCAAGAAAGCCCGTCTCGAAGAATTGGAGCCTATGGAAGTTGTTCAGTATTACCTGAACCGCTATCATAAGGCAATGGAAGCACTGAATGTACTTTCTCCCAGCATCGAACCGCACGCTTCGGGTCACATTATCGAACAAATCCAGCTCGTACAGAAGATTCTGGACGCCGGATACGCTTACGAAAGCGAAGGTTCCGTCTACTTTGACGTAGCTAAATATAACAAGGATTATCATTACGGCAAACTCTCAGGGCGCAACTTGGACGACGTACTGAATACCACCCGCGACCTCGATGGACAAAGCGAAAAACGTAATCCCGCCGACTTCGCCCTCTGGAAAAAAGCGCAGCCGGAACACATCATGCGCTGGCCTTCTCCATGGAGCGACGGTTTCCCCGGATGGCATGCCGAATGTACCGCCATGGGACGCAAGTATCTGGGCGAGCACTTCGATATTCACGGAGGAGGAATGGACCTGATCTTCCCGCATCATGAATGTGAGATCGCACAGTCGGTAGCTTCGCAAGGCGATGACATGGTTCACTACTGGATGCACAACAACATGATTACCATCAACGGTACGAAGATGGGTAAATCACTCGGCAACTTCATCACGCTGGATGAATTCTTCAACGGTACTCACAAGTTGCTGGCACAAGCCTACACTCCGATGACCATCCGTTTCTTCATCCTGCAAGCTCACTATCGCAGCACTGTAGACTTCAGTAACGAAGCATTGCAAGCTTCGGAAAAAGGGCTGCAACGTTTGATAGAAGCAATCGAAGGACTCGACAAGATCACTCCGGCCGCAACAACTTCGGAAGGTATCAACGTGAAAGAGCTGCGTGCTAAATGCTACGAAGCTATGAATGACGACTTGAATACTCCTATTGTCATCGCACAGCTTTTCGAAGGTGCCCGCATCATCAATAATATCAACGCAGGAAATGCAACGATCTCCGCAGAAGATCTGAAAGACCTGAAAGAAACTTTCCACCTGTTCTGCTTCGACATCATGGGGCTGAAAGAAGAGAAAGGTTCTTCCGACGGTCGCGAAGCCGCTTATGGCAAAGTCGTTGATATGCTTCTTGAACAACGCATGAAAGCAAAAGCCAACAAAGACTGGGCTACTTCCGACGAAATCCGTAATACATTGACTGCACTCGGATTTGAAGTGAAAGATACAAAAGATGGTTTCGAATGGAGATTAAACAAGTAATTCAAGTTCTCCCTAGCAAACTGTCTCATTAACCGCATATAAAACTGAGGGTCGATTCTTCGCTGAACCGACCCTCTTTCTTTCATAGAAACACAAACATCAATACCTATTTAAATTCTCTCTTCATTTATTTTCAAGAATCATTTCCACCGGTTGTCCATGCTGACAAGTTACATCCAGTATCGTATGGGCACCTTTATATTCAAGCTTTACATTCGCCGGTGTCTCCAAGAAACTCCAGCGTCCTTTCAGCTCTATTATTTTACGAATAGGGCGGCTCGGTTCTTTTGTCGTATACGTCTTTTCCGCAATATTCAAGTTTGGGTCACAGACGCTGAGACGAATCGCCTTTTTTCCCTCTGCCGCATACATGACCATCGTTTCCGCAGGAATGGAAGCAACCACCAGCTTATCGTCAGCAGACCGGTAATCTTCAAAAACAGCATATCCGGTTATACCCGTTTTCCTGTCATAGACAATATGCGCAGTCTGATCACGTTGCCATACTTCGTATGCAGGCGTTTTCTTCAGTTCATCCAAATCCGAAGCTGAAGGCTGAATCAGTACCATATATTCATAAGTAGCATTCTTCGGGGCGTTGCCATGTTCAATCCAGGCAGAAGAGAATGTTCCTTTAGTCTTTTCGCGGGTTTTCTCATGACGCGACTCCTGTTCGGCTATCTGTGAACGAAGGGTTCCGTCAACTACATGATAATAATTATCATAGCCATCGTGCAACCAATAGTTATCCTTACCTGTCTTCTGCTCTTTGCCGTTAAATTTCGTCTGGAAGAGAGTGGTCTCCGTAGGATAGTCAGCATTGCTGTTCGTGATGCCTGTTCCGAGGCAGATCATCCGGTTATCAAAACAGAAAACGGATTTACGGGCTACAAAGTCAGGAGTAAAGTTCTCATAATCACGTTCCGTCAGTTTCATTGCAAACATTCCGTTCATGCCGCCTAAAGAGCTGCTTCCGGAAAAGTTTTCCGTAGACCGTGCCATCGTCGTACCTTTCAGGGGACTGTCCAAGAGTTCAAAAGGAAGATGAATGGTAGTCGTACCGGGCAGACGGTTCCAGTCCCATCCTTCCTGTACAAAACCACTTCCGGCACGGGAGACGGGATTTCCTTTTCCCATAATCTGTACCGATCCGTAGCTTTGATAACGTCCGTAACGATTATCTTTCGCATAGATTTCAGCACCCCATACATCTGTGGTATATCCTTTCAGTGTCACCATCCAGTCTGCACGGCGGAAAATACCTGCCGATCCATAGTTATAAACAAAAAAACCGTGGGGAGCCTGTGCAGGCTGAATACCTTCTTTTCTGAAGAAATGTGCATTCCTTGTATTCCGATCACGTATCAGACGCAAATAATCGGTGGCCAGTCCATGATCGAATGTATTTCCCTGACCGGACAAGTCTCCTGACAATGCAATATTGGCAAATGCTTCTATATCATCGCTTCCCATCTTTCCGCCAAAAGGATGGCGACCGCTAATGCCTGTCCCCCATTCGTAAAGGTTACAATAATTGCGCATGGCGAGAAAGGCAGACTTGATATGTTGACGTGCCTCTTCCGTCAGTTCAAATCCGGTCCCGTTGGTGAGAGCGATAAATTGGCCGATGGTAGCCAGTACTCCGGTTGTATAGCCGGGATAGAAACCTCCGTGATGAAAGGTCGTTCCATCTACTTTGATACCGCCGAGAGTGCCCGGAGTATAATTCAGCGATGAAGACAACCAGCGCGACAAACCATTCAAAGCCTGTTCCTGTTCTCTTGCATCGGGGAACATCATGGCGGAGATAAACTTTGCCATCAAGAGCGTATGCCATGAATCCAGTAATTCATCCCGCTCCGGCGGACACGGTTGACGAGTCTCCTGTAAAGCAGCCCAGAAACGTAAAGTGGATAGATAGGCATCCCGGTGAGGATGTTTATAAATCGCGTCCCGCATGAGCCAGGCGGTAGTATATATTTTACGTACCTGATAGCCGTAATGATGATTCGTCCCCATGCCGCTGCCAAAAGCGAATCCCTGATCCATTGCATAGTCGAATACGGTAAAATAGTTCTTCTTCGATGTCTCATTCTGATTGTAGAAGGCATCGTATGCAAAGCCGGCAAGCATCGTTTCGATATCATTCCATGACATCTCCCCTTTCTTCTTGTCTTGCTCGTCCGGTGCTACAACAGGAGTTCCGGTAAAGCCGGTCCCGGCTGCGGAGGGAGCAATGGCAGCTCTTTCAAAAGTCTTCCTTGCAGCGTTGATCTGTCCTTGGGGAGCTTTCTTCACATCGAGAAATTCAGTCAGGCGTTGTTCGATTGTTTTCAAGTCCTTCTTTTGCCGAGTTGTCAGTTTAGAAAGCAAGGGGACATCATAAGACTGCTGTTCCCACTTCCATACAAGACACCAATGCCAGAGGTCACGATTGGAAAGACCGTTGTTAGCTGGCAGTTGTTGGTCCGGTGTCGTGCGCAGGTTCATCTTCTTTTCCGGAAAGGTCAGGCGATCCAGAAAGATGCGCCCTTTACGGTCGGGAGCGACCAGACGATAAGAAACTATATTTTTATCTTTCTTATCCCCGTTCATGTAGGCGAAAGATATCCAGCAAGCCCGCCAGCCTGCCGCTTGCAGATGATACGTGAACCAATAAGAGACTTCACCCGCCTTATTTAGAAACTCAAAACGGATAGAGTCCTGTTGGGGTTTCTCGTTATATATCCACAGGGTAATACCAAATTGCTGTTCCTTTTTGGCATTCAGCGATAAAGGTTCTATCTGAACGTCCAGTGTCGAGGCAGGTTGGAAATCCCATTCCAGACTGCTTTCTCCCTCTTTATAGAAAAGAGAAGAAAGTTTCACTTCACCTTTCCCCGAAACTTTGAACGTCTCGGGAACCTTTTCTTCAAACCCTATGACCTGCGCATAAGAGGACAAAGAACAAAACAAGAACAGAAATATAAAACAAACAGCTTTCATGATCATTAATTGTTTAAAGGCAGTTCTTACCACACCCGGGTGTCAGGATGCACGACACCCGGGTGTCAGCATGTATGAGATCCGGGTGTCGGTATGTATGAGACCCGGGTGTCGGTATGTATGAGACCCGGGTGTCATACAAACCGTATTAGTATACGGTATCAGTAAGGTATACGGTCCGAAAGAATCTTTTCCGTATACCACGGATCGTCGATTTCTTTCAGCATTGTTCCCATTTCACGATAAAGTTGCTCCACAACTTCCTTATTTTCATCCAAAGGCAGATTATTCAGCTGATAAGGGTCGTTTACGTCATCAAACAGCAGACTTTTCTTTAGCTGTTTCGTCTTCCGGTCGATATACAGAGCCAATGTATAGCGAGCCGTCTTAATGCCGCGCGAAGAGGGGAAATAAGATTGCACCAATCCATCCTTATCTTTCTCTCCATCCAGATTCTGAATATACAACGCACCTGCCGGACGAACAATTTCCGCCTTTTCATCGAAGAAAAGAGGTGCGAAGTTGCGTCCCTGCACCTCGGAAGGAATCGAATCCCCCAGACCGCACAAGCCGAGTACGGTAGGCATAATGTCGGGAGCAGAAAGCAACAAATCATCTACCCGGGGCTGAATCTTACCGGGGAAACGAACCAGGAACGGAATATTCATAGATTCGGAATAGGGAGAGTTCTTAGGGTCGTCCGTTCGCTGGCTGCACATTGTTTCGCCATGGTCGGAAGCAAAGATGACTACTGTATTTTTATCCAATCCCAATTGTTTCAGTGCTTCCAAAATCTGTCCGAAAGCACGGTCTACTCCGGTCACAGAAGCAAAGTAGTAACGGACGGATTCCGCTTTTTTCATATTCAGATCTACGTTTGGGCGAATCAGCAGACTGTCCAGCGGTTGATCTTTATAAAGATTGAAGTCCTGTTCTTCACAATCGTTCAGCGAACGGTATGGGCTATGCGGCGGGTTCATTCCCACCATGATGAAGAATGGCTTCTTCGTATCACGCACGTTTCCTTCATTCTTGAGATAAGAAACAACTTTGCCCGACTCATGGAGCGGTGACCATTCTTTCGGATCATGCCTCTTGCCGTCCGTATCCCAATAATGCGGGTTCTTATGTTCGTCAAACGTGCCGTACGAATACCAATAGTTGAAACCATGGCGCTGCTCTTTCGGCGTATAAGCGTCCCACACCGGACGCTGTGTTTCTACATATTGTCCCGGATTCTCCGGATCATTCGGGGTCGGGAAGTCAGCGTGAAGTTTACCGAAATAAGCACAATCATAACCGGCCTTGCTGAATACGTCGCCTATGCACTCCGCATCGTCACGCAAAGAGCTGATAGGACGTGTAGAGTTACAGTTCAAAGGTACACCACTGCGATTCGGATACATACCGGTCAGCAACATTCCACGATGGGGGCTGCTCAGCGGACAGTTGCTTTGAGCGGAAGTCAGCACCATAGATTCACGTGCGAAAGTATCTATGTTAGGAGTATGCACGGGGTCTCCCCGGAAGTTTACTTTATCTCTGAAACCTTCCTGATTCCAGAAGCCCATTGCCTGATTGCGATACTGATCAGGAAATACATAGATGATGTTTGGATGTTTCGCTTGCTCTGCCACCTGTTTGGGGGCTTTACAGTCTTGCGCTGCAAAGAGGGTCAAGCCTCCCATCAATAAGTTTACTGATTTGTTTATCATGATATAAAGAATAACAGTTAATGTACCGGAAGAGACTAATATATGCACATATCCGGCTAAAGTACAAGCAAGGCAGTTCTTACTTCTTTTCCAGGTCTCTTTTGCGCATCAATCCTTCCAGGAAGTAATAGTCAGCGTAGTTCAAAGGCACATCTATTTCCTGGCCGTGAGGGATACTGCCCACAGAGTGCATCAATATAAAGTTTCCATTCGTACCCACTTTCGCACGATAAGCCGGTGAGCCGAGGCTTTCCATAATCTTATCAGCAGTTTCCTTATAGTGATTGCCCGGCAGATAACCGTCGAGTTCGTACAGAGCAGAGGCCGTACAGGCGGCTGCCGAAGCGTCACGAGGTTCGTTCGGAATGTTCGGAGCATCGTAATCCCAGTAAGGAACGAGGTCTTCCGGCAGGTTCTTATTGGTAAAGATGAAGTTATACACCTTCTGTGCCTGATCGAGATACTTCTTGTCTTTTGTATAGCGATAGCAAGTGGTATAACCGTATAATGCCCAAGCCTGTCCGCGAGCCCATGATGATTCGTCCGCATATCCTTGTGCTGTTTGTCTCTTACGCACTTCTCCTGTTTCGGGATCGTAGTCTACCACATGATAGCAACTGTTGTCCGGACGGAAGTGGTGAGCCATCGTTGTATCCGCATGTTTCACTGCTATATTGTAAAAGGTAGAGTCACCGGAAAAAGCCGTAGCTTCAAACAGCAATTCCAGATTCATCATATTATCGATAATCACCGGACATTTCCATCCGCGTGTTCCCTGCCAGCCTTTATCGGCATCCCATGACTGGATAACGCCTGCTCCCGGACGGAAACGGGTAGACAATGATTTTGCGGCTTCTACAATCACATCTTTATATTCTTTTTTATCTGCAAAACGGTAACCGTTAAGATAACTGCACCCGATCATAAAGCCGACATCATGATGCCACTTCAGATATTTCACAGAATCGAGGGCTTCTGTGTATTTTTCTGCCAAAGGCAACCACTTTTTATCCCCTGTCAGATTGTAAGTCAGCCACATGCTGCCCGGAAAGAAACCGGAGCACCAGTCATCAATAGGTATGTAAGAAATGCTACCGTCTT
>OHAI01003635.1_pt1 | contig 10273 bp, 9 predicted proteins | sample 1577091 | NCBI WGS metagenome assembly OHAI01 (sample SAMEA3541548, study PRJEB24748) | human gut metagenome | biome: human gut; feature: human-associated habitat; material: faeces | place: China | collected 2012 | reverse complement strand
GCGCGACGCAGAGTACGTCGCGCCGGAAAAATTCTCGATCTTGCAGTTTCCTATCCATCAGCTTTCATACTGGACGACATAGTTGTCGCCGTTGGGCGTGAATTTTCCGTACAGGCCGTTGGTGAGGATGACATGGCCGTCGGACTTGACGAGCACCATCTCAAACCCGCCGTAGGTGCGCCAGTAGTTGAGCGCCGCCTGCGGCCCGAGCACGAACATCGCGGTCGACAGGCAGTCGGCCAGCGTGCCGTCCTCGCACACGATCGTCACGGACAGCAGGCCGTTGTTCACCGGCCGCCCGGTCTTGGGGGAGAGAATGTGGTGGTATTTCTGCCCGCCCTCGGTGAAAAAACGCTGGTAGCTGCCGGAGGTGATGACGGCCGTCTCGCCCACGGTGAGGTAGCCGAGATAGCTGCCGGTGTCGTTCGGATCCTGCACGGCGATGTTCCAGTCGCTGCCGTCCGGCTTTTTGCCGAGCGTCTGCACGTTGCCGCCGAGGGACACCACGCCGCTCGTGACGCCGGCGGCGCGCATGGCCTGAATGGCATAGTCCGACGCACAGCCCTTGGCCACCGCGCCGAAGCTCAGCGACATGTCCGCCGGCATGGTCACGAGCGAGTTTGCGCTGTCGTCCGTGCTCGAGAGCTGTACCTTGCTCATGTCCACGCACGAGAGCAGACGCTCGATCTCCGCGTCCGACGGCACGCGGTAGTTCTGGTCGATGAAGCCCCAGAGCTTGCTCAGGGGGTAGGTCGTCAGGTCGAGCGCACCGTCCGAGCGCTCGTACACGGTCTGCGCCGTGCGCAGCATTTTGGCGATCTGCTCGTTGACGACGACGGAGCTGCCCATGGCGTGGTTGATCTCGTAGGTCTTGCTGCGCTCGTTTTCCGGGTCGAGCAGCGTGTCCATACTGTTGATGATGCTGATGGCGGCACTGATGCCGTCGTCGGCCTTCTTGCCGTAGGCGGTCAGGTCCATGACGGTGTCCATGGCAAAGATCTGCTGCGTGGTGCTTTTCGCCTCGCCGCAGGCGCTCAGCGGCAGCATGAGCGCGCAGCACAGCAGCAGCGCGAGCAGGCGGGTATGCAGGCGTTTATGGTTCATAGAGGGTGTGTCCTTCCGATACAGGTTTCTTGCGACCAGTATAGCATATCCGCCGTCAAATGGGAACAGAAAATCCTGCTTTACATTTTGTCCGGACTTTGCTATAATATCTCCTGCTGAATATGCGCCCGTAGCTCAGCTGGATAGAGTGACAGACTCCGACTCTGTAGGCCAGCGGTTCGAATCCGCTCGGGCGTACCACGAAAAAACCTGCCGTGAGGCAGGTTTTTTTGCTGTGCGCCGCGGATTCGAGGTTTATCCCCGAGAGGGGAAATCCGCTCGGGCGTACCACAAAGGGAAGCATCCGAACCGGATGCTTCCTTTTTCATATCGTGCATAATGGCAAGCGCCTCAGAGTTTGACTCTGAGGCGCTGCGTATCTGGGATGCTGTAAGGGGGGATTACAGCAAAGCCTGATCGGTGACGGCGCGGCCGGCGATGCGTCCATAGAACAGGGCGCTGCCGATCGACGTGCCGCAGGTCGGGTACTGCGTGCCGTACATGCCGGTGCCGGCAACCTCGCCTGCGGCGTACAGGTGCGGGATCACGGAGCCGTCGGACTTCATGACGCGCGCGGAGACGTCCGTCTCGAGACCGCCGAACGTGACGGTCACGCACGGGTGCATGCGCAGCGCGACAAACTTGGGCCCCTTGATCGGGTGCAGGAACTCGGCCGGCTTGCCGAAGTCTTCGTCGACGCCCTTTTCGACCAGCTCGCAGTAGCGGTCATAGGTCGCCTGCAGCGTTGCCGGGTCGCAGCCCATCTTCTTGGCCAGACCCTCGATGGAGGTGGCGCAGGGATCTTTGGACTTGCCGGCGACAGCGGACTTGTAGCCGTACTGCACGCCGCCGTAGGGCTCCTTACCGCTGGTGATGTACCAGCCGCAGTTGCTGCCGGAGCGGGCGATGGCGTCGCTGACCGTGTACTGATAGCTCCACTCGTTGACGACGCGCTCGCCGCGGTCGTTGACGATGAGGCCGGACTCGTCGTTGATGCCGATGCCGCAGGTCAGGCTCGTGTACACGACCTGCACGGCGGGATGCTCGTAGTTGAGCGCGCCGATCTTCTCGGCGGCCGTCAGACCGTCGCCGACGTTGCCGTGCGGCACGTTGCTGAAGTAATGTGCGACGGGGTAGCGCGCGACCATTTCCTTGTTGCGGGCATAGCCGCCGGTCGCAAGGATGACGCCCTTTCTCGCGTAGAGCGTGAGCTTGGCGCCGCCCTTGCGCGTGCACGTCACGCCGGTGACGACACCTGCCTCGTCCGTGAGGATCTCGTTCATGGCGGTATCGTAGATGATCTCGCCGCCGAGGTCGTTTTCATAGTACAGCGTCAGGGGCGTGGAGATCTCGCCGCCCTCGCCGTTGGTCTGTCCGCCGCCGCCGGGGGAGTTGTGCACGCGCCACGGCTGCAGGCTGACGTGGATGGGTTCGACGTCGAGCACGTCAAAGTGCGTCTTGAGCACGCCGTCCTTTTCCACAGGCTTGGACAGCGGCTGCCACGGCTCTGCGAGCACTTCCGCGGGGTCGCCCTTCACGGTCGCCTCGATGGAGGTGAGCCAGTCGAGCGTCTGGTTGAGGTGATCGACCAGATAGCGGTTTTTCGACTCGTCCATGAACTTGCCGTTGCGGTTGCCGACGTCCATGAGGTAGTCGTAGACCATGTCCTTCGTGTCGTACAGGCCCTGCTTTTTCTGCCACTTCGTGCCGGCGCCGAGGAGCTTGCCGCCGCTTCTCGCGGTGGCGCCGCCGGTGATGCCCTGCTTTTCGACGATGACGACTTCCGCGCCGGCCAGCTTCGCCTCAATGGCTGCGGCCAGACCGCCTGCGCCCGCGCCGCACACGACCACGTCGACCGTGCGCACTTCGTCCTGGTACTCCGGCGCCTTCGGGGCGGGAGCGGCTCTGAGCGCGGCAATGTCCTCCTTGGACGCACCGGCAGCCTTGAGTGCTGCCGCCGTCGCGTCGAGGATGGCGGCGCACGTCAGATCTGCGCCGTCGACCGTGGGGATGTTCAGCGTCTGGTACTCCACGATCAGCTTGGGGTAGCGCTCCATCGGCGTCGTGTTCAGGCCCCAGGCAATGCCGCGGTATTCCTTGTGCTGCGTCACTTTTACGGATTCGATCCGGTTTTCCGATACCGTCACGCTGACGATGAGCTTACCGCCGTAGCCGCGGCCGGTGCCCTCGTAGGTTCCGGGATTGTAACTAGCCATATTTGGAACCTCCGTTCTGATTTATGGTTATATGGTTATAGGATGCTTTTACAGATCCAGCTTTTCGGCCTGGTCGTCTCTCCAGAAGAACTGCCAGTCCTTGAGGTGCCACTGGATGGCTGTCTCGCGCGGATCCATGGTCGCGGTCACGCCCTTGGCGTACATGTCGTCGATCTGCGCTTCCGTGTAGCCGAGGAACTCCAGCACCTCGCGGCTGTGCTCGCCGAACGTCGGCGCGGAGGCGACGATCTGCGCGGGGTTCTTCTTGAACTTGTTCGTGATGCCGATGCCCTTCATCTCGCCGTAGACGCTGTCGGTCCAGGTGGCGATGTCGTGGCGGGCGGCGTACTGCGCGCTCTTTTCGATGTCCGCGGGGCCGAAGGCCTTCTGGTTCGGGATGCCGGCCTTGTTCATGATGGCCTCGACCTCATCGACGGTGCGCTCGGCGCAGAACTTCGTGATGGCCGCCTCGATGCGCTGGCCGCGCGGCAGGGACTTCAGCGAGCCCGTCATGCCCTCGGGGAAGTCGGGGTCCGTGCCGTCGCCCGGTGTCGGCAGACCGACGAGCGGGTAGCCCTTTTTCGTGTTGCCGGCGCCGACCATGCCGATGAAGATCGTGCCGCCGTCCTTGCAGTCGTAGAACGAGAAACCGGCCGCGATGTCGCTGACGTTGCCGGTGCGGTACTTGACCGGCTCGCCCGGGCCGGGGTAGCCCTTGTTGAACCACTCGGCCGGGTAGCTGCCCAGCAGGCGGAACATCGTCTCATACTGAGACACGTCGCATGCGTCGCCCTCGCCGGTGATGCGCGCGTTGGTCATGATGGACAGCGCGCAGATGCAGGCGTTGTAGGCGGTGGCGTAGTCGGACAGGTACGGGTTGACCTTCAGCGGGGGAGACGTGGGGCTCGTGCCGTTCATGTACATGTAGCCGCCCATGGCTTGGCCGGGGACGTCGTAGGCCGCCTTGTTCTTGTCCGGGCCGGTCTGGCCGTAGCCGGAGACGTGGACGATGGCGAGCTTGCGGTTGATCTTCCACATATGCTCGTCGCTCAGACCGTTTTTGGCATACGTGCCGGGACGACCGGACTCGATCCAGATGTCCGCCCACGCGATCAGCTTCTCGAGCACCTCTTTGCCCTTGGCGGTGCGGGTGTTGAGCGTGATGGAGTACGTGTTGCGGTGATCCTGCGAGTAGCCGTAGTTGCCGCGGGTCTGGCAGGGCATGTTCGGGGACTCGACCTGCACGACCTGCGCGCCCATCTCGGCCATGATGCTCGCGGCGAAGGGGCCGGCGATGTTCGTGCCCGTCATGAGCACTTTCACGCTCGAGAGAACGCCGAACTTCGGGAACTGACCGAACGGCATATGCGTGCCGTAGTAATCTTTATAATGCGTCGACATAGTAGCGTTTCCTTTCTCAGCAGATGTGGGCGGTTACATGTTGAGCCAGCCAGCGTCGACCTTCAGCTCCGCACCGGAGATGTAGCGCGCGGCGACGTCGTCGGCCAGGTAAGCGATGGCATTGGCGCAGTCTTTCGGCTTGCCGAGCATGGGCTTCTTCTCGCCGGGCTTCGTGATGGTGTGCAGCGGGGCCGCCTTGCCGGCGCGCATCTGCCACTCGAGGATGCCGATGCCCTTTTCGCGCGGCACCTTGTTGATCTCGGTGAGGATGTTCGCGGGCTCGATACAGTTGCAGCGGATGCCGCGCTCGAAAAACGAGGCGGAGATGTTGCGCGTCAGGCCGAGCACGGCGTGCTTGGTCATGACGTACATCGCGCCGCCCTTCAGGCCGCGCAGAGAGGCGGCCGAGGCCACGTTGACGATGTTCGCCGGCGTGCCCTGCTCGAGGAAGATCTTGATGGCGCGCTGGCAGCACAGGTACACGGCGCGCTGGTTGGTCTCGTAGATCATGTCATAGACTTCCTGCGGGGTTTCGTGAATGGGGAGCTGACCGTCAAGCATGCCGGCGTTGTTGACCAGAATGTCCAGGTGGCCGAACTCCTTGAGGCAGGTGTCGAACATGGCGTCGATCTGTGCCGGATCGCGCACGTCCGTCTTGACCGGCAGGATGACGCCGGGGGCGTTCTCCGCCGCGACTTTGTCGCGCAGGTCTTCCAGCCGTTTCAGGCGGCGCGCCGCGGCGACGACCTTGGCGCCCTCCATGGCGAACAGCCGCGCGGTCGAGCGGCCAATGCCAGAGCTCGCGCCGGTCACGATGACGACCTTGCCTTCAAAACGCATCTTTTCCATGGTATTTGTCCTCCTTATGAAACGGAATGTTTGATGACCCTTGAACGGGTGTGACTGGATGCTTGCCTTGTTAAAATTGTATCATTTTTATAGAGCGAAGTCCAATATCATTTTATGACCTTGTCAGAAGAAAAAGTTATGGATATAATAAAAGAAAGCAATATTTCGCTGCTGAGCGTTGCTTATTCGACAAGGAGTGTGGAAACTGTGAGCATTCAGCGCCTTCCGGTGTTCTTATCGGCTGCAGAGCACCTCAATTTCACCCGTGCCGCCGAGGAGCAGTGTATCTCGCAGACGGCAGTCAGCCAGCAGATCAAGCTGCTCGAGCAGGAGCTTGGCTATGCGCTGTTCGTGCGCGGCAAGCGCGGCGTGAGCCTGACGCCGGCGGGCGAGGTGTTCTACCGGCAGTGCCGGCAGATCATGATCCGCTACAACGACGCCGCGGCGCAGGGCAAGAAGGTTGCGCTCGGCAACGCGACGGATCTGCGCATCGGTTATGCCGGGGCCTATGAGCTGTGGACCATCGTCTCGCAGATCCGCAAATATCACCGCCAGCACCCGGAGGCGGAGATCGAGTTCCAGCTCGGCAGCAACCAGAGCCTGCTCAGCGGTCTGGCCGAGGGGCAGCTGGATATGGCGGTGCTCTCCGGCTTCGGCGTGGAGCTCGGCAAGGGGCTCGACAGCCGCGTCACGCTCTCGGATCCGTGCATGGTCATGATCAGTGCTTCGCATCCGCTGGCGGCGAAAAAAGAGATCCACCCAAGAGAGCTCAAGGGCATGCCGATTGTGCTCAACCGCGCGCAGGACAGTCAGCCCTCGGCCGGGCTGATCGCGGGCATGTATGCCAACATGGGCTTGCGGGAGAATAAGCGCATGTATGCCGACGATTTTTACAGCATCGCCCTCATCATCAACACCGGCATCGCCTTCAGCATCATGCCGGCGAGCGTCGCCTGCTGGGGGATCGACGGTGTGGTGTTTCGCCCGATGCAGGGCTTCAAGGCGAAGGCGCGCACGCTGCTGGTCTATCCGCGCGGCTCGCAGGATACGGGCATCCGGTCGTTCGTGTCGCTCATCAAGCCCAAGCGCTGAATAACAGAAAACCGGGGCGTCCGCGCACATTGGTGCGGGATGCCCCGGTCGTTTATGGTTGTTCTGCGGCAAGGTAGCGCGCGAGCGCGTCCTGCCAGTCAGGCAGCGGCCGGAAACCGGCGGCTGCCAGCTTGGCCGTGTCCAGCCGACTGTTGTGCGGCCGCGCGGCAAGGCTGCGGCCATATTCCTCGCTCGTCACCGGCAGCACGGTCATGGGGATGCCGGATGCGCGGAAGATCTCGCAGGCGAAGTCATACCAGCTCACGTAGCCGCCGCTGTTGACCGCGTTGTAGCGGCCGTATCGGTCGGTCTCGACCATGTCGGCGAGCAGCCGCGCGAGATCGGGGACATAGGTCGGCGTGCCGACCTGATCGCATACGACGCGCAGCGTATCGTGCGTGCGGCTCAGCTGCAGCATGGTGCGCACGAAGTTTTTGCCGCCCGCGCCGTAGAGCCACGAGGTGCGCACGATGAAGTGCTGCGCGAGCATGCCGCACACGGCGCGCTCACCGTCGAGCTTGCTCTGCCCGTAGACATTCAGCGGGGCAAAGCGGTCGTAGTCCGCGGGGTAGGGGGCGGGATACGTCCCGTCAAAGACATAGTCCGTCGTCACATACAGCAGCTTGCAGCCGTGGTCACGGCTGGCCTCGGCCACGTTTTGCGTGCTGTCCCGGTTGACGGCAAACACCTGCTCGCGGTTTTCCGGCAGCTCCGCACCGTCCACGTCCGTCCATGCGGCGCAGTGGATGACCGCGTCCGGCTGCACGCCGACAAAGAGCGCCTGCACAGCCGATGCATCGCAGAGGTCTGCCTGCACATACGCCGCCGCGTCTGTGCTGCGGCACTGCGGCGCGCGCCCGACGGCGATGCCGTGATGACCGCGCCGGCGCAGCTCCGTCATAACGGAGCTCCCGAGCAGGCCGTTTGCACCGGTGACGAGTATGTTCATGATCTCACCTCCGCAGCGCTTGCTACATCACAGCTCGATGCCGAGCGCACGCAGCGCCGGCCAGTTTTGATCCTTTTCGCTGAGGATGGGCGTGTCCTGTCCCGGCCAGACGATGCTGATGTCCGCATCGTCGTAGCGCAGACCGCCCTCGTCCTCAGGGTGGTACACGTCGCCGCACTTGTAGGCAAAGACCGCCTGCTCGCTCAGCACCTGAAATCCGTGGGCAAAGCCGCGCGGGATGTAGAGCTGGCGGCGGTTTTCCGCGCTGAGCACGACGCCGACCCAGCGGCCGTAGGTCGCGCTGCCGCGGCGCAGATCCACGGCGACGTCAAAGATCTCGCCCGAGATCGCGCGCACGAGCTTTGCCTGCTGGTGCCGCTTTTGAAAGTGCAGCCCGCGCAGCACGCCGCGGTGCGAGCAGGACTGGTTATCCTGCACGAACGCATCCGTGATGCCGGCAGCGGCAAAGTCGGCCGCCCTGTAGGTTTCCATGAAATAGCCGCGCGCATCGCCGAAGCTCTTTACGTCGACGATCTGCACGCCGGGAATATCCGTGGGCGAAAAGGTGAAATTGCTCATGGCTGCTTCACCGTCTCGTAGGCGTACTGCGCCGGGTCACCGTAAAAGTCGAGCAGCATGTGCGCGAACTTGTCGTGCACGCCGTGCTTGGCCGGTGCCTGCACGATGTTCATGCCCGGATTGTGGTTGCCCTCGATGAGCTCCAGTTTGCCGCCGGGCAGAATGGCCACGTCCCAGCCGACGACACGCAGGCACGGCAGCGTCTGCGCGGCGCTGCGGCAGAAATCGCAGATCTCCTCCCACTGCGGGATGGGCGTGCCGCGAAAGCGCACGCCGGTCATCGGGTGGCAGAGATAGCTGTTGCCGTGCTCGTCGAGACCGTCGGTCATGATGACGCCGGTGTCCGGGTCGATCTCGCAGAAGATGCCGCCGCCGTGGGCGTTATCGACGTGCAGGCCGTTGTTGCCCACGCGCAGGCCCGCGCCAAAGACCTCAAAGCGCTCGCCGCGGCGGAACGTGATCACGCGCAGCGTGTTGAGCGACTCCGGGTGAAAGCGCGCGAGGGAGGCATCCGACTGGATGAATTCCTCGGCCAGATACTTGCCCGCGCACAGCTCGTCAAACAGCGCCTGCCGGTCGGGTGCTGCGTTCCACTCAGCCTCCGTCAGCTTGCGGAAACCGATGCCCCAGCTGGAATACTGCGGCTTGAGCGCGATGCTGTGGTACCGGCGCACAAAGGCGTCAAAGGCCGCAAGATCGCTCTCCGGCAGGTACAGCCAGCCGCGGCTGACAAACTGCGTGAAATTTTTCAGGAATGTTACCTTACTCTTGAGATACGGCTCGGCGGCGCTGTTGTACGGGCGCATGAGCAACGTCGCCTCCACGTCGGTGAGGTACTGCTTTTGCTGCGCGGTCGTCAGTCCGTAGAAGCCGAAGATCATGTACTCGGACATGGACACGCGCTTTTCCGGGTTGCTGCGCCGCACCTTGAGGTAGTCGTGAAAGAGCTGTTCGGCCGTGAAGCCCTCCGGCAGTTCACGGACGCCTTTGACGTAGCCGCACCAGCGCTTGTGCAGCACGGGGTAGGCGCGGAGATTTTTGACCAGTTTATTTTCAGTGAGGATGTTCTTCATCGGTTTCACCTGCACAGTCCCGGAGCAGCGGATATTTGCCCACTCCGTCGAATTGAATGATGTTGCCGCCCGGCCAGTGCCAGTTGCCCTCAATGAGCTCCGGCCCGTCGGGCGTGACGGCGATGTCCCAGCCGACGTAGCCCATGCCGGGCACGCGGTCCATGGCCCGACGCACGCACGCGGTGAGCTCGGGCCAGAACGGGACCTGGAACCCGGGCAGATACGCACCCGATGCCGGGTGGCGGGTATAGTCGCCGAGATCGGTGTTGTTGCGGCCCGGGCCGGACACGCGGCCGGACGCCAGCTCCAGCGGGTAGGCGATGCCGCCGGTGTGGAAGCCCACGTAGGTGGCCATGTTCACCCCCATGGGGCCGGGGGTGGACTCGGAGATGGCGATCATGTTGGCCAGCTCTCCGGAGGTGAACCAGCCGGTGCGCTGCCCGATGTCGGTAAGGAAGGGAATGGTGGCCAGGCCGCCGCCGATGGCGAACAGCCCCGCCTTGAAAAACTCAAAGAAGAGCTGAAGGTAGATCACGGCCGCAGCCCTCCTCTCGCCGCCCGGATGCACAGTCCGGCCACGCCGGCGGCCACCACCAGCACCACGGGGGAACAGAGAAAGCTGAGCACGCTCCCCACCCACCCGGCTGGGAAGGACACAAAGCTGCCGAGCACCGCCAGCACCAGCACCACCGCGAAGACGCCCGCCGTCGGCCCGTCCACCACCGTGCTCTTGCGCAGCTTGAGCACGCTGGACAGGATCAGGGCGCACACACAGGCCCGCACGCCGTTGAAGGCGTGCACCACCACGGGTTGCTCGGCAAAGTTCTGGAGGAAGGCGGCGATGAGCATGATGATGACCAGGCAGGGGAACACCAGTCCCAGGGTGGCCACCACGCCCCCCGCCGCTCCCTTCCGGCTGTGCCCCACAAATGTGGCGGTGTTGACGGCGATGATGCCCGCCAAGTGCGTAATGATCGGCAATATCGATATCGCAACTTGCCGGAGTGGCA
>OHAI01003634.1_pt1 | contig 10276 bp, 8 predicted proteins | sample 1577091 | NCBI WGS metagenome assembly OHAI01 (sample SAMEA3541548, study PRJEB24748) | human gut metagenome | biome: human gut; feature: human-associated habitat; material: faeces | place: China | collected 2012 | reverse complement strand
TGATCTGATCCGGAACACGAATTGCAGGAATACTCTTTCCGGTGCTATACTACTGATACAATCATCATAAGTATTTAACAGGATTTTCAGATATCCTGTTTTACGTCACATTTAGTGAAAATGATTTTCATACAACTATATACCTGGTATTTTTCAAATAACGAATTCTGAATTAAATTTGTAGCATAAATCTGCAAAATACTAAGAACACACATAATATTAGGAGGATTTACATGTACCGCATATTAATCGTGGAAGATGACACGATCATCGCCGAAAAAATTGCAAACCATTTAAAAATATGGAACCATGACGTAAGGATCGTCACGGATTTTCAACATGTACTGAAGGATTTTGCCGAATTTGATCCGCACCTTGTCCTTCTGGACATCACACTTCCTTTCTACAATGGCTATTACTGGTGTCAGGAAATCCGCAAGATCTCGAAAAATCCGATTCTCTTTATTTCCTCTGCCTCCGACAACATGAATATCGTCATGGCAATGAACATGGGCGGGGATGATTTTATCGCAAAACCCTTTGACCTTGATGTGCTGACGGCAAAAGTACAGGCGATTCTTCGGCGATCTTATGATTTTGGAGCACAGACTTCTTTTATTGAACACAAAGGAGCCATCCTGAACATGAACGATGCCTCCCTTGACTACAACGGACAACGAATCGAGCTGACCAAAAATGATTATCGGATCTTACAGACACTTCTCGAAAATAAAGGAAAAATTGTCAGCCGTGAGACTCTGATGACTCGTCTGTGGGAAACCGACTGCTATGTGGATGAAAATACGCTGACCATCAATGTCTCCCGTCTGCGGAAACGTCTGGATGCCACCGGGCTGGAACATTTTATTACAACAAAAAAGGAATGGGGTATATCATTGAATAACAAATTATTTTCCGCTTTTCTTTTTGACCATAAACAGATTCTCTTACTGTTCTTTTTGTGCTGCGGCATCTTTACTGGAATCAATCTGCTGTATCAGCTGCCTCTGGAACCGGTTCTGTATGCTGCTGTACTCTCCATCATTGCCGTCGTGCTGATCCTGCTCCCACATTTTTTCCGCTATCGGGAAAAATATCTGGAACTTCAACGTATGACCCATGCTATTGACACAATGACCAGTGCGCTGCCGGCTCCTTCCAGTTGTCTGGAAGACCGCTATCAGAACCTGCTGCATATCCTTGGAAAAGTCAATGCCGGGAATCTAGTCCGCCTGCAAAAGGAACGTACTGACCTGATCGAATACTATACCACCTGGGCGCATCAGATCAAAATCCCCATCGCTGCCATGCGTCTGCTGCTTCAGGAAGAAGATACCACTCAGAACCGTCAGTTGCAATCTGAGCTTTTCCGAATCGAACAGTATACAGAAATGGTTCTGTGTTATTTCCGGTTGGACGGACACTCCTCGGATTTTGTGCTGAAAAAATGCCGGCTGGATGACATCATCCGCAAAGCCGTAAGAAAATATGCTCCTCTGTTCATTCAGAAGAAGGTTCGATTTTCTTACGAAGGAACAGACTGCATCGTACTTACTGATGAAAAATGGCTGCTTTTCATCCTGGAGCAGCTGCTGTCCAATGCCCTCAAATACACAGCTGCCGGTCAGATCACGATTTCTGTTGATCCGGACACGAAGATTCTGTCCGTCTCTGACACCGGAATCGGTATCGCACCGGAAGATCTGCCGCGAATCTTTGAACGTGGATTTACAGGTTACAACGGGCATGAAAATATGCACTCCACTGGCATCGGTCTGTATCTGTGCAGGAAAACAGCGGATAAGCTGCACCATCGCATCTGGGTCGAATCCGAACCGGGTGTTGGCAGTCGCTTTTATGTGGAACTGTCTTCGCGACAGCTTACAGTCGAATAGTGCCTGGAGCTATGGCTCTAACGGAACACTTTGGCTTCGACAGAATGGCTTACGAAAGGTTATGAAGGTCGGACACCGGACAGGATCCAATAACCTTTCAAAAATGTAAGGTTGTGCCTCTAAGATGTAAGCTGAAGAAATGGCAGCCAAGTATGGTCTCCTGCTATACTGACTTCAGAAAATAAAAGGAGGTCACACATATGACGATACTGGAAGTACACAGTTTAAATAAAGTCTACACCACTCGCTTCGGCGGCAATAAAGTCCAGGCGTTAAACAATGTCTCTTTTTCTGTGGAAAAAGGAGAATATATCGCAATCATGGGAGAATCCGGTTCCGGAAAAACGACGCTTTTGAATATCCTTGCATCTCTGGATCGTCCGAGCAGCGGATCTGTTCTGTTGAATGGCAAAAATCTGGAGGATATCCGTGAACGGGAAATGGCGTCTTTCCGCCGGGATAATCTCGGATTTGTTTTTCAGGATTTTAATCTGCTGGACACCTTTTCTCTGGAGGATAACATCTATCTTCCATTGGTGCTGGCAGGCGTGCCATATCCGGAAATGAAAGAACGTCTGATACCCATAACAAAAAAACTAGGCATCGCGCATCTGATGAGCAAATATCCTTATGAAGTATCCGGCGGTCAGAAGCAGCGTACCGCTGTTGCCCGCGCACTGATCACAAAACCGCAGCTGATCCTTGCTGATGAGCCGACCGGCGCACTGGATTCCCGCTCTTCCGATGAGCTGCTGCAGCTTTTCTCAGATATCAATACAGAAGGACAGACCATTCTTATGGTAACCCATTCCACCAAAGCTGCCAGCCGTGCAAACCGCATCCTTTTCATCAAGGATGGCGAACTGTTCCACCAGATTTACCGTGGCCACAGCTCTGACGATGAACTTTATCAGAAGATTGCCAATACTCTTACAATCCTTGCGACAGGCGGTGATCAGCGATGAAAAAAGGCTTTTACAGAAAGTTTGCAGTAGACAGCATCCGGAAAAACCGGCAGATCTATCTGCCGTACCTGTTTACCTGCATCCTTATGACAACACTGTTTTTTATCGTATTTTCCCTGGCGAAAAACGGAGGCATCTCAGATCTCTTTGGACAGGTAATAATATCCTCTATGCTCACAATCTGCAGCAGAGTAATGGGAATCTTTGCATTCATCTTTCTGTTTTATGCAAACAGTTTCCTGATCAAACAACGAAAACGGGAATTCGGCATTTATAATATCCTTGGTCTGGAGAAGCGGCATATTTCCCGTATTCTGCTCCATGAGACGCTGATCCTCGGCGGAGCAAGTACCATTATCGGTCTGATTGCTGGTCTGCTTCTCAACAAACTTGCTTATGCCGGCATTTTAAGGATCCTCGGAATGAAAGTCAGCCTTGGATTTGAATTTAATCCTTTTGTTATCATGACAACAGTCATTTTGTTTGTCATCATTCATCTGGTCCTGTTTTTGAGCAACTGCAGACAGGTTCATTTTTCCAATACCATTGAACTGCTCCGTGCAGGCAACGTAGGGGAAAAAGAGCCGAAAACAAAATGGATTCTCACGATCATCGGACTTGTCGTACTGATTCTCGGATATGGAATCTCTGTGAAGATCACAAACCCCCTTGCTGCATTTACGCTGTTTTTTGTTGCAGTCCTTCTGGTCATCGCAGGAACTTACCTTCTGTTTACCACCGGAAGCATCGCATGGCTGAAAATGCTGAAAAAACGGAAAGGCTATTATTACAAAGCAAACCATTTCATCAACGTATCCGGTCTGCTTTACCGCATGAAACAGAATGCCGTCAGCCTTGCCAGCATCTGCATCCTGTCCACCATTGTGATCATAACGATGGCATCCACGATTTCCCTTTATACAGGCTGCAATGATGTCATCCATCAGCAATATCCGCGTCAGGTCAATCTGAGTATGGAGACTTCCCCGGTGAAAACACTGGATGAATCCACGAGTCTTTTCCAGAAAGCTGCCGGACAGCTGCAGCAGACGATTCAGAAACACGGAGAAACGCCAACGGATTCCCTGCACTGCACCAGCCTGATACTGACATCCCTCCGCAGCGGAAACCATTTTGAACTGAACAACGAAAAAGTATATCTGTCATCTTCTCCGCAGGAAATCAATAATATGTGCATGATTAGTGTTCTGACATTGGACGACTATAACCGCCTGACCAATTCTAAAAAGGAGTTGGAGAACAATGAAGTCCTCCTGTTCTGTTCTGAAAAACTGAACTTGAATTCCGACACCTTAAAGCTGGATACCATGAGTTTTTCCGTAAAAGAAGTCGTTCCTGTTTCCAAACTGGTGTATAGCGTTACAGTAAATCCAAACTATACGACATGGTATATTGTCGTAAAAGACGAAGACACGCTCTTCTCCATTTATGAAAGAGACAAAGAATTAAACAAAGTAAACTATGGTACGATTTCCTACTATTTCGGAGCAGACATCGAAAATACCGATGCTGTCCCTGCTATTCAGGAAGACTTTCAAAATCAGGTCAGCGCACAGGGAATCTCCGGTGTAATGCCTGAAACAGATGGTTTTTTCAATAACTATTCTGTCAAAAATCAGGCCGACGCATCCAGAAATATGTACTATCTTTACGGTGGCATCTTCTTTATAGGCATCTTCCTGACCATTGTATTCCTGGCTGCTACAATCCTGATCATCTATTACAAACAGATTTCAGAGGGACTGCAGGACGCCAGACGGTTCGAGATCATGCAGAAAGTCGGACTTTCCCGGGAAGAGATCCGCAAAAGCATCCATTCCCAGATTCTGATGGTCTTCTTCCTTCCTCTGGTAACCGCAGGAATCCATGCCGCATTTGCTTTTCCAATGGTCTCCAGATTGCTGAAAGTCGTAGGAATGGTCAACACAAAAGGCTTTATCATCTGCCTGATCGGAACATTTGCTGTCTTTTCTGTGATCTATATTCTGGTATACTTTTTGACTGCAAGAGCTTATTATAAGATTGTGAGTAAGTAAACCCAAAACATAATCCTGTAAGTGTTTCTGTTCTTAATCGCATTTACCAATATTTCAAAAACTCCCTGTAAAGTATATTCAAACATACTTTACAGGGAGTTTTTTTTGATACCGTAATACTATTTTTATTATAGATACATTTGTACAGACAATTCCTTTTTCCATACAGATGCCTTTATGTCCATGGACACTATTCTGTGTGATTACATCCCACATCTGCTACATCATCTTCTTTTTCTTAAGAATAATCCATACGATCATACATACTACTGCCGTGATCAGACAGATCACAACAAATCCATACACGCTTCCAGCAAATGGCATACCTTTGGTATCGACGTTCATTCCATACAGACCAGAGATGACGGTCGGGATAGCCATAACCAGTGTAATGGCTGTTAAATATTTCATCAAGCTGTTCAGACGGTTGTCGATAACGGAAGACATCAGTTCTCGGGTACCATTTATGATATCTCGATAGATCGTGGTCATCTCAATCGCCTGCTGGTTCTCGATGATGACATCGCCAAGCAGTTCCTTATCTTCCGGATACTGTTCCAGACGTTTATACCGGGACAGACGCTCCAACACAACACTGTTGGCACGCAGAGAAGTGGCAAAGTATACCAGCGTGGATTCCAGCTCATGAAGGTTGATCAGATCTTCTTCTTCCGTGTTATCTCCGACACGTTCTTCGATCTCGGTACGCTTCTTGTCTATAATACGCAGATTTCCCTGATACAATGCAGATGTGCGAAACAGGATCTGATATACAAAACGCATCTTTTTCTTTGTGCTGAACTCTCTGACCCTGCGCTGGATAAAATGCTGCAGGATGGGTGTTTCTTCCGTACAGACCGTAATCAGATTTGTCTGTGTCAGAATAATACCCAACGGGATTGTCGTGTAGGTCTTTGTCTCATGTCGGATCTCCATGGCAGGAATATCCACAAGAATCAGCGTATAGCCATCCTCCAGATCGATACGGGAACTCTCTTCCTCATCCAGTGCGGCCCGTACATCAACCATATCAATGCCAAACATCTCCGCGACTTCCTGACTCTCCTCCATCGTCGGATTGATCATGTTGATCCATGCGCCGTCTTCAAATTCTTCCAGCTCATGTAACACGCAATCATCTGTTTTGTATATTGCTAACATACTTCCACACCTGCCTTTCTACGATTTTTAGAAGCCTTCCTGAAAGCCTGCAATGCCGAGTCAGCATTCCACAATCTGTTGAAAATCAGATTATTTTCCTGAACGCTCCACAAGGGCTTTTATTTAACTGGAAAATATTTTTATTTTTCAGCTAAATAAAAACCCTTGTTTGATTATAGCAATCTTTTCAGTTTCCGTAAAGCAAAATATCGGTTATGTTTTTGTTCTGACTTTGTTATTTTCTGAATATAAGCTAGATTCTGATTTAGCATTGTATTGAGCACCACCGAAAAAAGATAAGAAACGAAAACCCGCTTCCGAAGCCAATGATGCAATCGGCGCGACAAATCAGGATTTTACCTGTGAACGGAGCTGTGACATCCGCACCGTGCAGGAATGTTTGATAGGTTTCCACTCTACTTTTCTGGACAGCGCCACTACAGCAATCGGAGCAAAAGTATACATAAAGACTGGGAATGTCACGATAGACATCAATTTCTTCGTTGTCGATGCATGGATCATCTTCCATTCTGAAAGCAGTGTATATACACCGAGTCCCATCATTGCCACATAGGTCTTCAATAGATTCATGCCCACATTATACCAGACAAAGGACAGGTCTCTGTCTGTTGCCAGACCGACTGCTACCAGACCGATATTGATAAATACAGATGCAATCATCAGCACAAATGCCGGCCAGATGGACATGGTCATATCAAAGCATGCGAATCTTCTTTCTCTTGTAATGCCATTCCAGATGCGTTGGCCATATTTAGAAAACACCTGCTGATAACCTTTGACCCAACGGGCTCTCTGATGCCAGGAAGCTACGAAGTTTTCCGGCTGTTCATCATAAAAAACAGCTCTCTCACAATAACCAATGATCTCACCTTGCAGAATCTGCGAAATCGTAAACTCGATATCCTCCGTCAAAAGGAAATAATGCCATCCTCCCATCTTTTCCAGAATCTCTCTGGAAAAGAAAAATCCGGTTCCGGAAACGGCACAGCTTGTTCCTTGAAGCATTCTTGCTTTATTCAACCACTGTGCTTCATGTAAAAACCAGAGGCCATATCCGCTTGTCAGCCAGTTGCTTCCAAAGTTTTTCGTATTTCTGTAGCTTGTGATGATGCGGTATCCCTGTCGGAATGTCCGGTCCATTTCTTTGACATAGTCTTTTTCAAGTAAGTTATCAGCGTCAAAAATAAAATAACCATCATAATCTCTGTCTTTGCCTTCTTCCTTCATCTGATCTAAAAGATATTTCAGCGCATATCCTTTGCCAACCTGAATCTTATTAAAACGTTCATATACGATCGCGCCATTTTCCCGCGCGACCTCCGCCGTATCATCGTCACAGTTATCTGCCACAATATATGTATCAATGAAGTCTGCCGGATAATCCTGCAGATGAATGCTTTCCAACAGCTGACCGATCACGCTCTCTTCATTTCTGGCTGCTACTAAAATGGCTAATCTGTGCATTGTTTCGCCAGATATATCCTGATGCGACACTACTATATCGTTTTTTAGATCAGCAGATCCTTCCTGTTTCGCAACTTCTAATTTTTTCAGACTGCCACGCTTGCATGATTTTTCCACCAACTGATCTTTTCCATATAGCTCCTGACAATCACCAACATCGTTCGATGTAGCAATCTTATAAACATCTTCTGTATCTTTCCCAAGAGCTTTCTGTAGCCGCTTCCACGGCTCCCATTTTTTCCAACAGATCAGCATAAAATAATATGCCTGATAAGCAAAACAGAAAATAAGGATTCCCAACATAATCCAGTTTGTTATTCTTGTGGCTTGTTCCATACAAAAACTCCCCGCTTTCACTGTGTGATACTTTTTATCTTTCTCACTCAGTATAGCGGGGAGTTCTTGCTATTTTTTAGTCGAATTCTTAACACTTCTTAACGAAATGATAAACATTCTGCTAAGATTTATATTTTACGGATAATACGATTATTCGCCGTATTTCTCTACACGCTCACGTTTGATCTCAGCGATCTCATCCTGACGTTCCTGCCACAGTTTGTCAGCCATCGGCTTCCAGTTCTCTGCATACGGGATTGTCTTAGCGATCAGATCATCAACCGGCTCTTCTGCCTGCATATCGGTAGAATGAGCGCCAGATGCCTCTACCATCTTCTTGATCATCTCTGGATTCTCAAGCATCGGGCATGGACGTAACTGGTTGTCGTTGAACGGCATGGTATTATGATACTCCATAAACAGCGGCTGCTGCAGACACTCAAGGAGTGAATGCTCTTTGATGTTGATATTAGAGTAGTGGATAAATACGCACGGCTCTACATCTCCGTTCGGATTGATATGTAAGTAGTTCTTACCACCAGCGATACATCCGCCTACAAACTCTGCATCATTCTGGAAATCCAGGGTAAAGAGTTTGATCGGACATTTTCTGCTTCGAATGAAGCGAACTCTGTGAACCATATACTCTCTCTGTTCCGGAGAAAGAAGAAGATCTACAGATGCATCTTTTCCTACCGGCATATAATGGAAGAACCAAGAAAGGATTGCTCCTTTGTCTACAAGCATCTGAAGGAATTCATCAGATGTAACGACTTTGTAGTTCTTACTTGTATAACAGATAGATGTACCATACAGAAGGCCGTACTCTTTCATAAGATCCATAGCGTTCATAACTTTCTGGAATACACCCTGTCCACGTCTGTCATCGTTGGTCTCCTCATATCCTTCTACTGAAATGGCGAAGGACAGGTTACCAAGTCTCTGTACTTCTTTACAGAACGGCTCATCAATCAGAGTTCCGTTTGTGAAAATGTGGAATGCACAGTCATTGTGTTTCTCAGCAAGCATCAGGATATCTTTTTTACGAACCAGCGGCTCTCCACCGGTAAGTACGAAGAAATGAATGCCAAGCTCTTTTGCTTCTGTGATAATCTTGTCAAGCTGCTCATTTGTCAGCTGAAGCTGATGTCCGTACTCTGCTGCCCAGCATCCTGTACATTTCAGGTTACATGCGCTGGTCGGATCCATCAGGATAACCCAAGGTACGTTACAACCGTATTTTTCACGGTTTTCTTTTACTTTTTTGAATCCGGTCAGACCTGCTTCAAATCCCATGTTCAGGACATGCTGTTTTACAACGTTCGGATGAAGTCTCTCCAGTGCATTGTAGATCATCTGTGTCCATTTCTCATCCGGATTGCCAAGTACTTCATTTGCATTGTCCCAGAAATACTGCGGGAAATTCTTTCCTGCGATCTTCTGAGCCAGGTTCATTAATTTTACCAGGTTCTCTTCACGGTTTTTATTAATGTATTTGTATACACCGCTAAAGGCAAGTTCGAATGACTTCCTTGCTGCGGCATGTTTTAAATCTATTGCCATTTTCTTCTCTCCTTTATCAACGGTACGCTAAACTATAACTCTGCCATTTCATACTTTCAAATATTATTATAAAACATGCAAAAAAGCAAGCAAAATATGTTTTAATAATACATTTTGGAGAAATTGTCTATTTTCTGAGTATAATATGTTCCATCAGTATAGCGATGATCAGACCCATGATCAGGCCATTGGAAGCAATGTAACGCAGCATCTGCGGCAGTACCATAAATGCATCAGAACTCAGGAACATGATGCCGGCGCCTACCATAAAGGAAATGCCTACGATAAATCCTTCTCTATTTGTAAACTGTACTTTGGAAAATTCCCTTATTCCCTGTGCCAGCATCAGTGCAAATACGATCATCATCGCAGAATATCCGACTGCAGGCGGAATCGCTGCAAAAAAGGTACATACCGGTGCGATCACACCCAGGATCATCATAAATATACCACCCAGAATAAACGGTCCTCTGGCTGCCACTCTTGTCAGCTTTGTAGTACTTGGCGCAGATGCAAACGGTACAAATCCCGTAACAGGGAAGATACCACACAGTGCAGCTGTCGCTCCAAATAATACGGTACTTCTGCGAATCATCTTCGGTGTGTTCGGCACCTCCAGAAGCTCTGACATGCCATTGATACTTGTGGCAAAGTTGGAGATCAGCACAAATTCTCCAATCAGACATGTAATGATCACACTTGGATCAACGGTCGGCGTTCCCCATGCAAAAGGCTGTGGTACAGCAAGAATTCCACTTCCGGAAGAAATAAAGTCCGGAGAGATGCCAAGCACCTTTGAGATGGTGGCGGCTGC
>OHAI01003626.1_pt1 | contig 10284 bp, 10 predicted proteins | sample 1577091 | NCBI WGS metagenome assembly OHAI01 (sample SAMEA3541548, study PRJEB24748) | human gut metagenome | biome: human gut; feature: human-associated habitat; material: faeces | place: China | collected 2012 | reverse complement strand
GTCTGGTGTACAACCGCCTGAAGGATATCCCGCCGGTGCCGGTGTTCACCCCCGATGCAGATTTTTGAGTATACGCCCGGCTTTGTCCATGCCAAGGTCATGGTCACGGACGACTGCTGCGGAGTGGTAGGCTCTATCAATCTGGACTACCGCAGTCTCTATCATCATTTTGAAAATGGCTGTCTCTATGCCTATGGTCCGGCAGTCCAAGAGACCAGACAGGATATGGAAGCCATGATGAGGGAAAGTCTTGAAGTTACAGAAAAATACAATACCGGGCGCAGTCAGGGCATGCGGTTTATCCAGATGCTCCTGCGTCTGATCGCACCACTTTTATAAACAGAAGAGGAGTTTACAAAAGAGAGTATGAGTCAGGGGATTTTAATTTTTCAAGCGATCGTAACGATCGCCTGTATCGCTTTTGTCTTGGCGGCAGGGATCCAAAAGTCCAACCGTCTGTCTAAATTGATGCTGATCGTGGCGTTTTTATGCCTGATCGAAAATGCGGCATATCTGATGGAGATACAGGCGGATTCGATCAGTGCGATTCTGCTGATCATGAAATTGCGATATATCGGTGTGGCATTTATTGATACTTTCTTTTTACTCTTTTGTATGCGCTATACCCACAAAAAGATACCCAAGCACCTGGTCGGTGTCATGCTCGTAGTGGACATTCTTGTCATGATCAGTGCATGGACCAGTCAGTATCATTCGCTTTTTTACCGGGACATTTATTATGTGACCGCCGGCAGTCTGACCTATCTGCACAGAGTCTACGGACCGGTCATCTATTTTAACTCGGTCTATGAGACAGTGCAGATCTTTGCCTGTGCCTATCTGGCGCTTAAGGGCTGGCGTGAGGCAAAGGATGAAAAATACCGTCGCAGTTGTAAGATGCTCTTTTTCTGTGTCCTTTTGCCTTTCGTGGTCGTTCCCATCCGTCTTTCGGGACTGGATCGGGGCTACGAACTCATTCCATCTTTGACCGCGGTGGGGATGATCTTATTCTTTTCTTCTGCCATGGTGCAGGATATGTTTGATATTGCTCGTGTGGCACACAACAATATCTTTGAAAATATGCATGAACCTATCATCATTGTGGATGGGAACTACGGCTTTGTAGAGGCAAACATCAAGGCAAAAAAACTTTTTCCATCTTTAGCCGATCAGCGGCAGGGACAACTTTTAACTGAGACAAAACTTTTGTCTTATCTGCGTACCGGGATTGCCAATAAGATGTATTTGGGCGATCAGGTCTATGATGTGCATATCGACCAGATTTATGAGGAAGATGTGCTCATGGGCTATTCTATCCTTCTGATGGATCTGACGGATGAGGAAAAGCAGATGAAGCGGATCCAGTCCCTAGTGACAGCCGCCAACGAAGCCAATCAGGCAAAGAGTGATTTCATCGCCAGCATGTCACACGAACTGCGTACTCCGATCAATTCCATCATGGGTATGAACGAAATGATCCTGCGAGAGGCGAAAGATCCGCAGATCCTGCAATATGGCAAAGACGTGGAGAGTGCAGCAAATATGCTGCTGAGCCTGGTCAATGATATTTTGGATTCGTCCAAGTTATCGACCGGCAAACTCAATATCCTGCCGGTACATTATGATCTGGGCAATATGATATCCGATCTTTATCAGATGCTGTCGCCTCATGCCAAGAAGAAAAATCTGACTTTTCAGGTCGTTGTCGATCCGACCCTGCCGCGTGCCTATATCGGGGATGATATTCGTATCCGTCAGGTTCTGATCAACCTTTTGACCAATGCGATCAAGTACACCGCCCAGGGCAGCGTGACCTTTTATGTGGAGTCAGTACAGACGACAGACAGTAGTGATCTGGGCGTACGTTTTTCCATCAAAGATACCGGAAATGGCATCAAACCGGAAAAGATCCCACAGATCTATGAACGCTTTAACCGCGTGGAAGAAACGGCAGTCCGTCATATCGAAGGCAGTGGCCTGGGACTGAGTATTTCTTCCTCTCTCCTACAACTGATGGGCAGTAAACTGGATGTCTGGAGCCAGGAGGGCGTCGGCAGTGACTTTTCATTTGTTCTCTACCAGCCGGTAGCGGATCCAACACCGATCGGGGAATTTGCGCAGATGGTAGCGCAGAATGTGGCATATGAGGAGTTTGCCTCCGGTTTTGTGGCACCGAAAGCCAAGATTCTTCTGGTCGATGACAACGAGATGAATCGGCGTGTTTTTGTGGAACTTTTAAAGGAGAGCCGGATCCAGATCACGGAGGCAGATAGTGGTGCAGAGTGTCTGCGTCTGACAAAAGAACATGCCTATGACCTGATCTTTTTGGATCACATGATGCCGGAAATGGATGGGATCGAGACGCGGCGTAATATGCTTTCGGATGAGGGCAATCTCTGTCGGCAGGTGCCGATCGTCATGCTGACCGCCAATGTGACTGCGGGGGCAAGGGAAAAGTATCTGGCAGAGGGCTTCTGTGACTTTTTGCCAAAGCCTATTCTCTACGATCAACTGGAAAAGATGCTCCTTACTTACCTGCCAAAAGATCTGGTGAAAAAGGGGCAAAAGGATGACAAAGATCAGGCGCAGGCAGACATGGAACTGCCGCAGATCGAGGAGTTTGATGCGGAATATGCCATGCTGATCTGGAAGAGTCCGTCGCGTTATCGTACCGGTTTGCAGGAATTTGCCCGTGATCTTGCAAGGGCGCAGGAAAAGTTGACGACTCTTTTTGACACGACCTGGACGGATGAGACAAAAGAGGACTACAGACGCTGTATCCATACCTTAAAGGGCCCGGCGGCGACCGTGGGTGCCCTGCTTTTGTCAAAAACAGCCCGCCTGATCGAGATAGCCCTGGCTGACGGTCGGATAGATCAGGTGCAGACCCTGCATCCTATACTCATGGAGCAGATCGAAGATGCCGGAAAACACCTGGCAGATTATTTCAAAGATCACAAGGATACGACGGCGGAGACCAAGGAAAATCTCTTGGAGATGATGCAGTCTGCACTGGAAAACCAGGACCTGCAGGCGGTGGATTTCCTCTATCAGCAGTTGCAGGATAGAGCGTGGAGCGTGGACGCGGCATCGGTACTGGCGACGCTGGGACAGGATCTGTCGGAATTTTCCTGGGAGTCTGCGACGCGCAAGGTGGAAATCCTGCGGACTTTCTGCTAAGATAGGTAAGCGAAAAAGAGAAAAGGATAGATTAGAAATGAAGCAAAAGGTAAAACTGATTGCATCGGATCTGGACGGCACGCTTTTACAGAATTATATGCCGGATTGTTCCGAGGAGGCGATCGAACTGATCACGGCACTGACGAAAAAGGGCGTGATCTTTGTGCCTGCCAGCGGCAGACAGTATTTTAACTTACATAACATGTTCAAAAAGGTGGATGGAGATGTCATGTATCTCTGTGAAAACGGTGCCTTGGTCTTTTACCAGGACAAGGTTCTCCTAAAGCGGGAGTTTGACCGAGCGTTAGCCTTGGAACTTTGCCATATGGTCATTGATGATCCAAAGTGTGAAGTATTGATCTCCGGGGAGCGCACCTGCTATGTGGTGCCAAAGACAGAGGACTATGTGGATTATCTGAGAAATCACATCAAGAACGATGTGACCGTGATCGGGGCACCGGAGGAGATCACAGAGCCGATCATCAAGGTATCTTACTTTACCCCAAAGGACTACCGGGATCAGGTGACGGCATACTTTACCAAAAAGATCGCCGGAAGATGCCAACTCATGGTATCTGGTAATGAGTGGGCGGACTTTGCACCACTTGGAGCCAATAAGGGTACGGCACTCGAAGCCATCGGTCAGCAGATGGGGATCGCACCGGAAGAAATGGTGGCTTTCGGTGACAACGAAAATGACCGTTCTATGTTGGAATTTGTGGGACAGCCTTATCTGATGCAAAAATGTAATCCGACCATGGAGGATGTCAAGGCGAACCACTGCGACCGCGTGGAAGATGTTTTGCGTCAGATTTTAAATGGAATGTTGTAGATACAACATATTTTTTTGACAAAATGTCTTATGATCTAGTCATCTTAGGAAAAGTAAAGGAGCATAGATCATGAGAAGAAAGATTGTTCATATTGAAGAAGAAAAATGTAATGGATGTGGTTTATGTGCAACGGCATGTCATGAGGGTGCGATCGCGATTGTAGATGGCAAAGCAAAATTAATGCGTGATGACTATTGCGACGGACTTGGAGATTGTCTGCCAAGTTGTCCGATGCAGGCGATTTCTTTTGTGGAAAGAGAGGCGGCTGCTTATGATGAAGAAGAAGTACGGAAGCATTTGGAAAAGAGAGCAAAAGAGCAGAAGACAGCAGGCTGTCCGGGAAGTCAGGCAAAAGCAATCAAACGCCCACAGGGAGGCTGCCCGGGAAGCCGGCCAAGAGCGATCGAACGTCCGCAGGGAGGATGTCCGGGAAGTCAGGCAAAGATGATTAAACGATCACCGGAAGCGTCTGTCAGTGCAGCGCAGCATACAACGAATGTGATTTCAGAACTTCGTCAATGGCCGGTACAGATTAAATTAATGCCGGTCAAAGCACCATATTATGATGGTGCAGATCTCTTGATCGCAGCAGATTGCACAGCATATGCATATGCAAACTTCCATGATGATTTTATTCGTGACAAGATCACAGTGATCGGATGTCCGAAGTTAGATGATATTGACTATAGTGAAAAGCTGACAGAGATCCTTAGACAAAATGACATTAAGAGTGTGCATATTGTACGCATGGAAGTTCCATGTTGTGGTGGTTTGTTAAATGCTGCAAAGGTAGCCTTACAAAATTGTGACAAAATGATCCCATGGCAGGTCACAGTCGTTGGAACCGATGGTACCATCTTGCAATAAGAGCTTGTGGATAATCAGGGTTGATGACAAAGTAAAAAAGCAGAATACAGAAAAATAAAGACAAGAGAGATGGCATGGAGAACGGACATTTCTCTTGTTTTTTACATTTGCTTATATTATAGAAAAGAAATGCTTTTGTTTGAGAGAATTTTGTGAAAAGTAAAAAATTGACTTAATAAAAAATTTATGATAATATTGTAAATAGAATAGAGAGTATAGTTGATATAGCAGATTATATATTGAAACGTCATTTAAGAGAAAAATAAAATATAGTTATGAATTCATAGCTGTATGGATAAAGTACAAATTAAAAATAATAATTAAATAGGATAAGGGGGAAATTTATGAAAAAAAACAAAAGAGTAGTAAGAGTGATCATAAGTGTATGTGCGATAAGTATTTGTCCGGTATCATATGTCTCTGCTTATAGTGGAATTGATGCAGCAAAATACGCACTTGACTGGGCAAAAGGATATAATACATCTAAATATTATAAAGCAAATTTTGATTGTACAAATTTTGCGTCCCAGTGCTTAGAAGCAGGAGGAAAAAAACGAACTAGCAAAAGTGCAGACTATAATAGTATTACTCAATGGAGACCGCATCTTGGTTCATGGGAAAATGCCAATATTTTTAAAAATTATTGGAAAAATCAAGGCATTAATGTGAAATCATATACTATCACAGGGCCAACAGCATTAGCTTGGAAATTGTATTCCAACTATTCTAGTGGAGATATTATGCAATATTCCTTTAGTGATGATATTTCTAAGCACTCACAGATTGTTGTGGGACAGACAACGTATGCTGGACGACCAACATTGAGAATGGCACAGCATACGAATGGTAGAGATGACATAGCATTAGAAAATTATTTGGAAGCAACTTATTATGAAAAAATAAAGCCATTTAAATTTGTAGTATGTTAGTAGCAAAAAATATGATCATAAATAAAAAAGGAGGGGGAGCGAATGAAAAAGTTATTGGTAACAGGTGGATGTATTGCGATCGGGGTGGTTCTTGCAATAACAGCATATGCAGCATCGGGTGTAGCATCATGTGATGAAAAGAAGATGCAGGAAACACGTATGGAAAAGTTACAGAAGAAAGCAGAGAAGTTAGAGAAAAAAGAAACACCAACCCAAAATGAAAAGATCGAGCTTGGCGAGACACTAGTGGAGATTGCTAATATTGAGGAAAAATATCATCCTGAGGAGTATTACAAAGATCAGATCGACAGCTTGATCAGTTCTGTTGGAGCAGCAGTAGAGGATATGAAACTGGATAGAAAAAGAGGTGTTGTTCCAAAAGAAAAAGTAGAGGAATGCAATGGACGGATTGCTGATTTTGGTTCATTGATCGAGCAGTTAAAAGCAGAACTTTCTGCAAAGTCTTACACATCATATGAAGACTTGTATAAGACATATCATACGAAGTATACGACAATTGTAGAGAAATATCAGAAATAAGAAAAACTGGATAAAATGTTCAACAAGAACGTATGCTGACAATTAGAACAAAGAAAAGCTCACCCTATCATGGTAATACCGTGACAGGGTGGGCTTTTGCAGTTCCGGGAAAGAATACTTCCAGCCGGAATATTATTTGTTTTTGTTATAGATCTTAGATTGTACACTGCCATCTTCGATATTGATATAGCGGATGAACAAAGACACTTTGTTGTCTTCATTTAAGCTGTTCCATACCATATCACCAAAAGCGTCCATATCGTCCATGGTATCGACTAACTTTGGTTCGCCTTCAAAGCTTGGCAGAGGATTTGCATCGTGCATATAAGTATGGATAAAATGTGCTTCTCCGGCAACCGGATTTTCATAATCAAAAGTATAACGGTTGCAAGCATCTCCGTTGCCATTATTGCTTTTTAAGATAGACATCGAATAGTCGAAGCCACCGTCTTCTACGGATAAGATCGCTGAAATTCTAGGAGTATAATTTGGTGCGTCCGGTTCAAATTCTCTTGTACGAAGAGACTGTTCAAAGGTTGCACCTTCCTGCATTAAGTCATAAATGGTATCTGTCTGATCTCCGTTTGTTACGATCGTGTTATTTTCAAGGACGCGTACCGGTGCGTAAATGATCAGGCTTGGATCTTCTAACTTAGCAGGATCAAAAGCCTGTGTACGGATTCCGGCGCCGTCTTCAACGAAGACACGGTTGCGGCTGTTTTCGCTGCGTCCCATGATAAAATAAGCAATGACAGCATGTGTGCCATCCGGTGTTTTACCAACAACGATGCCACGTCCCGGATAAGCGTTGCTTTTTAATTCGTTTTCTAAAGATAATTGTTTCATGATACTCTCCGTTTCTGAGCCTGTGCAATATTATGATTTATGCAGAATGCTCTTATATAATATGAAAATCTTTTTATGTATTCGGTCAAAATATAAAAATTCTGTCCGGTTTTAAAAGAAACCGGATCTCATTTTAGTGATGGAACAGACGAAGTCCTGTGAATGCCATAGTAATTCCAAATTCGTCACAAGCATCAATAACAGCCTGATCATTCTTAGAACCGCCTGCCTGTGCGATATATTTGACACCACTGCGGTTTGCACGTTCTACGTTATCACTAAATGGAATGAATGCATCGGATCCTAATGTAACATTATCTAAGTTCTTGATCCATTCAGCTCTTTCTTCTCTTGTCATTCTTTCCGGTTTTTCGGTAAAGAAGTTTTCCCAGATGCCGTCAGCAAGTACATCCATATCATCATCGGATAAGTAAACATCGATCGTATTATCTCTGTCAGGACGACGGATATCATCGCGGAATGGGAGATTTAAAGCTTTTGGCGACTGACGAAGGAACCATTTGTCTGCCTTGTCACCGGCAAGACGGGTACAATGGATACGCGACTGCTGCCCTGCACCGATACCGATCGCCTGACCGTCTTTTACATAACAGACTGAGTTCGACTGTGTATATTTTAAGATGATGTTTGCAAGCATCATATCGTGTAAAGCAGATTCTGTAAGGTCCTTTTTCTTTGTCACAATGTTATCAAAAAGTTCTTTTGTTGTTTTTACTGTATTATGTCCCTGCTCAAAAGTAATACCAAATACATCTTTTGTCTCCAACGGAGCAGCTTCATAATCAGGATCGATCCGGATCACGCAGTAATTACCACGTTTCTTTTCTTTTAAGATTTCTAATGCTTCAGGAGAATAAGAAGGAGCGATGATACCATCCGATACAAGTGTTTTCAGATATTTTGCCGTTGCAACATCACATTCATCGGAAAGAGCGACAAAATCACCAAAAGAAGACATTCTGTCAGCGCCTCTTGCACGAATATATGCTGTTGCCATTGGAGTCAGTTCGATATCATCATCCACGAAGTAAATCTTCTTCATCGTATCATCAAGAGGAACATCAATCGCTGCACCTGCGGGACTGACATGCTTAAAAGAAGCAGCAGCAACATGCCCGGTAGCTTCTTTTACTTCCTTTACCAACTGCCAGCTGTTAAAGGCATCTAAAAGGTTGATATATCCCGGTGTTCCGTTTAATACCTGAAATGGAAGATCGCTTCCGTCTTTCATAAATACTCTTGCGGGTTTCTGGTTTGGATTACATCCGTACTTTAACTGGATCTCGTTCATGATAAATCTCCTCTCTGGTTCAAAAATAACAGATTCTTGTTTGAAAGTATAAAAAAAGCCCACTCCTCCGGACAATCTGCCCAGACGGTCGGCTGCATATCAGTTATACTCCCTGTGGTATTCTCCACTTCCGTCAGTCATATAACTGTCTTTACTTTACCATACAAAAAGTGGACTGTAAAGCATTCTTTTGAAATTTTCTGATTACTTATAAAAAGAAAATCGGTTATATGTTTTTTGTTCTGTTCGTATGATACGGACAAATTCTTCTATTTTTTGAGGATCTTTTCCGGTCTTGTTACTTGCGTTGTATTCTACGCCTGTAGAGACATCAATGCCATCCGGTGAAAGCTTCTTGATCGCTTCTTTGACATTGTCTGCTGATATCCCGCCTGCAAGAAAGAAAAGTTTATTATCGCGAGGAATATCAGAAAGCATAGACCAGTCAAAAGATTTTCCACTGCTTGATGCGCTGGCCGGGGTAGTAGGTGATGCGGTCGCCGTCTTTGAAGTAGTCGGTGATGTCTTTCAGCTTATAGTCGTAGAAGTAACCGTAGCGACCGTAAGAGAGGTCGGCGGTGAGGTAGTTGCGCCCGTTCAGCTTGTACCTGCTTCCGGCGGCAAAAGTATAGTTGCGGTAGTAGAAGTCGTTGGGCAGGTACTTCCACGGGCCGTGCGTACGCATCACCCAACGTTCGTAGTACGTTCCTTCGGCGGTGAGGTTCAGTTTTCTGTTTACCTGCCATTCCAGATTCTCGGAAAGAGTATAGTTGCTGGAACGGTTTACGGTAAGCATGGTGGAACCGGGCTTCAGTTGGTTCTGATCCCATTGCATATCCGTATTGCGCCAGCCGTCGGTGTGCCGGAAGTTGATACCGGTCACCGATTTCAGTTTGCCGTAGTTGAAGCCGAAGCTGGCGCTTTGCCGTACATCGCCATGCTCGCCCACACGGGTGGTGCTGGTGAGTTCCATTTTCTCTCTGCTCCGTTTGGTAATGATATTGATGACTCCGGCAATGGCATCGCTGCCGTAAAGCGAAGAAGCGGCGCCTTTCACGATTTCGATGCGCTCTATGTTGGCGGGATTCAGTTGGTTGAGGTCGTTTTGTCCGCCGATGTCCCCGTTCATGCGCTTGCCGTTTATCATGATGAGGATATAGTCGTTGTTCAGTCCGTTGAGCTGGATATGGCTGCCCATGTCGCCGTCATGGAAGGTGAGGGAAGGGCTGAGCCCGCTGAGAAGGTCGTCTATGCTGCGCGCCTGATATTGCTCCAGCGCTTTTCCCGTGAGCACCTCTGTCTGCACGGGGGCGTCTTTCAGGTAGTGCTCGGTTCCCGTACCTGTTACCACTACTTCGTTGAGCAGTAACGAGAGTTCTTTCTCATCTTTGTTTTTAAGGATACTTTGTGCCGGGGCGGATTGCATCACACCGCACAGCAGTACCGCTTCAAGCCAATACTTGTGCTTCATCGTCTACCGATTTTTTCGTTGATAAAACAAAACGGCACTTCGCTTCTGTGTGCGAAAGGTAATGGCCCGAAAGAGTAAAATAGGAATCCTATCGTATCAGTATAGGGGACATCGCTTCTAATCCTGGAAGCTCAGTGCTCAAGTTACGGAAGTTGGTAGGTATTCTGGCTCTCCTCTGCTTGTATTACCTTCCCATCGCGTTGCCGCGACAGTGGCTTTTGCGGATACAAACATCTTTTATTGAGGATTACAGCTGCAGGTACAGCTCCGGTTTTACACCGGATTCCCTTGCATCGGCAGGGGGGG
>OHAI01003625.1_pt1 | contig 10285 bp, 10 predicted proteins | sample 1577091 | NCBI WGS metagenome assembly OHAI01 (sample SAMEA3541548, study PRJEB24748) | human gut metagenome | biome: human gut; feature: human-associated habitat; material: faeces | place: China | collected 2012 | reverse complement strand
GGGCCCGCAGGGGGAGTAGAAAGATTTTTATGTTAAGTCTGCTGTCGGCAGAGGTATGGAAAAAGCCACCCGGTAACGGGTGGCTTTTCCCTTCATCTCATGATGAAAAATGGCGAAGTCGCTCCACGAACATGCGCCAGCGATATCGTGCGGCCTTGCGGCCTTTGCGCAATGCATCCAGAGGCAGCATGCACAAGGGGTAGAGCACATTGGCACAGCGGAACCAGAGCGGGAAGGCATGCTTTTTGAGCAGATACATGCGGCCTGCAGCGTAGCTGGCGATCTTTGCATCAGACGGCACATGCGTATCCGGCGAGGGATGGAAGACCCTGATGGACGGACAGCGCCAGATAGGAGCGCGTTTGTGAGCTGCCAGGAGATAGTCCGTATCTTCTCCGCAGCCGTAGGGTAGGCCTGTGCCGGGGCCAAGGCGGGGATCGAAGCGGAGATCTTTTACGACTTCGGCCCGGAAGAATTGTACGCAGGTCCCCCCTTGAGAGAATAGGGCTGTGGCGAAAAGAGCCTGTTCCGTATTATCAGGCTGGGGGAACTGCGGAGAGGGAGTCCAGTAGCCCAGGACAGCTCCGGCCTCAGGATGACGCCGGAAGGCCTCTACGGCCTGGGTCAGCGTATCTGGGGCATACCAGCAGTCATCATCGGGGAAGGCTATGTAGCTCCCTTCGGCCAAGGGGATAATGGCATTCCGCGCCTGCGAAACCCCCTTATCTGGGACTGGAATTATCTGGAGCGGCAAATCAGAAAATTGGGCGTGCAGATCCTCTAGGAAAGAAGGTGGGTTCTGATCCGCGATGATGATCTGTATATGCTGATATTGCTGCTGGCGGAGGGTGAAGAGGAGTTTTTCCAGTTCCGTACGGCGTCTGACCGTCGCGATCAGAAGAGAAAATAGCGGTATTTCTTTCATGGTAGCAGATTACTATTCGATTTTTATAGATACGGTATGACTTCAGATATAGAGGATTTTTTACGCAACTTGAATGCGATCTTTCGTATAATCTGCATGTAATTTTCTGTATAGAGTGGATCAATCATGAGTGCACGCAGCCATGTTGTGGCGGCATCTTGCTTCCTTCCAGGAAGTTTAGCAAGCAACACTGCGGAGTGGAACAAAAATGCGGAGCGCGCACGCCGGCGTATGAACTGAGGTACAGAAGGGTCATGAATATGGCGTTCAAGAAAAGCGGCTTCATCCCGCAAAAATCTGTCCGTATCTCTTACCGCGCTACCACTTCTTTGGCGATAGTAATGAACAACATACGGTACATGCTGGACACGACAGGATTTCAGGAGGCGTATGAGCCAATCCCTGTCTTCGCAAATGCGGAGCGTCGTATCAAAGTACAGGCCTGACGCTTTTTCTTTTTTGAAAAGCAGAGCCCCGAACTGAAGAAAGTTGGTGATTAGAAGATTCTGCCAAAAGATGTCTGTTTGCTTCCAGCATTTCAGAGGGCTTGGGCGTGCGATGCCTGTTGCATCCTCAAACCGCAAAAAATCTCCCCAGACAAAGTCAGGAGCGTCTGCTTGAGTAAACGGCGCATAAAGGCGCTCCAAAGCTTGGGGGTGCCAGATATCATCACCATCAAGAAATGCGATTAGTGCCCCCTGGGCCTCGTCAAGACCACGATTCCGGGCCGTGGAGACCCCGGCATTGGCCTGCCGGATCAAACGGAAACGGGGATCGTCAGGGATACAGGCTGCAGGATTATCTGTTGAGCCATCGTCTACGATGATGCACTCCCAGTTTGTAAATGTTTGGTCTTGTACACTGCGCAGTGTAGCAGAAAGCCAGGGAGATACATTATAGGCAGGAATAATAATGGAGATCAGAGGCATAGCACTCTCTATTTATTAAATGTATTTACTTGTAGAGGAGAGATTTTACCGCCTGCAAAATATTTTTTCCGATTTTTGTATTATGTACCATGCTCTTGATAAAATTTAGAGGATATGATTCAATGATTCTATAGATAATATAGTAAGTGTATGAATGCTTTTTTATAGTGTATCCTAATTCTTTTTTTAGCTGTTTAGTAAAATTCTTATTACTGGAAATACCTCCAGAAGCCATCTGGGTTACACAAATATGTAGGGCAAAGGCTTGAGAAGGTTGACGCCATTTTTCAAGAATAAGATCATAGTCACCAGTAATTTTGTATTTTGGATCAAATCTATATGTTAGAAATAAGGATTTCCTTTGGAAAAGACTGGAATGAGGCAGAGGTGTTTCTCGATATCTTTGAGAAAAAGATTTTTTAATATCAACAGATACAAAATGTCTACTTTCTGAATCATAGTCAACAATAACGATATCTCCAGCTGCAAAAATAATATCTTCAGAAAACATTTGTATTTTTTGTTTACAATACTCTAATGTACGACACTCATACAGGGTATCATCAGCCCCCAAAAAAATAATCCATTCACCTAGGTTATCCTTCCAGTGATCCAAAGCCTTGTTCCAGGCATCATAAATCCCTTTGTCCCTGCCGCTGTCCGCCAGGATCTCCGGAAGATGATCATGGTATTGCTCCACAATCTGCATAGTAGCGTCCGAGGAGGCGCCATCTTGTACTATCCAGTTGAAGTCCCGACACGTCTGGGAGGCGAGGGAGTCCAGAAGACGTGGCAGGGTTGCCGAAGCATTATAGGTAGAGGTGATGATAGTGAAGAAGGGGGGCATGGCTATCGCATCCTGATACGGCGATAAAGGGAACGAAGGCTGCGAAAAAATTGCAAGGGCCAGCCAGCGATAGTTGCAAGGGCGGTACAAAGGCTACCTTGGAGAGCATGGTGCCGCAGCATTTTGGCTTCTTGTCGAGATGCGCTGGGATATTTGGCCCATTCCTGCGCTATGAAGGTAGGGCTTTTAACGATTGCTGGAATCTTGTCCAGTGGCAGGCGACTTTTTTCAACGCTGCGTGGCATGCGCAGAGCTTCTTCATAGGCCTTTTCGTAGCGCTGGGCAAACAGTGTCAGATTGAAGCGCTGGGCAGCACTGGCTGCTGCTTCCTTCCCCATTTTTTTTCGCAAGTCAGCATCTTGCAGCAGCGTCGTAGCGGCTTTTATCAAAGCTGTCCCCTCACGCGTGGGTACCAGCAGACCATCCAGGCCATCTCGAACAATTTCAGGTACGCCACCTGTAGCAAAACCCACAATAGGAGTTCCGCAACACAGGCTTTCGATACAGACCAGAGGATGATTATCTGCCAGGGTCGGATAGAGAAGAAAATCGGGTGCCGCATAGAGACGAGCCAATTGGGTAGGCTCGTGCACATAGGGGATATGATGCGCCCAGTCAGCTCCCTGCAATGAGTCGGGGATCGTTTTGACACCAATATTGAAAAAGTGGAGGCTGGGAAACTGCTTTTTTAGCTCCAGGACCGTCTCCAGAGCATACTGTCCCCCCTTCCAGGGATTAGCCAGCCCTCCATCCGCACAACCACCTATCAGAAGAGCGTCTTGGGGAAGCCCAAGCAGACGACGGGCCTCGTCTCTGTCTTGAGGATGATAGACAGCAGTATCTACGCCGTTAGGGATGCAGATAAGAGGTTGATTTTTAAGTATGCTTTTTTCCACCAGGCGTTGGAGCCAAATAGAAGGAGTTACTAGATACAGTGAGCTATGCTTATAGATAGTTCGTTTGTCTTTCCAGAGCTGATGAGTCGTATCACGCCGCAGAGGGGGGTATGAGGAGAGAGTGGGACAATATCCACATCCTGCATCTAGTTGCCAGCGTCTACACTCTAAGGAGTGGGCACAATGTCCTGTCAGGGCTTGCATATCATGCAGGGTCCAGACCGTCGATTTGAGGGCGGAAAGGAGCGGGAGTGACCAGAGATTGAAGTAACCGCCATGCAGATTATGGAGATGTAGAATATCAGCCTGCCGAAAAAAAAGATGATCTGGTAAGCGATAACTTTTCTGAATATGATAATCTTGTAGGCCTCTCCACAGACACCAAGAAAGAAGCCCTCCGTACGAGCGTGCTTTTAGTGCATCAGCATGCTGTGCTGACCCCCCAAAGCCTATCAGGACATGTGTCGAGGCCCCCCGCAGGCGCATTATATGATCCAGCCGTTGCACGACAGCGGCAGCACCGCCTCCCGAACTAATCGTATTGATATGCAGGATATTTTTCATTTTTTCTAAGGGAGCAGATTTTTTCCTGATAACATACGGCTCAGCTTATTAATAGCGCGCACAGGAAGCGAATGCTTTTTAGGACTGTAACAGGCATGATATATCTTGTGAATACGGATATCTACAGTAACATCATTTATAAAACAGGGATGTTCAACGGCAAGAGAGATATCGCTATCCCAGTATGTCGTGGATTCTGTTGTATGTGTCCCGCTTCCCATACCGATATTCAACGCATAGGATCGCACTGGATTAATACCAAGCATATTCTTTTTGAAACGCGTATAATCGGCACGAATATCCCAAGCGTCAATCTTTCCCTGCATCTGTTCATCTAACATGGTACTGAGGTCATTTCCACCAGCATTGAATGCATTACGCAGTTGTGGTGAATTTTTAAACTCCTGATAATCCGTTACCTCCCAGTCGATACTTTGAAAACGATCACGCCAAGAAGCCCAGCCCCAGCAGTTGAAGCGTGGGATGGCATAAACATCATAGGGATATCCTGTAGGTAAATGCCGGATAATGTGCGGAGGTGTCCATGCTGCGATATTGAAGACTTTCTCATTATCTTCATAATGAGCCAATCCATCAGAGAGGAATCGCAGTGTGTATGGCGATGTTACGATGTCATCTTCAATGACAATCAAGCGTTCATGTAAGCGAAACATCTCTGTCAGCCCATGGATTACAGAAGCGGCACAGCCCATATTTTGGTTGTGTTCCACTACTTCTAGAGTAGCAAAGCCTCGGGCGTTTTTGGCTAGTTCGCGCACACTACGAATGTTAGGTTCGTCTTTTTCATTGCGAGGCCCATCACAAAAAATAGTTAAAGAAGCTGTATCTGCTAGGTCGTTAGCAGCTAAAGCTGATAATGTTTGCTGGAGCAGATTCGGGCGGTTAAAGGCAAAGAGAACTATCGAAATCATATCTTATATCCTTTTAAAAAAGATTGTATTTTTTTTATTATTAGTTTGATCATAATACTTTTTTTGTATTTTTTAATGTATTTAAAAGGCGTGGGGATTTCTAGTAAGGTTAATAATATTTGATTATTAATTAGTTTTTTTACTTCTGATAGTGTTGAGTTTTCGATGTGCTGTAAGGTGTATAATTGTGATAGCCAAAATAAAATATTGTCAATCCCATATTTTTGTATAAGGTTTTTCTTATCCATGTATACTAAGCAGGAATGAATATCTGCATCATTTTCAGAAATATTAAAACCAAAAATCGGGAATAAATGTTCTTTAAGAACAGCTTTATGGTAGCTCCAGTTAATATCCCCTATTTGAGGATATGTCCTATAATAAAGAAGCTCTTCGCGTAAATTGAATCCTTTTAAATTGTATTTCCAAAAAGCGTCTACCCAGAAAGCAAAATCTTGTGACCTCTTTAGCTTGGTATCATAATGTAATTCGTTATTTCGTATATCGATTAGTCGCATCATTGCTGTTGGGTTAGCAATTGGAGAATAGAAAAGGCTAGCGGCTGTAATTTGTTGGGGGCTACAAGGAAATCTCACAATATCTGAACGATGCTGGAAACATTTTATTGCAGCTCCACAGATACTAATATGCTTATTGTTTTCTAAAAAATCTAACTGTTTTTCTAATCGGTAGGGATGTGATATATCATCTCCATCCATCCAAGCAAAATATTCACTGTCAGCTGCATCAAGGGCTGTATTTCGTGCTTCAGGGCGCCCCTTGTTTGATGAATGTTGTATTAACTTAATACGCTTATCTGTATATTGTTTAATTATTTTAACTGTGTTATCAGTACTTCCATCATCAATAATAAGCAGTGTAAAATCTTTAAAAGTCTGTCTTAAAATTGAATCAATGGCACTTTTTATGAATTTTTCATTGTTAAAAACAGGAATAGCAACAGTAAGCTTCCTCATACTCACTAAAGAATCCTCCAAGCATAAAATCTACTCATACAATGAGTCTGTTTCTAGACATATGCATGGTTTCCCTGCTAATTTAGCAATATCACGAGCTTGCTTGTCATTACTCTCTATAAATAAAATGGCATTTTTATCTTTTTTGTAAATATCTGCTTTAAAACGTGCGTGAATATTTAATTTTTGTCGTGTCATAGCATCTGGTAAATCTAACATAATTAAATTGTCATATTCTATATTATGATGATGTAACCATAACTCTGTTTCGTGCCTATATTTTTCGAGTCTTGATGTTACGATAGCATGAATTTTTGTATTTGGAATATATAATTGTTTTGCATTTAATAAAAAATGTTTATATCTATCTCCATCGTCATTGTCATCGTCGCTAGGGTCTTCGCATAAAATGCCATCGAAATCCAAACAGCTTTTGTTGATTATAGAATGATACATATAATTCCATTGAAAAATGCGGGGAAGTTCTGTTATTTCTGCATAGAAATCAACCTCATGTTTTGCTTCGGGCGTTGAAAATACAGTATAATATAAAAAAGTTTGGTTAGTCTTAATTTTTTTTATTTCTTGTTTTATTTTTTTTAAGGCATTTCCAGAACATATAGAATCATCTACGATAAGAATTTTTTGAGGATCTCTGTTAATATGCTGGATATCTCTTTCTCCATGTTCCGGGGGGATGTTATTTTTAAATTCTGTAAAGCTACAGCAAGGCTTATTAAGAAAAAGTGCAATCATATAGGCAGGAATCATACCTGATCGCGGTATTCCAACAATTAGATCAATGTCTCGTGGTAAATATTTTATTGAATTTCGAATAGCAGTTGACATTTTTTGAAATGAATTGAAATGTATAACTTCACAATTGTGGTTTATTCTTTTTGTTTTCCAATAGTATTTGAGTAGTCCGTAAGGAAGTATATTTTTTATAATATCTTTTATGTAAGACATATTGGTATCCTAATCCTATTTTTTTATTCCACGTATTCCTAAATTAATCCACCCGTGGTCAACACCTCGACATTCTTCTGAAGTCAACCTTTCAATTTTTTCAAAATTATATTTCTTTAAAAGAAAAGAAAGGTAGCCATAGGTATATATTGCTTTGTGCCAACTCGGATAATGAGGGTTTGCCCCATAAAAAATTCGTCCATTACACCATATTATGGGATGCTGCTCATCATTAAACTTTATCCATCCATCGGGAACAGTATGAATTTCTTGGTTTTCAGATTGAATAATGATATTAGCAATCTTTTGTCCATCTGGAATCCAAATCTCAAGAATTCCCCCAGGTTTTAGTACTCGAGTAAACTCTTCAAAAATATGATCGATATGATACCAAGCTATATGCTCAATGAAATGGCTTGTATAAATTAAGCTTATCGAATTATCATTAAAGGGAAGGTTTTCTGTTTCTAAATTAACAACAAAATCAGTAAAGGGGGTTTTGATAATATTAACTGTAAAAAAGTTTGGAATTCTGAAGTCTCCAGGTCCAATCTCTATGTTGCAGGAGGGATTTTTTTGAATTTTTTTAATTAATATTTTTTGAAATGTATGTTTATAGATTGGAGTCCAACACTTAATAAAGAGTTCTCCTGCTATTTTTTTTATAGAAGTAAAGGTGAGAAAACATTTTTTGAGTATTTTAAATATAACTTTATGATTTTCTTTTAAATATTTTTTTATATTTTCTATTCTCATTCTATGCTCCATGTACCGTGAGCTAAAATATTTCCTGAAATATTGTTATAGGACTGATTTGAATATGCGTTAAATAATACACCTTGCCCAGAACATACAGATATAGCTTGATTGTAGGAATCTCTGATTCCATAAAAATAGTAATAATCTCCTGGGGTTAGTGGGATATTTTTAATCGTGCAATAAATTTTATTTATGCCAATTTTTAGTTCTGAAGGCAAAAACGTTAGTCTACCGTCTTCACTATGAATAGTGGAAATTCTGGAACCACTTATAGAGTTAATTGCAATACCAAAGTGAATTTCAGATATTTTTTCTTTAACTTCAACTATAAATTGAAATAGTAATTCATCTGTCGGTAATTTTATAGCCGTAAGCTTGTTTTTATTTCTATCTATAAGAGAGACATGTAATAATTTGATTGGTGCATCTTTTTGTTTATGGATAATATCCTCATGAATATCTTTTTGTGAAAAGTTAATATAATTATTTATAGCTATCCTAATATCGCCATCGTATGCGATACCTCCTTGTGCTAAAAATAACCCTCTCGAACATAGAGTTTGTATAGCCGACATATTATGGCTTACGAACAATACAGTTCGCCCTTCTTTTCCAACCTGCTCCATTTTGCCAAGACATTTTTTTTGGAATTCTGCGTCACCCACGGCCAGTACTTCATCCACGATGAGGACCTCGGGTTCCAAATGAGCTGCCACGGCAAAGGCAAGGCGGACATACATGCCCGAAGAGTAGCGCTTAACCGGAGTGTCCAGAAATTTTTCCACACCGGCGAAGTCTACGATCTCATCGAATTTGCGGTGTACTTCTGTTCGGCTCATACCAAGGATGGCGCCATTAAGGAAGATATTTTCTCGCCCTGTGAGTTCGGGGTGAAAACCCGTACCTACTTCCAACAGGCTGGCCACACGTCCACGTAAGGTAATCTTACCTGTGCTGGGTTCAGTGATGCGGGAGAGGAGTTTTAGCAAGGTGGATTTACCCGCACCGTTGCGGCCGATAATACCGACTCGATCCCCCGGCATGATGTTGAAGCTAACATCCTTGAGAGCCCAGAATTCTTCCTTATCCTGGTGCTTACGTTGGAGCAACCGCTGGGGCAGCTTGAATATTTCCTCGCGAAGCGCACGGTATCGACCTTGGCCTTCATGGCGGATAGTGTACTTTTTTCCTAGGCCTTCGACAGAGATGATGGGTTTCATAAGTATCTACCTAGATGACGTCGGCAAATGTGCGCTCTGTACGACGAAAAGTTTTTATTCCTAACAGTAGAAAGATAATGGCACAGACGCTACTGATAAGCAAAGCTCTTCCTGGGAAATCTGTTGTTCCCAGTATAGCCCAACGGAAACCGTCTATGACACCAACCATAGGGTTGCATTCATAAAGCAGACGCCACTTCTCTGGAACAATGCTGGAGGAAAAACCAACAGGCGAAATATATAGGCCAAACTGCGTGATGAAGGGAACGATAATGCGAAAGTCCCGGTAGGTTACGTTAAGAGCGCAGAGGATAAGTCCTGGACCCAAGGCTACCAGACCAGCCAGTAACGTCAGAGGAAGAGCCATTAATACTTGTATGGACGGCAGATACTGATACCAGCACATCATACCACACAGAAGGACGAAAGAGATGGCAAAATCAACGATGGCAACCCCTAGCGTCGCTGTAGGGACGATGACACGCGGAAAGTATACCTTGGAGACAAGATTGCTGTTTGCCACAAGACTGTTGGCTGTCGCCGCTAGAGAAGTGGCAAAGAGTTGCCAGGGCAACATGGCGGCAAAAACCATTAGCGCATAGGGGGCTTCACCTTCAGCTGGCAGTTTTGCGATTTTGCTGAACACGATGGTAAATGCCGCCATGGTCAGCAACGGACGGAGAATAGCCCAGAGGATGCCGACAACGGTCTGTTTATACTGTACGGCAACATCTCTCCAAGTCAGGATGAGAAATAGCTCACGGTATCGCCAAAGATCTTTCCAGTACTGGCGTTCAGCGTGTCCGGCTTCGATGGTAAGTTCTTGCGACATGATTTATTCCGCAACAGATGTTAGAAAATCCGCATACGCCGCTCTCAGTCCTTCCTCTAACCCGATACGTGGCTGCCAGCCCATGGTGAACAGACGGCTGGAATCCATGAGCTTGCGTGGCGTGCCATCAGGTTTGGACGGGTCAGTAAGAATTTTTCCTTCATAGCCCACTACACGTGCCACCAGGCGGGCGATGTCCATGATGGTCATCTCCTGCTGGCTGCCCACGTTCACATGCTCAAAATCAGAATAGTTTTCCAGAAGGAAGACACAGGCATCGGCCATGTCATCAGCATGCAGGAATTCCCGCAGGGGGGTGCCCGTGCCCCAGATGCTCACCTGGGCAAGCCCTTGAATCTTGGCCTCATGGAAACGGCGGATCATGGCCGGGATTACATGGCTGTTTTCCGGGTTCCTTTGGCCGTGCAAGCACAT
>OHAI01003618.1_pt1 | contig 10303 bp, 9 predicted proteins | sample 1577091 | NCBI WGS metagenome assembly OHAI01 (sample SAMEA3541548, study PRJEB24748) | human gut metagenome | biome: human gut; feature: human-associated habitat; material: faeces | place: China | collected 2012 | reverse complement strand
CCACCCGCCGCCGCCTGCTCTCCACAGGAGGACACCGCCCGCAAGGAGGACGAGAACGGACACGCCCGCAATCCCGTTCAGCAGGCGTGTAAACCGTCCGTCCGCGAGGTGCCGGAGCGCCATGCCGCCATCGAGCGGGGGAATGGGCAGCAGGTTGAACAGCCCGAGCAGGGCACTCGCGCCGGCAAGCCGGTACGCGCCGAGCGGGTTCGCCAGTGCGGTGAGCGCAAAGCTGGCCGCCGGTCCGGCGAGGCAGATGGCGGCGCGCGAAAACGGTGACGGCGGCAGGCTGCACCGCAGGACAGCGCCGCAGGCGGTCAGGCACAGGGCGTGCACCGTGCCGCCGGACAGACGAATGACGAAAAGGTGTCCGCACTCATGTACAGCCGCCGCCAGCAGGAAAATGGGGAGCACGCCGCTCTCATCCGCGCACCAGAGCGCAGCCATGAGCACAAGAAAGCCGTCGCGGACCTGAATCCGGCTCACAGCGTCAGATAGTCGGCAGGATCGAGCGCCGCGCCGTTGTGCCACAGCTCGAGGTGCAGGTGCGGACCGGTGGCGTTGCCGGTCTGGCCGACCTTGGCGATCTGCTCGCCGCAGGTCACTTTATCACCGACTTTGGCGGAAATGCTGCTGCAGTGCGCGTATAGGGTTGCAAAACCGTCCGCGTGATCGACAATGACGTACAGACCGTAGCCGGATTCGCCGGTCTCGCGCACCGTGCCGTCCGCGAAGGCGGTGATGGGCGTGCCCTCGTCTGCGGCAAGGTCAAGCCCGTAGTGGAAGCCCGGCTGGCCGGTGATGGGACTGAGCCTGCTGCCGAAAGAGGACGTCAGCGTGCCGGAAGTCGGCGTGGTGTGCTCGAACTCCATCGGATAGACGGTCTGGTCAACCGTGTCGGGGAACAGGGTCTGGTCGCGGTCTAAGATATCGTCCGCACCGCCGGAGGATTCCGCGGGAACGGTATCTGCGGGCATGGCAGAGCCGCCGAATACCGCGAGAACATGGTCCGCGTTTGCCGCGCCGGACAGGGCGGAAGCCGCCTTTTCGCGCACGGTCTGCGCGAAGGGGATATCGGCGTACTTTATCACACCGGCAGCGAGAACCAGCGTTACGATGAATAGCAGTCCTTTTCCGTGGCGTTTTTCGGTCATGGGGTACCTCCTTGAAATGTTGCACAGATTGAATGAACACCGCAGGGCGAGGGTACCCCGCCCTACGAATATCTTATGAATGGCGAAGATAGTCTATGATGTTCTCAGCGTGAGAAAAAATTTGCAGGCTCTCTCTGCAAAAACAACGGCAGGATGGAAGTAATTTGCAGGAATCCTTGCAGGGTGGACAAGTGTTCTTGTGAGAAGATACAAAAAACGTAAAGTTACTCAAAAGATAATCAGTAGATTATCTGAAATTGTATTCTCAGCGCAAAAAAAGTGCGCCGAAATTCGGAAATGGTAGTATAATGTGAAGCATAATCCAAGACACCCGATAGGGTATGCCGATTCGGGGGAAACAAAGGAGAAGATTTCACCATGAAGAAAACACTCAGTATGCTTCTTGCCGGCGCTATGCTGGCTACGGCGCTGACCGGCTGCGGTGGTTCCGCTTCGAGCAGCTCCGATTCGCAGAACAGCGGCAACTCTGACAGCACCGCTTCCGGCACTGCCTTCAAGATTGGCGGCACCGGCCCGCTGACCGGCGCGGCTGCTATTTACGGCAACGCTGCAAAGAACGGCGCGCAGATCGCTGTTGACGAGATCAACGCTGAGGGCGGCGATATTCAGTTCGAGCTGAACTATCAGGACGATGAGCACGACGCCGAGAAGGCTGTCAACGCCTACAACACCCTGAAGGACTGGGGCATGCAGCTGTCTCTCGGCTCGGTAACCTCCAAGCCGTGCGAGGCTACCGCCGCTGAGAACTACAGCGACCGCATTTTCGCTCTGACCCCGTCCGCATCCTCCGTTGCAGTAACCGAGGGCAAGGACAACGTATTCCAGATGTGCTTTATGGACCCGAACCAGGGCACCGCATCCGCACAGTACATTGCAGAGCAGAAGCTCGGCACCAAGATTGCGATCATCTGGAAGAACGATGACGTTTACTCCACCGGTATTCACGACAAGTTCGTAGAAGAGGCAAAGACCAAGGGTCTGCAGGTCGTTTCCGACAAGACCTTTACCGATGCTTCCGCGAACGACTTCTCCGTTCAGCTGAACGATGCAAAGAGCAAGGGCGCTGACCTGGTATTCCTGCCGATGTACTATCAGCCGGCATCCCTGATCCTGACGCAGGCAAACAGCATGGGCTACAAGCCGAAGTTCTTCGGTGTAGACGGCATGGACGGCATTCTGACCATGGAAGGCTTTGATCCCAAGCTGGCTGAGGGCGTAATGCTGCTGACCCCGTTCAACGCAGACGCAACCGACGACAAGACCGCTTCCTTCGTTAAGAAGTACAAGGAGCAGTTCGGTGAAACCCCGAACCAGTTCGCAGCCGACGCTTATGACTGTGTTTACGCTTACAAGCAGGCACTCGAGAATGCAGGCGCTACGCCGGATATGTCCGCAGAGGACCTGTGCGACAAGATGATCGAGCAGTTCACCTCCATGACCTTTGACGGTCTGACCGGCGAGGGCATGACCTGGGATGAGACCGGTGCCGTATCCAAGTCCCCGAAGGGCATGGTTATCGAGAACGGCGCTTACGTTGGTATGTAAGACCCTCTAAGGGGGACTCTGGGAATCAAGCTGAACAAACAGCCACCGGCTGTTTGTTCACCACTTGCTCGTAAATCGCAAGTGGCCGCTTGAAACTCACACACGCAAACATTTCATGTTTGTTTTAAGGCGTGTGTTCGCCCCCTTAGATACCAAAAAAGTTCCGTAGAAACTTTTTTGGATAACCCCCTCACCTTTGCACGGCAAAGGTGTCGCGCCGCCACGGCGCGGGCAGGGGTGTCCCGAACGGGCAAAGCTCGTCCGGGACCATATTTGAACGAAAGGGTGAGTGAAGGAGGTCTGGAAGCAGTCCTCCTTTACGCCTATTATAAAGAGGTATCATCCACCAAACGTTATGGGGTGGGGCGGTGGCTTGACCATTGCCGAACCACTGCCCCATTTCATAAACAAGAGAAACAAAGATTTGAGGTGTTCCAAACCATGAGCTTTTTGAATCATTTGATCAGCGGCATCAGTCTGGGCAGCATCTACGCCATCATCGCACTCGGCTACACGATGGTTTACGGCATTGCAAAAATGCTGAACTTCGCGCACGGCGATGTTATCATGGTAGGCGGCTACATGTGCTTCTGCGCTACCACCTATCTCGGCTGGCCGGCGTGGATGGGCGTTGTGCTGGCTGTTATTGTCTGCACCGCGCTCGGTGTTGTTATTGAGAGACTTGCCTACAAGCCGCTGCGTATGGCGCCGTCGCTGGCGGTGCTGATCACGGCCATCGGCGTTTCGTACTTCCTGCAGAATGCGGCGCTGCTGATCTGGTCCTCCAACCCGAAGACCTTTACCTCGGTCGTTACCGGCGAGGCGCTCAGCCTGTTCGGCGGTCAGCTGCAGATCTCCAAGGTGACGCTCGTTGCCATCGCGGCGTGCGTTGTCATCATGGTCGCTCTGATGCTGTTCACCGGCAAGAGCAAGGTCGGCACGGCGATGCGTGCGGTTTCCGAGGACAAGGGCGCGGCCCAGCTGATGGGCATCAACGTCAACACGACCATTTCCATCACCTTTGCCATCGGCTCGGGTCTGGCAGCCATCGCGGGCGTGCTGCTGTGCTCCGCGTACCCGACCCTGATGCCGACCACCGGCTCTCTGCCGGGCATCAAGGCATTCACCGCTGCCGTATTCGGCGGCATCGGCTCGATTCCGGGCGCGTTCATCGGCGGCATTCTGCTCGGCATCATCGAGATTTTCGCCAAGGCGTACATTTCCACACAGCTTTCGGACGCGATCGTGTTCGCAGTGCTCATCGTGGTGCTGCTGGTCAAGCCGGACGGCCTGCTCGGCAAGCACGTCAGCGAAAAGGTTTAAGGGGGCAGTCATATGAACAAGTTAAAATCCTATGCTGCGTCTAAGCGCGGACGTGACACGCTGCTGTGCTTCGGCATTGTCATTATTGCGTACATCATCGTGCAGGCTGCCATCGCGGGCGGCGGCATCTCCAGCCAGATCAAGGGTCTGCTCGTGCCCATCTGCGCGTATGTTGTCATGGCGATCTCGCTCAACCTGACCGTCGGCATCCTCGGTGAGCTGTCGCTCGGCCATGCGGGCTTTATGTCGGTCGGCGCGTTTGCGGGCATTGTCACCACCACCTGTCTGGCGGATGCGATTCCGCTTGCACCGCTGCGTCTGGCTGTCGCCATGGTCGTTGCCGGACTGTTTGCGGCGGTTGCGGGTGTCATCGTCGGCGTGCCGGTGCTGCGCCTCAAGGGCGACTACCTCGCCATCGTAACCCTCGCCTTCGGTGAGATCATCAAAAACATTGTAAACGTTATGTATCTCGGTCTGGATGATGCCGGTCTGCATTTCAGCCTGGTCAACCAGAATTTCGAGCTGGGCGACGGCGGCAAGATGATCATCAACGGCCCGATCGGCGTATCCGGCGTCACCAAGCTCTCCACCTTCACCTCGGGCGTTGTGCTCATCCTCGTTACGCTGTTCTTCGTGCTGAATTTTGTAAACAGCCGCACGGGACGTGCTGTCATGGCGGTCCGCGACAACAAGATCGCCGCTGACTCCATCGGCATCTCCACCTCGCACTACAAGCTGCTCGCGTTCGTGGTCTCTGCGGCGTTCGCCGGCATGGCGGGCACGCTGTACGCGATGAACTTCTCCACCGTAACCGCTGCCAAGTTTGACTTCAACACCTCCATTCTGGTGCTCGTATTCGTCGTTCTCGGCGGTCTGGGCAACATTTGGGGCTCTATCATTGCCGCAACACTGCTGACGCTGCTGCCCGAGCTGCTGCGCGGCCTGAGCAACTACCGTATGCTCATCTACGCAATCCTGCTGATTGCAATGATGCTGTTCAACAACTCCTCCTTTAAGGTTCGCCTGCTGGAGAAGCGCGCAATGCGTCAGATGGAAAAGGCCGAAAAGGCCGGCGGCAAGAAGGAGGGTGCGTAAGCCATGGCAATGCTGGAAGTTACTTCGCTCGGCATTTCGTTCGGCGGTCTGCGTGCCGTTGACGAGCTGAGCATGAAAATCGAAAAGGGCGGTCTGGTCGGCCTCATCGGCCCGAACGGCGCAGGCAAGACCACCGCGTTCAATATGCTGACCGGCGTGTATCGCCCGACCGATGGCGGCATCCGTCTGGACGGGCAGAACCTCATCGGCAAAAAGCCGCATGAAATCTGTAAACTGGGCGTTGCCCGTACGTTCCAGAACATCCGCCTGTTCTCGCAGCTGAGCGTGCTGGATAACGTAAAGACCGGTCTGCACAACCAGATCACCTACTCGTTCGCAGAGAGCATGTTCCACCTCGGCTCCTACCGCAAAAAGGAGAAGCAGATGGATGAAAAGGCGATGGAGCTGCTGCGCGTATTCGATCTGGACGGCGTAGCCGACTACAAGGCCGCCAACCTGCCGTACGGCAAGCAGCGCAAGCTCGAGATCGCGCGTGCGCTCGCTACCAATCCCAAGCTGCTGCTGCTCGACGAGCCGGCGGCGGGCATGAACCCGAACGAGACCGAGGAGCTGATGGAGACGATCGAAATCGTCCGCAAGAGGTTCGGCGTAACCGTCCTGCTCATCGAGCATGACATGAAGCTGGTCTCCGGCATCTGCGAGTACCTGTATGTGCTCAACTTCGGCCGTCTGCTGGCTGAGGGCACGCCTAAGGAAGTGCTGAGCAATCCGGAAGTCGTTAAGGCATATCTGGGCGAATAAGAAAGGAGGAAACAAGTATGGCAATGTTGGAAGTAAAGGACATCAACGTGTATTACGGCCTGATTCATGCACTGCGCGACGTTTCCTTCGAGGTAAACGAGGGCGAGGTCGTAGCGCTCATCGGCGCGAACGGCGCCGGCAAGACCACCACGCTGCACACGGTCACGGGTCTGCTGCCGTCGAAGGGCGGCACGGTGACGTTTGAGGGCAAGGATATTACGCACAAGCCGGGTCATGCCATCGTGAAGCTGGGCATGAGCCACGTTCCGGAGGGCCGCCGCGTATTCGCGGGTCTGACGGTCGCGGAGAACCTGCGTATGGGCGCGTATACCCGTCCGAAGAATGAGATCCCGGAGTCGCTGAAAATGGTCTACGAGCGTTTTCCGCGTCTGGAGGAGCGCAAAAATCAGGCAGCCGGTACGCTGTCCGGCGGCGAGCAGCAGATGCTCGCGATGGGCCGTGCGCTGATGAGCAAGCCGCGCATCCTGCTGCTCGATGAGCCGTCCATGGGTCTGTCGCCGCTGTTCGTCGGCGAAATCTTCAAGATCATCGAGGAAGTGTCCAAGGCAGGCACCACTGTCCTGCTGGTAGAGCAGAACGCAAAGAAGGCGCTGTCCATCGCGGACCGCGGCTACGTCCTTGAGACCGGCAAAATTGTCAAGACCGGCAAGGCGTCCGATCTGCTGAATGATGACTCTATTAAGAAGGCTTATCTGGGAGAATAAATTTCGGAAATGGAAAATGGAGAATGGAAAATGGAAAATGAATGTGCGGCGCACAGCGCCGATATTAAATAATCGCGCTATGCGCGATACCACAATTCTCAATTCTCAATTCTCAATTATCAATTTATGTAGGGGGTAAATTATGAAACCTTACGTTATCACCATCGCGCGCCAGTACGGTTCGGGCGGCAAGACGGTCGGCAAGATGCTGGCGGACAAGCTGGGCATTCCGTTCTACAACCGCGAGATCATCACCATGGCGAGTGAGGACAGCGGTGTAAATGCCATGCTGTTCTCGGACGAGCGTCTCAAGGGCGATTTCCTGACGCGCCTGCGCGCGCATTATCACGGCAACACGCCCGTGCCGAACGACTCGTCCAAGTCCTACCTCAAGGATGAGGCGCTGTTCGCCTATCAGGTGAAGATCATCCGCCGGCTGGCGGATCAGGGTCCGTGCGTTATGATCGGCCGCTGCGCCGACTATATTCTGGCAGGCCGACCGGATGTTGTGCGCGTGTTCGTCCATGCGGACAAGGATTTCTGTCTTGAGCAGGCCATGAAGGTGGACTCGCTGCCCGAGAACGAGGTGGCAAAGAAGATCGCTGAGATCGACGAGTACCGCGCCCGCTACTACAAGCACCACACCGGCCACGACTGGTATGACGCGCGGAATTATGATCTGTCGCTCAACAGCGGCGTGCTCGGCTTTGACGGCACGGTTGAAGAGATCATCAAGTATATGGAAGTGCGCGGGCAGTTTCAGAAGTAAATAGGGGAGAACCGTCTGTGAGAGCAGGCGGTTTTCTTTTTTGCGTTTGGCGGTTGAAAGGATTTACCGTAGGGTTACCACCTGCACATAATTATCCCGTAGGGGCGAACATTGTTCGCCCGCAGCGCGACCAGAGCCTGCGCAAGGAACGGCCACACATCCGGTTAGCCATAACGTGGGAGCACAATGTGCTCCCCTGCGGGATAACGTGTACAGATGGGATGGAACGGTAAACCACGGCAGGAAAACGGTGCAGATTCGACCTGAAAAAACTTTTTCAAAAAAATTAAAAAAAGGGGTTGACGAAACGGGGATTCTGTTATATACTAAACAAGTCGTCAGCGATGAGTCATCAAAAACGACAACAATTTAACAAGATGGAGAGTTGGCTGAGTGGTCGAAGGCGCACGATTGGAAATCGTGTAGGCGTGATGAGCGTCTCTAGGGTTCAAATCCCTAACTCTCCGCCATAAAGAGCTGAAACTTTGGTTTCGGCTCTTTTTGCATTTGTAAGAACGTCCTGCGGAGTACCGCGGGATTTTTTTATTTTCCGGAAAATATTTTTTTCGGAGTTGACCATTTGCGGTCAATTTTTTATCCGTTCCGGCGGTAGGGTAAAGGGAGGTGCTCACATGGGCAGAAACAGAAAAGTTGGATTGGACTGGTGGCCGCGCGATATCGGCCTGTACCGTGACCCGAAGCTGCGCGCCGCACGGCAGAAATTCGGCGTGCTCGGGCCGTATGTGTACGAATGCCTGCTCGACATTGCCTACGGCGACAAGGGCTACTACATCGCCTACAGCGGCGAGGGCCGCGAGGACACGCTGTGGCAGCTCCGCGAGTACACCGCCGGACTGGAAAACGTGACGATCGAAACACTGGCCGCCGTAGTCGATCAGCTGGTGGTAAGCGGCTTGTTCCATGCTGCGTTATATGAACGCGGCTTTCTCACATCCAAAAGAATACAGATGGGGTATTTCATCGCAACCTTAGGACGAAATGCCCAGCAGATCAACTTTGACATTTGGCTGCTCTCCGAGGACGAAATGAGGGAGAAAAACCCAAGTGGCAAGGCTTTTATTCTGCGCTCCTTTATTTCTCGCCAAGAAAAGGGCATTTCTCGCCAGGAAATCGGTATTTCTCGCCAAGAAAGTACACAGAGCAGAGAAGAGCAGAGAACAGAAGAGCAGAGGACAGAAGAGCAGAGAACAGTAGAGTACAGTAGAGCAGAGCAGACCAGAGAAGAGAAAGCAGTTACGGCTGATTCTGGTCTGACGACCGAACTGGAAGAAAAACTGAATTGTAAGTTTGACCATAATTTCTGTCTGGAACTGCGCAGGCTGCAGAACAAGGGTATGCAACGTGAGGTGTTCTTAGATACCGCCCGACAGACGGCTGAGAATGCACCGCGCAATCCGGCAGGGTATTTCCGCACGCTGCTGCAGAACTGCGAGCGTGACGGCATTCTCACCGCTGAGGATATGCAGAAACGGGCAAAGCCCGCACCGGCGCAGCCTGCAATCGGGCCGTCGAGCGAACAGCTGTCCGCGTTCGATCGGGAATGGTACGAGCGTGTCAAGCGGTACACAAGGGAGAAGGCGGTGCCGTCATGACCCTTTTCAACCGCGCCCATGTCTGCTATAATGAGACAGACAAGAGAGGTGATTAGGATGGGCTATATTCGCCGTCCTGCGTATTACAAGGCATTCCGGTGCATCGGCTCGGACTGCACGGAAAACTGCTGTATCGGCTGGGAGATCGACGTAGACGAGGATTCCCTTGCGTACTACGAGACCGTTCCCGGCGATTTTGGCGAGCGTTTGCGCGCGAGCATTGCGCCTGCGGACGCACAGACCGGAGAGCCGGCGCATTTTCGTCTGGACGCCGAGGAGCGGTGTCCGCTGCTGAACGACTGCAACCTGTGCGAAGTGCTGCTTCACTTAGGTGAGGACAAAATGGCGCAGATCTGCACCGACCACCCGCGGTATTACGAGTGGTTTTCCGACGGCCGCGAGGACGGTCTCGGCTTGTGCTGTGAGGCTGCCGCCGAGTTGATACTCGCGCAGACCGGCGCACCGGCGTTTGACGTGACCGAGGCGGACGGCGTATCCGAAACCGGCACGGAGGCGGAAACCGAACTCGAGAACGTGCTGTTTTCCATGCGCGATACGCTGTTCCGGCTGGCGTGTGAGGACGCGCCGTTCGATGACAAGGCGGACAGGCTCTACCGCACGGCAAAGGCGCAGCAGGAGCAGTACGACGACCTGCTGTTCCCGTTCCCCGAGGGGGAGGACAAGGCTGCAGGCGAGACGGACGGGGACACGGTTTCGTGGTCGCAGGCGTTCTGGGGGGAGAGCACGCTCACGAGCCTGCTCGAGATGCTGCTCGGCTTTGAGATCAACAAGGACGACTGGCGCACGCTGCTGACCGGCGCAAAGGCGCGTCTGCCGGAGATTATCGCCCGCAGGAATGACTTTTTGCAGGCGTATCAGGGCAAACGCCATGAATACGATAACCTGCTGACGTACTTCCTGTACCGGCACTTTATGAAGGCGCTCGGAGACGACGCCGTGCAGGACAAGGTGCAGCTGGCGCTCGTGAGCACGGCGGTCATTCAGCTGCTCGATGTGTACGAGTGGCTCACCAACGGGGAACTCACGCACTGGGCGCAGATCTGCATCTGCAAGGCGTACTCGCGCGAGATTGAGTATAACGAGGACAATACCGAGCAGCTTGCCGCGTTTTCCGTCCTTGACGAAATGGAATAATGTGAAACACCGCGGACTGGGGGTCTGCGGTGTTTTTGTTTTGCGGCGCTGAACCACAGCGGAGGAGTGCGGCACCCGCCGCGGGGGGCAAAAAGGAAGGAACACCTGCGGTTTCCCTTCCTCTTTGAACTCCTACCTTTC
>OHAI01003615.1_pt1 | contig 10314 bp, 11 predicted proteins | sample 1577091 | NCBI WGS metagenome assembly OHAI01 (sample SAMEA3541548, study PRJEB24748) | human gut metagenome | biome: human gut; feature: human-associated habitat; material: faeces | place: China | collected 2012 | reverse complement strand
CCTCCTGCCAGTAAACGAATAATATGATATTCACTGTATGGAAAAGTTTCGCTTACATTCTTGTTTGGCTTTCTATCATCCAACATAGATGCCGCTAAAAGATTATGTTTTTCTGTCACTCTCACATGCTCTTTTAAAATCGCACCAATAGCCTGCGCATCTGATGACCACGGATTTTCAAAACCATTTTCTATAAAAAATCCCAGAAAATTCTGATATACTTCCTGAATATCCAGCAATGAATCCATATGTTCCACACTGATCTGATTCAAAAAATGTCCTCTGTGCGCAACTAACCATGCACATGCTAAATATACCAGCCTCACATCATGTTTCTTTTTATCATGCATTAAATCCGAAATAAGATGATGAATTGTCGGATATTCTCCCATATATTGAACGTCTGTATATTCCTTATCATTAAAGAAAATATACCTGTCTGCTGTATCTTCACGCCATAAATAACTCTCTGATAAACGCAGGAAAAAGCGTGAATCAATTTTTGAGATCTCATCTGCAAAGATTTCCTGCAAAAGTTGCACGCGCTGTTGTCTTCGATCCAGTCTGCGTCGCGCAGAGCGAAAATTTCTACGCTCATCACAAAGGGCAGCCGCACTAAATACATGACTGCCCCATGCATCACTCCCATGAAACTTTAACAAACGATATTCTGTGTCTGTCACAGCATAGCCCACAGAATCCGTTCCAATGTCCAATCCTAAATAGTACTTTTTCTCATTTTTCATTTGACATTCCTCCATCTTTGCGCTACCATACAAATGTAAATTGTAGTTCCCCTACAAATTTACACTGCGAGTTCAAATAAAAATTTATTCAATTCACTGGTTTTTCCAGCAGCACAGGGTGTGCTTAAAGGCTTCATATAGAAGTCTTTTTTTATTATAAACACTAATCAAAATTTAATAAATCATTTTCTCTTTCTTATAGCACAAAAACGCGGACACCTTCCCTCAGAAAAGTATCCACGTTTTTTCTAATTTGCTCCCCAATTTCTAAAGAACGCATGATTTCCAATCATAGTATATCCCGTGATGCCGTAATAATCAGCCCACTTCTTGGTCATGAAAAAGAGCCAGTCGCCCGACCGGTAGCCATTCAAAACCTGTCTGGCGGCATTGGTGCAGGATTCATTCGGTCCACGCTCCAGGATCAGGGCTAGATGCCCGTCTCGTACCGGCTGGAACTGGTTGGTCTGATAAATGACCCCCGATAAGGTATTCGGGAACAGGGAACTCTTGACTCGGTTCATAATAACGGTTCCGACTGCCAACTGTCCTGCATAGGACTCGCCTCCGGCTTCTGCCTGGATGATCGCAGCCATCAGTTTCAGGTCAGCATCCGAATAAGAGATCGAGCCACCGGTATTTTCCGTAGGAATCTGCGGTGTATTGCCCGCATCTCCTGCATTACCTGCATCGGATCCATCACTGCCGTCTCCACCTGTAGTTCCCCCTTGCTGCTGTTGTTGCTGTTGCTGCTGCAGAATCTGCTGTGCCAGGGCTGCCTGCGCTGCTGCTGCCTCTCCCTCTAATGCTGTCTCATTGTCCCGGAACTCTTGGATCTTGGCATTGTATTCTTCCACGGACATCTGTGCCGCTGACACCTCGCCCTTCTTGGCACTGTAGGCATTGCCGGCATCATTGACCAGATCGTCAAGTTCATCCTGCTTTGCAGAAAGCGTATCATTATAGGCAGAAAGTTCTGTCTTTTTATCACTAAGTGCTGCCGACTTTTCCTTGATGGTCTCCTGCAACTTTGCATAGGAGTTCATCATCTTTCGGTCATAGGAAGTGATAGAGGACACATACTCGGCTCTCTGCAAAAATTCTACCATGGAGCCACTCTCCAGAAGGGTGGTCAAAAGCGACTGGGATCCGTTCTCATACATGTATTGGATACGGGTCTTCATCCCCTCATACTGTTCAGCCTCTGCCGCCTCTGCCTCAGCCAGTTCCTTTTCCAACTGACTAATGCTGGCATTGGCAGATTCGATCGCATTTTGCGTATCCGTGATCTCCTGGTTGACGCTCTGCAAACGCTTGTTATATGAGTTATAGGTCGCGCCAAGATCATCTGCCTCGTCCTGAAGATCGTCAACAACTTTCTGTGCATCGTTCTTCTGGCTCTCTGCCTCGTCCTTTTTCTTTTTGTTTTCTAATTGTTCCTGTCTGATCTCCTCCAGAGACTTAGCGTAGACATTGCCTATGCCCCCTGCGCTCCACATCACGCAGAAACACAAGAAAAGAACCAGACACTTTTTCCAAAGTTTTTTCATATCAAACCTCATCTTTATCGGCAGGATGTAGAGATTGCCTCGATCGCAACCGCACCGCCCCGCACGATCTCAACCTTGCTCTTGAACTGCTTTTTCAAAAGTGTGATCAGATCGTCATTTCTGTGGTCTGTCAGCGTACATTCCAAAAGTACACTGTCCTCGCCGATGTCCGCCACTTTAACATTGCCATTGTTGACGTTGAAGACCTGCGCGATTCGAAAGACTTCTTCCTTGCCCTCATTGTCAAGCCCCTTGACCTTGGCATAAAGGATCTCTTTCATGTGCAAAGGCACATGCGTCAGGTCGATCACCTTGATGACTTCCACCATGCAGTTTAACTGCTTTTTGATCTGTTCAAAGGTGATGTCATCACTGGTAACACAGATAGTCATGCGCGAGACATCTTCATGCTCGGTCGTGCCAACGGTAAGACTTTGTAAGTTATAGCACTTTGCAGAAAAAAGGCCGGACACCTTCGCCAGAACGCCCACCTGATTTTCTACATAGAGTGCAATCCATCGATTTTTCATTCCCATATCTGACACCTCCTACTTCAAAATCATTTCGCTCATAGGATTACCGCTCTTTACCATAGGAAGAACAATCTCCTCTGTTGCAATCATAAACTCTATCACCGTAGGTGCATCTGTCCGCTCTTTTGCCTCAGCCAGCGCCGCTTTTGCCTCCTCCAAAGAAGTCACGCGCTGTCCATGCGCCCCATAACTCTCAGCCCATTTCACAAAATCCGGGACATATGGCGGGCACGCTTCATTCGGTCCCTTGCAACCGTCCGGACATCCGATCTGTCGGCGCAGACAGGTGATCTCATAACGCTTGCCATAGAACAACTGCTGCATCTGGCGCACCATGCCCAGATAATTATTATTCAAAATACAGATGGTCAGTGGCACTTTTTCGCAAATAGCGGTCGCCATTTCCTGCATGTTCATCTGCATGCCTCCGTCTCCTGTAATACAGACAACATCCTTGTCCGGTGCTCCGATCTTGGCGCCCACTGCTGCCGGGAAACCAAACCCCATCGTTCCGAGACCACCGGAAGTGATCATCTGCTTGCCTCTCGGCATGGTAATATACTGCGTTGCCCACATCTGGTGCTGTCCGACATCCGTCACGACAATTCCCTGGGGGAAAGTATCGTTGATGGCTTCCATGATCATCTGTGGCGAAAGTCCATGGTCTCGTCGCATTTCCAGCGGATTTTCTTCCTGCCACATGCCAATCTTTGCCAGCCACTTGTCCGTATTCTTGGCTTCTGCCCATTCCACCAGACGTTCCAGCGCGATCTTGGCATCCGAAACGACCGGCACATCCACAACGACATTTCGTGAAATAGAAGATGCATCAATATCCAGATGTACGATCTTTGCCTTTGGTGCAAATTCGTTCAGATCGCCCGTGATCCTGTCGTTGAATCTTGTACCAACCGAGAAGAGAACATCGCATTCGCTGACCGCCATATTTGCGGCATATCTGCCATGCATACCGCTGTTCCCCACATATAAAGGATGGTCTGTTGGGATGGCTCCCTTGCCCATAACGGTCGTGACAACCGGTATATGCATCTTTTCCGCAAAGGTCGTCAAAAGTTCCTGTGCCCCTGAGATATTAACACCGCCGCCTGCTAAAAGCAAAGGCTGCTTGGCTGATTTTAAGATCTTGTACGCCTTTTTCAACTGCCCGATATGTACGGTCTCATTTGGCTTGTAGCCTCGGATATCCACATGATCCGGATATCCTGCCGGTCCGTTCTGGGTCTGGATATCCTTTGGGATATCGATCAATACCGGACCCGGCTTGCCGGAACTTGCGATCTGAAATGCCATCTTTATGATCCTGCCCAGATCCTTGCGGTCACGCACGGTCACACCATATTTTACAATGCTTCTCGTCATACCAACGATATCAACTTCCTGAAAGGCATCGTTTCCGATCAGGCTCTGCGGCACCTGACCGGTAAAGATGACAAGCGGAATACTGTCGTAATGTGCATCTGCGATACCGGTAATCGTATTGGTTGCCCCCGGTCCACTGGTCACCAGACATACACCGACGCGTCCTGTTGCTCTAGCGTATCCTTCTGCCTCATGGATCAGCGCCTGCTCATGGCGAGGCAAAACAACATGGATTGAATCCTGCTTGTACAACTCATCCACAATATCGGTTACCATTCCGCCCGGATAAGCAAAAATAGTATCTACGCCTTCTTCCTGTAATGCTTTTACAAATAATTTTCTTCCCGTGATGTCCATATTATGATCAACCTCTCTTATATATCTGATAGGTGTAGATTACATCAAAGTAAGTCTGCTCCTCGCTCTCCTCAGTCAGCGACCATGCCGGATCTTTTTCCAGATTTGGCAAATGTGCGTCGGCTTCATAGGCATAATCGATCTTTGTGATATAGGCTGTATCGCAAAGATCCAGCATCTGCCGGTAAATACTGTCTCCACCGATCACATAAATATCCTCGGAATTATATTTTTGCAATTCTTCCTGCAATTCGTCCATGGAATGTACGATCACAGCTCCTTTGACCTCATAATTTGGATTTGCCGTCAATACAATATTGATGCGGTCTTTGAGGGGTGCCTGATTTGGAAAACTCTCTAAAGTCTTTCGTCCCATGACAACGACATTTCCTGTTGTCATCTGACGGAAACGCTTCATATCCTGCGGGATACGGATCAAAAGTTCGTTGTTCTTGCCAATAGCCCAATTATTGTCTGCTGATGCGATGATGTTCATATATCTACTCCTTATACTGCAATCGGTATGTTCTTAATCTGTGGTCCGGTAACATAATCATCTAAACGGATGTCATCCTCGGTAAAGGCATAAAAATCCTTGATCTCCGGATTCAGCCAGAACTTTGGTGCCGGATGCTGCTCTCTGGTGATCAGTTCCTGCACGAGTGGAATATGTCTGTCGTAAATATGTGCATCTGCGATCACATGTACAAGTTCTCCCACTTCCATATCACACACCTGTGCCAACATATGAAGAAGCACTGCATACTGACATACATTCCAGTTATTCGCAGTGAGTACATCATTGGATCTCTGATTGAGCATTCCATTCAGCGAAAGCTTCTCATGTCCTTCTTTTTTCGTAACATTAAATGTCATACTGTACGCACACGGGTACAGGTTCATCTCATGAAGATCCTGATGTACATAAATATTCGTCATGATCCTTCTGCTATACGGATTGTTCTTCAGATCATAGATCACACGGTCTACCTGATCGAACATTCCCTCCTTGTACTGATGTTTTACGGACATCTGGTATCCATAGGCTTTTCCAATCGATCCATCTTCATCTGCCCAGCTGTCCCAGATATGACTGTTCAGATCATGAATGTTGTTCGATTTCTTCTGCCATATCCATAAAAGTTCATCTGTACAGCTCTTAATCGCAGTTCTTCTAAGTGTCAGTGCCGGAAATTCCTTAGACAGATCATACCGGTTTACCACACAGAATTTCTTTACTGTATAAGCCGGTGTTTTATCCTCCCACACCGGACGCACTTTTTCCCCTCTTGTGTCTGTTCCATTGTCGATGATGTCGCAGCACATATCTATAAATACCTGATCGGCATAACTCATTTGCCTTTCCTCCTGCATTCTTATCATTTATTGCTTTGTAGCATCAAACCATTTGATTATTGTACCATGAATTGCATACAAAAAAAAGAGGAATGCAAGGTTATTTTTTTACATTCCTCTTTTTATTTTGTGAAAACATATCTTTATTAACAGCAGCCCTGAAGTACATTTTCCAATGCACTTGCGCTACTGGAATGTGCACGCTCCACGCGGATATTGTAACGCTCTGCTTCTTTCAATGCACAATGTACCATTTTATGTGCCACAGTAGATGTGAATAAGATGATCAGATCTGGCTGTCCGATCTGTGTCTTCAGATTACCGGACATTCTCGTGAACACTTTTGCTTTACATTTATGCTTTTTACAGATCTGCTTGTACTGCTGTTCCATTCTTTCATTGCCGCCAATGATTACTACACTCATTTTTATCACCTGTCCTTTTAGCAATGCCACAGACCACGAATATTTCAGCATAATTTATGTCTTGCTTTCTTCCATTCCTGATCTGCTATATCCTGTTCCATATTAATCAACAAGTTTTGCTCCTGCCGCCTTGCATGCATCCAAATCATCACTTCCCGGTGTCTCATTTGCGATTACGCCTTCTGGTTCTGCCATCTCGGCTCCGGCTGCCGTCATACGTTCTACCCAGCTTCTCATCCATTCTCCGTCTCCCCAACCATAGGATCCGAATAACAAAATCTTCTTTCCACTTACTTTTCCTTCAAGCTCAGCTACAAATGGCTCCATCTCAGACTCTTCTAACTCCTCAGCTCCCATAGCAGAGCAGCCAAGGGCAAACACATCTTCTTCTGCCAGCACATCTACACTTGCCTGATCTACAGAGATTACATTTGCCTGTGCTCCTGCACTTTCAATTCCTTCTCCAATTGCCTCTGCCATTGCCTGTGTGTTACCTGTTCCGCTCCAATATACTACTGAAATACTCATGATTTACTATCCTCCTGCTGTTCTATTTAATCAACTATCATTTAACACGCTGCCACATATACAATATCTCGAATGCTCTTTCCAATCAGATATTCATTTACCGCACTGGTCTTTGCCTTATCATACGCCCAGAAAATCATTTTTGCTCTCCCTGGATTGTTATAGACTTTCCAGTATCCGGAAAACAGATTTCTCCATCTGAATACTGACAGACACGTTTCGAGAGACGTTCCAGCATCTTCTCCGGTTCCACGTCCTCATATCCGTAGGAACCTAAAAATTCCCTGACATCTGTCCGTTTCAAATATCTGGAAAACGACTCGCGCCGGTACAAAAATACAAGACATTTTCCATGATTTCTTGTCAGAATTTTAAATTTGATCCCTGTTCCTTCCAAGATTTCATAAAGCTCTCTACTGTTTTCTTCCGTAATATTCAAAATACAGGCAATCTTGATTCCTTTCAGAAACGGCGCACACTGCAGAATTAACTGAACCTGCAGACTTTTCATATTATCCATACCAGATAACATATAAGACACTACTTCTTTTGACATTGCATATCCTCATCCGTAATTGATTTTGATTATCATTTGCATGTTTACAATATCATAGAGGTTAGTTTAATGCAACTGTTTTAAATGATTGTCTTTTATCAAAAAAGGCACCATGCATTTTCATACATGATACCTTTTATATTTCCTACGGCTCTGCAATATTATACAATACTTTGTTCAGCATCTTCTCCAAAGCCTCAATTTCTTTTTTATTCATTCCGATTGTCAGCATCTTATCCAGCTTCCGTCTCTGATTCTCCATGCGTCTCTGGATATCGTAAGCTTTCTCCGTCAGGTAAATGTTCTTGCAGCGCTTATCCGTATTACTTGGAACTGATAAGATATATCCCTTTTCGTCCAGCCGTTTCAGCAGACCGGTCACGGTAGGATTTCTGAGATTCAATCCTTTTTCAATGTCCCTCTGTGTCACTTCTTCTTTCTCACAGTCGAACAGATAATCCAGTACTGCACACTGTGATGCGGTAATGCCAAGCGTACGCAGCCGGTTATTAAATTCCTTCTCATACACATTATTTATCTGCTTGAACATAAATCCTATCGTTCTCTTCTTTTGCATACGCCTTATCCTTTCTTTTAATCCCAGATCCTGACAACCTTCTCTTTACTTATCAGCTCATCTTTTTTATCTCACTTCTCGCAAGCACAATTGCAACTACTGCTGCCGTTCCGTCCGCGATCGGACCTGCATACATTACACCATCAATTCCGATAAATATCGGGAATATAATAATGAGTGGCAAAAGAAATAATATCTGTCTCGTCAGAGACACAACTGCTCCCTTTGTAGCTTTTCCGATTGCAGTGAAAAACTGCGAGCAGACCGGGTGGATTCCATTTACAAACGTCATAAACATATAAATGCGGAAATACCTCTCTGCAAACCGGAAATATTCTTCGCTTCCATTTCCGAAAATACTGACGATCTGTCTTGGAAATACTTGAAAGCACACAAAACAGATACCGCCGACCGCAAGCGCTATCTGCATGGATCGCTTATATGTGTGTCTGACTCTCACATAATTGCCTGCTCCATAATTAAAACCACAGATTGGCTGGCATCCCTGGGCAAGACCGATACAGATTGCCATAAACACCATATTGACTTTTGCAATTACACCGACACACGCCAGTGGAATATCTGATCCATATACAGAAAGAGAACCATAATATCTCAATGTATTATTTAACACGGTCTGCACGATTGCCATAGCTATCTGATTGATGCATGAAGCCATACCAAGTGTGAGAATGCCTTTGATATACATTCCACGGGGCTTTAGCATCTCCACTGTCAGTCCCATCTTTTTAAAACGTACAAAATACACAATTACCAGACACCCAGACACGATCTGACCGATTACAGTTGCCCATGCAGCTCCTTTAATTCCCCAATGGAATCCAAAAATAAACAGTGGATCCAGAATCGTATTGATGATTGCCCCCGTAAGCATACAAGTCATAGAATAAGTCGGGCTTCTGTCTGCACGGATCAGATGATTCCCCCCTGTCGTCAGGATCAGAAAAGGAATGCCAAATGCTGTAATCCCTGTATAATCCTGTGCATAAGGCAGGACGTCTTTTGTAACACCGAATACATGAAGCAGCGAATCTAAGAACAATAATACGACAACCGCGATCGTCACACCGCAAAGCATCAGCATTGCAAGTCCTGTCCCTGCATACCTGCACGCACATTCCTGCTCTCCTGCCCCCGAGGACAGATTAAAATTTGAAGCACTTCCAATCCCAAGAAGCAATGCCGTTGCAGTACAGATAATCGTAATTGGAAATGCGATATTAGTCGCTGCATTTCCAAGAAGTCCTACACCTTGTCCAATAAATATCTGGTCTACAATATTATAAAGCGAGCTGACCAGCATACTGATGATTGCCGGGATGGAGAATTTTAATATCAACCGCTCGATCTTCTCTGTTGCAAGCGGATTGACCTTTACACTTTCTTCCAAACCTAAACCTCCAATATTTCTACTAATATTCACGAATGACACTGCTGACTTCGCGAATTGTCTCCATATCTTTGAGATGCTCCAGAGAATCCAGCATCTGGCTTTCTTTGACAGCCTCTGTTACAATAACAAGTTCAGCTACATCAGCGTTCTCGCACTGTTCCTTCTGCATGACTTTTGTAATGCTGACCTTGTGAACACCAAATACCATGGCAATGGAAGCCAGAACTCCAGGTTTATTCTCCACCTGCATACGGAGGAAAAATTTATTTTTCACATTCTTAAAATTCTTGACTGGTGTTGTCCGATAACAGGTACAACTGATTCTTCCGGTACAGTGATACTGCGTGTCACGCACTACGTCGATCACATCTCCGACAACTGCACTGGCAGTCGGGAACTCTCCAGCACCACGTCCATAGAACATTACATCTCCAACTGCATCTCCATGCACAAATACGGCATTGAAAGAATCTCTGACAGATGCCAGTGGGTGATTCTGTGAAATCATCATCGGATAAACACCCACTTCAATTCCATCTTCTGTATTATGAGCCACGCCAAGTAATTTGATAACATTGCCAAATTCTTTTGCATATGCTATGTCTCTTGAAGAAATCTTTGTAATTCCCTCTGTATATACATCCTTGAACACAACTCTGGAATGAAATGCGATGGAAGCCAGAATTGCTGCTTTACGTCCGGCATCTAATCCTTCAACATCTGCTGTCGGGTCCGCCTCTGCATATCCAAGCTCTTTCGCTTTTGCCAATGCTTCATCAAAATCCATATTGTCTTCAAACATCTTTGTCAGGATATAGTTTGTTGTACCATTCATGATTCCAATGACTTCATCAATCTCATTTGCCGCCAGGCATTGCTTTAACGGACGGAT
>OHAI01003614.1_pt1 | contig 10319 bp, 6 predicted proteins | sample 1577091 | NCBI WGS metagenome assembly OHAI01 (sample SAMEA3541548, study PRJEB24748) | human gut metagenome | biome: human gut; feature: human-associated habitat; material: faeces | place: China | collected 2012 | reverse complement strand
GCGGATCAATATTGATTTTGCGGAGGATGTATTGAGTGTCAGGACAGTTTCATTACGCAATGCCCAGGATAGCAGGTTGGCTGCCGCTCCGGCCACATGGGCGGCTGCAATGGAGGTTCCGGTTTCCGCACGGTTATCGGGAGCCACGACGTTGACCCCGGGGGCAGCCAGATCCGGTTTGATTGTGCCGAGTCTTGTGTAGCCCCTGCTTGAATGGATGTAAATACTGTTATTGCGGTGGTTATAAGCGGCAACCGTGATGGCTCCGGCTGTGTTTCCGGGTTCCGTTATAATCGTATTCGGATCGGGACGCAGGAAAAATGTATTCTCGGATATAAGACCGGCCGTGGGGAGCCAGATATTATATTCTCCCTGTATAAACAATTCATTATGCACTCTGATTTTCCAGATGCCGGGAGTGGGATTCTTGAAGCGCATCATGATAAGCTGGCTGCCCGTCGCGCTTTCTGCACCGCTGTAGCTTAAGTAGATAACGGTATCTTCCAAAAGGAAGGTGAGGCGGTGCTCCTCCGGAGAGGTATTGGGGACCCGGGGGATCAGCTCCCCCGTGGGCGAGGTAAAGGCGACGGAATAGAGTTCGGACTCCCTGGCCCACATTAATTTTAAAGTTTCCATCCAAATCGGTAATGGTACCATCAGTAGAACCTTTCACCATAACGGTTGCTCCGATTACGGACTCGCCACGTTCGTCTACCACCTTACCAGTGATAGTGCCCTGTTGAGCAAAGAGCTCCACAGGGAAGAACAGTAAAAGCATTGAAAAGAGACACACCAGTTGCATCCTAATCTGCATTTTCTTCATAACATTATATTAAAGTTAATACTAAAAGTTTTTTTGAGTTCCATTTGCCAATAGCCCACACTATCCGGCATTGAAATACACCACAAAAATAGATTGATTGACAGAATGGCGAGTTCATAAAATCGCCAAAATGTTTCCAAAAACATCCATATTCCGTTTTTGAACGTCTTTGTGGCGGTTTTTGGAAATATTTCTTTTGTTTTAGCGGAATTAATCATACTTTTGTTTCACTAATCTCCCCTTAATAATCTTGACTGATGAAAAAAAGTATTTGGATAAAACACTTTTTCTGCTTACTGGCTTTTCTTATCGTAGGCACATTTCCAGCAATAAGTATAGGTAACCATTACGACTTTAAACTGATTGGTTCCCAAAACGGAATGCCGTCTATCATCAGCTGTATCTATACCGAACAAAAGGGATTCATCTGGATCGGTACTCCGACAGGACTAATCAGATTTGATGGAACGGAACTCAAAAAGTACACCGCACAACCTGATAATGAAAATTCCCTGCCTAACGACAGTATCCTGCAAATTATTGAAGATAATCAGCAGACAACCTGGATACTGACCACCACAGGAATCGCCCGTTATTCTCTTATTCACGACAACTTCTTTATCCCCAAACTAAATAATCAGCCCATCATTGCCAAATCGATCTGCAAAATAGCAGACGGACTTCTGTTCGGAGGGATCAACAAGATATATAAATATTCTTATGCCACCAACACGATTTCTCTCATACGGGAATTCAAGACCGACGAGCCGTTCATTATACGATCCATACAAATGTGGAAACCCGATACCATATTGTGTCTAAGCTGGCAACAGGGAATACTGCAAATGAACCTCAAGAATTTCGAGATAACCCCATTTCCTTTCCAATACGGGAACGACAACGTAGGAATCATCATAGACTCCCAACAAAGAATATGGCTGTCAACCTACAACAATGGCGTCAAGTGTTTCTCCGCCCAGGGAAAATTGATAGCCAGTTATACCACTCAAAACTCCCGTTTGAGCAGTGACATCGTATTGTGCATGACCGAATTCAAACAAAAAATATGGATGGGAACAGACGGGGGAGGTATCAATATCCTCGATCCCACAACCGGCAATATTACCGTACTCGAACATATCTCCGGAGATAATCATTCCCTTCCCACAAATACAATACTCTGCCTGCATAGCGACTCTGCCGGAAATATATGGGCGGGAAGTAAACGTGAAGGGGTTATCAACATTCGTGAAGTATCCATGAGAACTTACACTAATGTTGTGTTAGGGCACAACAAAGGATTAAGTCAAAGTACGGTATTACAACTATATCAGGAACCGGCTTCCGAAGAACTCTGGATCGCTACGGACGGAGGAGGTATCAATAAATTCATTCCTTCTACAGAAACATTTGTGCACTATCCCGACACTTGGGGAGACAAGATGGTCTCCATCACCGGCTTCACACCCAACGAATTGTTAGTATCTGCCTTTTCCAAAGGTATCTTCATATTCGATAAAAAGACAGGAAAGAAGCGTCCTTTCGCTATTATGAGCCCTTCATTAGAGCATCACATCCGCTATAGCGGACAGCCAATCAACTTATACCGGGATACTCCCAATTCGATCTTAATATTAAGTTCGCCTCCTTACCGCTACCATACTTCCACCCGGCAACTCACTCCTGTCCCTTGTGCCAAAGAAGTGAAAATAAAAGGCTTGTTGAGTTCCATTGGATATGATTCCACTGCCATTTACCTGAACGATCCTTATAATATATATAGACTGGATCGTAAAAAAGACACAGTGGAGATATTTGCAAGTGCTCCACAGGGATTCTTCAATGCTGTATCCAGGGATGACAAGGGCGTATTCTGGATTGCAGGCACCCGTGGCCTGTACACCTATCACCCTGATACCCGCAAATTCGAAAGAATTCCTACCACCTTATTTAATGAAGTAAATACCGTGTTATGCGACAATAAAGGAAAAGTGTGGATAGGAGCTGAACAGAAACTCTTTATATGGCTCACCGATACCAAACGTTTTGTATGGTTCGGAGAAGCGGATGGAATTTCCCCCAATGAATACTTGGCCGAGCCCCGTCTCATTTCCCCCAAAGGCAACATCTATATGGGAGGTGTAAAAGGCTTACTATGTATCAATGCAGACACTCAAATAGAAAAGAGTAGTGACTCTCCGGAAATACGCCTTGCCGAACTGACCATAAACGGAGAGAACAGGATGTATCAGCTCAATCAAGACAAGATATCCATCCCCTGGAACAGTAAAAACATTAAGATCCGTGTCATGACTTATGGTGCGGACATTCTCCGGCTCAAAGTCTATCATTTCCAAATGGGAGACCTTAAAACCGAAGGCTACAACCCTGAATTGATGATCCCATCTCTTGCTCCGGGAAGTTATCCCATCATGGTGAGCTGTAACACACAGGAAGGAAATGAAACAACTCCCCAGTTTCTTTTCACATTAAACGTACTGCCACCCTGGTACAGAAGCTGGTGGTTCGTTTCTCTCTGCATCATTGCTTGCATAGGCATTGTGGTACAAATTGTTTTCGTTCTGCTTCGACGCAAAGAAAACAAGATGAAATGGATGATGAAAGAACACGAGCAGAATGTGTATGAAGAAAAAGTTCGTTTTCTGATTAATATCAGCCATGAACTGCGAACTCCGCTCACACTCATATATGCCCCGCTAAGCCGCATATTAAAGACACTTCCTTCTACAGATGCCATTTATCCACCGTTGAAGAATATACATAAACAGGCTCAACGGATGAAAGATCTTATCAACATGGTGCTGGACGTACGTAAGATGGAAGTAGGAGAAACCAAGTTGAAACTCCAAGCCTATCCATTTAACTCATGGATAAAGGAGATTGGTGCCGATTTTACGGACGAGGGAGCTGCCCAGGAAGTGCAAATAGATTATCAGCTCGACGACAGCATAAAAGAGGTGGTATTTGACAAGGGTATGTGTACAATCGTAGTCACAAACTTATTGACGAACGCACTGAAACACAGTCCTAAAAACACAACCGTCACTATCCGTACCAGCAAAAATGACTCATACGTCCGTGTTTCCGTTTTGGATCAGGGAGAAGGTATGCAAGAGGAAGACATGGAGAAGGTATTCATCCGTTTCTATCAAGGCAAGCAGGAAATTGGCGGTAGCGGAGTCGGACTTTCATACGCCAAGATGCTGGTGGAATTGCATAAAGGTAAAATCGGAGCCATGAACAACGAAGCGGGAGGAGCCACTTTCTTCTTCGACTTGCCTTTGGGATTGGAGTCGGGCGAAGTCATCTGCCAGCCGAAACCTTACATCAATGAATTGATTACACCGGACGTAGATCATGAGATCAACGCTCCCGAGACACTCGACTTCTCTACGCAGAATTACACAGTGCTATTGGTAGACGACAATCATAACCTGACAGATTTCCTCTCCAAAGAATTGAAATCCTTATTCAAAGCAATTTATATAGCACATGATGGCCGGGAAGCTTTCGAAATAGCGCAAAAGCAAGTTCCGGATATTATAGTGAGCGATGTGATGATGCCGGTTATGAATGGATACGAACTGTGCAAAGCGGTAAAAGAGAATATCGGCATCAGTCATATTCCTGTGATTCTGCTCACGGCACGCAATGATGAACAGAGCCGACTGTATGGGTATAAAATCGGGGCGGACGCTTATCTGGGAAAACCTTTTGAGATAGACACTCTTGTTAAGATTATACAGAACCGGCTATACAACCGGGAGCAAACGAAAGAGCACTATCAACATATAGGCAACTTCCCTCAACCGCTGGAGAGTACTTTCAGCCAGGCGGATGAAACGTTCTTGTTAAAGTTTAACAAGCTCATTTCCGAGAATATCAGCAATCCGTCTTTAGATATTCCTTTTATCTGCAGAGAGATCGGAATGAGTAAAACATCTCTTTACAACAAGTTGAAGGCTATCACCGATATGGGGGCAAATGACTATATCAACAAATTCAGGTTGGAGCAAGCCATTACTCTGATAAAAACCACCGATCTGACATTTACTGAAATATCAGATCAGATAGGTTTCACTACTTTACGTTATTTCAGTACTGCATTCAAACAGTACACAGGCTTGACGCCCACGCAGTATAAAAATGAATGCAGGAGTGAGAATAAATAAGATATTCTCACTTAAATAAGGTAGTATTACTAATTAGAGTAGGCCCTCATCTGCAAAGCTGAAAAATCCGTCTTCACAAACGATGACGTGATCTATCAGACGGATATTCATCGTTTCCGCCGCTTTATGGATATGCTCTGTCAAACTCCTGTCCGGTTGGCTGGGATGAATATTTCCCGAAGGATGGTTATGCACCACCGCGATTTGTGTAGCTCTTTGCAGCAATGCTTCCCGGAGAATGGTGCGCACATCGGTATAAGTTCCGTCTATGCCACCAGTACTTATACGTACCTTATCAATTAGTTTGGTTGCCTGGTTCAATAGGAGCACCCAGAATTCTTCCTGTTCCAAGTCACACATGATCGGTTGGAAAATATCATAGATATCTTTTGAGCAAGTGATTCGAAGTCTCTCTTTGGTTTCTTGCAGCTTTCTTCGTTTGCCTAATTCCAAGGCTGCCATCACTGTAATGCTCTTTGCGGGTCCCATACCTTTGAAAGAGGAATAGTCACACACTTCCCATTTTGCCAATGAATTCAGATTGTTATCACAAGACAGGAGCAGGCGTCTCATCAATTCGACAGCACTTTCTTCCGTATTTCCGGAGCCAATCAATATAGCGAGTAGTTCGGCATCACTCAATGCGGCTGCTCCCTTCTCCATCATTTTTTCCCGTGGGCGGTCTTCCAGTGCCCACTGGTTGATGGATAGTTTGTGTTTACTTTCCATTATTAATCAAATTAAGTCACAAAGATACTCCTATATAACTGAAAAAATGAATTTTGGAAGCTATAAGTCTATTTTTAGAATCCCTTTACTTCCAAATATCGTAGTTTTGCGCTATCAAGATTAATATATAAACATCTAATAAATATGAAAAAGAGAATAAGCATCTTATCCATCTTACTACTATTAGGAATGACAGTATACGCTCAAACGGATATCCCGCAGGTGATTCCCTCCTTACAACATTGGAATGGGGCAAAAGGCAAACTGACACTACCGGAAACAGGAAAGATTATAATCGCTCCGGAAGCAGAAAGCCTGTTGAAAGAAACTGCGGAAATAATGGCAAAAGACTTAAAAGATATGTTCGGCTGGAATTATCAGGTAACCTCCGGAAAACCGAAAAATCATTCTATCTATCTGTCAGTGAAAAAATCGCCTTCATCATTGGGAGAAGAAAGCTATGAACTGGATATACGCAACCATGTAACCATCGAAGCCTCCACCGTAAAAGGAGTATTCTGGGGAACTCGCACACTGTTGCAAATGATCCATAACCAGCCTTTTGGACTCATGAAAGGAAAAGCATTGGATTATCCGCAGTATGCTCACCGCGGACTGATGATTGACGTAGCCAGGAAATTTTTCACAATGGACTATTTGCAGGATTACGTAAAAATTCTCTCGTTCTATAAAATGAATGAACTGCAAATACATCTGAATGATAATGGTTTCGTTGAGTTTTTCGATAATGACTGGAACAAAACATACGCCGCCTTCAGATTGGAAAGCGACCGTTTTCCGGGACTCACATCCAAAGATGGTTCCTACACCAAAGAAGAATTCCGCAACTTCCAGCAAATGGCCGCACGATATGGAATCAATATCATCCCAGAAATTGATGTTCCGGCACACTCACTCGCTTTCACTCATTACAATCCGATACTGGCAGCCGACAAAAAAGAATATGGTATGGATCATCTCGACCTCTATAAAAAAGAGGTATATGATTTCCTTGATACTTTGTTTGACGAATATCTCTCGGGAGATCACCCGATATTTGTCGGACCGGACGTACATATCGGCACTGATGAGTACAACCTCAAAGAAGCGGAACAATTCCGCTATTTCACTGAATACTATCTGAAGTATATCACCAAATATGGAAAAAATCCGCGATTATGGGGAAGTCTGAAACACATGAAAGGAAATACCCCCGTAAATCTGAAAGGAAAAACGGTCAATGCATGGAATTATAGCTGGCTAGACTTAGAAACCGCACTGCAGGAAGGAGCCAAAGCGATTAATACATGCGATGCATTTCTATATATCGTACCAGCCGTGAATTACTACCATAACTTTCTGGATCATCAATGGATATATGAGAGTTGGTCACCACGAATGATGCAAGAGGGAGAAATGATAGAGCAGTCTACTAATTTATTAGGAGCCATGTTTGCTGTATGGAACGACCGTGTCGGAAATGGAATCAGCCAACAGGATGTACATATACGCACCTTTCCTGCCATGCAGGTTATGAGCGAGAAACTTTGGAAAGGAGAAAACACAAGAAACATACCGTTTGAAACCTTCGAAACGTGGTGCAGGACAACACCGGAAGCACCGGGCGTAAATCTACAGGCCAGCATAGATGACAGAAAAGACCTAACGCTTTCCGGCCAGGAAATTATCCTGCAAGGTAACGACTCGGTTCTTACCTCTATACCCGAAATCGGTTATCCATATAGTGTGGAATTTGAAATCTACGCAGATCCAAAGCCCAATATCGATGCGGTCTTATTCAAAGGTCCCCATTCTGTTTTCACCGCGAACTGGCAAAATACGGGTAAATTCGCATTCTCGCGCGACGGCTATGAATTCATCTTCCATTCCTATCGTTTGCCTGTGGAAAAATGGACAAAGGTTCGTGTAGAGGGAGATGCCAAAGGGACCTCACTTTACATAAACGGAGAGCTACAAGAACGTTTGGAAGGACGAATCGGTGTAGTTTACAATCAGAAAAGCCTGCGTAAAGACAGCATTTGGTATCAGGAAACACTTATCTTCCCATTGAAACAGATAGGCGACAAATTGCTGGGGTTTAAGGGAAGAATAAGAAATGTGATTTGCACTCCACTAAATGAAAAAAGATATAGCCTATAAAAATTTCTTCGATTGCATCCATTACTTTTTTTCCATGAAAGTATAACTTGTCTGACACCCGAGTGTCAGACGTATTGAGACCCGGGTGTCAGACAACATTCCTTTTAAACAAAAATAGGAATGGTAATAGGCAAATAAAAAATGGATTACTTATAAAAATTCTTTTGGAAAGCCTCAAACTCATCCTTCCCTCTGATACAACGCTGCCACCATGCGCGCCAAAAGCCTGTACCATAGCCGATAAGCTGTATAAATGCGGCGGCAATGGAATAAACGCCAATAGACAGACTTTTATTCTGAATAGTAGAATCAATGCATACGAGTAATGCATAGAGAATGATAGGCGTGAAACTGAAGAGGCAGAAGGGGGTTCCTAATAATAGAAGCGCCACTCCCAATGTAAATACGGCTGGAAGCAAATGCACCAGTTTCAGAGAATCCGGATATTTCTTATAAAGATTAATACGGGCAATGCCGGAGTTATGCACCTGCTTGAAGAATTTTTTCAAGTCAGTCCGACGTTTATGATATACCCAGGCATCAGGAAAAAGACGACAAGTGTACCCATTCTTAAAGATACGGATACTGAAATCAATATCCTCCCCAAAACGCATCTTTGAAAAACCTCCCAAAGCCTCGTACACTGCCCGGCGAACTCCCATATTAAAACTACGGGGATAGAATTTGTCCATCTTCTTTTTTCCGCCACGGATACCTCCGGTCGTGAAGAAAGAGGTCATGGAATAGTTAATTGCCTTCTGAATATCAGTGAAAGAATCGTGTGCACGGTCGGGGCCACCAAAAGCATCGGCAGGAGAAGTGGTGAGCTCCTTCTCTACCGCATCGAAGTAGCCTTCGGGAAGGATGACATCAGAATCCAATATAATAAGGTATTCGCCTTCGCTACGTTCTGCTCCGTAATTACGGGTTTGTCCCGGACCGGAATTGGGTTTAGAGAAATATTTTATATTCAACCGATCTGCATACCGGTCTACTACTCCTTTACAGGGAATGGAAGAACCATCTTCAACAACAACAACCTCAAAACCCTTAAAGTGTTGTACAGTAAGACTTTGCAATAATTCATCCACTTCATCGGGACGATTATAAACGGGAATTATGACGGAGTAACGCATATCAAAAACGGGATATAACTATTTGATATGCAAAGTAAGACAAAAAAAAGATGGACTCGAAATCGAGTCCATCTTTTTTTTGTATATCAGCAATAAAATTATTACTTATTCAGGATATCCATTGTATCCGATGCGATCAACAGTTCTTCATCTGTTGGGATCACTACTACTTTCACTTTAGAAGCAGGAGTAGAAATGATTGCTTCTTCACCGCGAACCTTAGCATTTACTTCGTTATCAAGTTCGATACCCATGAATTCCATATCCTTACAAACTTCACGACGACATTCCATCTGGTTCTCACCTACACCACCAGTAAACAGGATAATATCCACACCGCCCAATGCAGCAGCATAAGCACCGATGTATTTCTTGATACGATAATAATACATCTTCTCTGCAAGGATAGCTTTCTCATTGCCAGCTGCACAAGCAGCCAAAAGTTCGCGCATATCGCTTGATACACCTGAAATACCGAGTACACCGCTCTTCTTGTTCAACAAGTTGGAAACACCTGTAGTATTCAAGCCTTCTTTTTCCATGATAAATGTCACTGCACCGGCATCAATGTCACCGCTGCGAGTACCCATCATCAAGCCTTCCAATGGAGTCAAGCCCATAGTGGTATCCATACATTTACCATCTTTGATAGCGGCGATAGAACCACCGTTACCAATATGGCAAGTGATAATCTTCTGTCCCACTGGATTCACGCCCAGGAATTCGCATACACGTTTTGACACGTAACGATGAGAAGTTCCGTGGAAGCCATAACGACGCACACCATACTTTTCATACAGTTCGTGAGGAATAGCATACATGTAAGCATAATCCGGCATGGTCTGATGGAAAGCCGTATCGAATACACCTACCTGCGGAATGTTAGGAAGAATAGCAGAAACTGCATTCACACCTTTCAGGTTAGCAGGGTTGTGAAGCGGAGCCAGATCATTGCAAGCTGCAAATGCCTCCAATACTTCCTTGTTCAGCAATACAGATTCGCTGAAACGTTCGCCTCCGTGCACCATACGGTGACCTACCGCATTAATCTCATCCAGAGATTTGATAGCACCATATTCAGGGTGAATCAATGTATTCAGGATAAACTCTACTCCTACTGTATGTTCAGGAATATCTTTTTCCAATACTTTCTTTTCGCCGTTCGGCAAAGTCAGTTTCAAGAAAGATCCTTTCAGACCGATTTTTTCGATACCACCTTGTGCAATCACTTCTTTGCTGGTCATATCGAACAATTTATATTTAATAGATGAACTTCCG
>OHAI01003612.1_pt1 | contig 10322 bp, 12 predicted proteins | sample 1577091 | NCBI WGS metagenome assembly OHAI01 (sample SAMEA3541548, study PRJEB24748) | human gut metagenome | biome: human gut; feature: human-associated habitat; material: faeces | place: China | collected 2012 | reverse complement strand
TATCAGTTCATTATAAAAAGCTTAGATTTTTGTCTTGACAACTGAACCACTATAATAATATATATTGTCAATAAAAAATTCATAACCATAAAGAGCGTCAACAGCGTCAACTATTGACGCTACTGTCGCTCTTTTTAATAATAAATATATTATTTTTCAATCATCTTTTGAAAGCCAATACTTAAAGCCACCCATTGCTCCTAGTATTATTCCACCTACTCCTATTGCAATTTTTACCAATAATGAATTTGCACTATCATTTTCATATTCTTTAGCATCTGGTAAAAATAATATTCCAGTAATTAAATCCGCTATAGATTCAACCAATACTGTTCTGTCTATCTCCAACGGAAACGTCTTGGCAGGTATTTGAATTTCCTTTAAAAGACCATATATTCTATCTATCTCTTCCGTTCCATATTTATCCTTATATTTATCCGCATTTAATATTTCAAATTCAATATTATTGTAATTACATACTGTGAGATTTTGAAAACAATTATCTAATTTTGAATCCTCATTTACCCACGCTATTATAGGATAAACATTGTAATTTACTTTTGTCATACTATACAGTGTTTGTTCGAGATTATGCACATGCCTCATGGTTTGCTCTGCAATATTAGTCTTTTGTCCATACTTATTCATTAAAATGCCACGTTCATTAATAATGGAATCTTGTTTCCAATTTTTTATTTCAACTGTAAAAATTCCATTTCTAGAAATAATTATCATATCATGCTCTACAACAAAATCATCTATAGCATAACTGCTGTTTCTTAAAATACGAACTCTGTCTCCTAATATTTTTAATCTGTTATATAATCTTTCTTCTCCTTGAATCCCTGCATCTAAAATGGATATGTTTTTCTCCATTTCAGAAAAAATATCACTTAAATTTTTATATGCATTGACAGTATTATTCTGTATAGTAATAAAATCCGACCTGCAAAATGTACTTTCATCTACCTTTTTAGTTGCTTTACCATCTATACATATAATCTTCTCATTAATCTCTTTCCAAAAAGCTTTCAACTTAAATGGTTTATCATATGCAATTGTACTTATGTTAGCCTTTATAAACGTTTCCGTTGTCTTTAAAAGTCTTTGTAACTCAATATTTAGTTCCTGATTTGTATACTCATTTTTCCGTAATAAGTCATTTTGCAAAAGAGCTTGTTTATATTTTTGAAGTATTTGCTCTCGCAATCTTTTATAATTCTGACACAATTCATTTACTCTTTCATCCATAATTTCGCCCTTCTTATTCTCGTCTAACCATTAATATATTATTTGGAAAGCATAATTCGTGCTACTTTAATTCCATATTCTAAGGCTAACTTTAATATTTCTTTAGTGTACTCTTTCTGAGCCTGTTCAGCCTCTTCTTTAACTTGTAATGGATTTTCCGTAATTATTTCTATTGTCTTTCTACCAAGTGCCATACAATCATCTCCTAAAAAATTTCATCATCGCAACTTTTTCTCTTAACTTTTCCCAATGTTCCATCTTCCTCTCTTTTTCTTAACATTTCAAGGAATTCCAATACATCAGCTGATAATTTACGTGGAAAACCAGCATCCGCTCTCTTTTTTCTCCACCTACCATCTTTATTTTTACTTCTTACTTTACCAGCATTAGGACCTGTTTTGACTAGTGGTCCACCTGTTTCTCTCGGACTTGGCATATATACTCCTCCTTCTGCATATATGTATCTTGTGTATATATCTACACAAGAATTATACCATACATATCCACTGCTTACAATATATATAAAAATAAAATAAGATATATACAGGAGGATTTTATAGTATGAATGATTTAGAATTTGGAACTGTAAAGTTACATTTAAAAGAACTTATGGATGAACAAGATTTGTCCTTAAGTAAGCTCTCATATCGTGCTGAAATGCAAAGAACTCAATTGAAGCATTATTATGATAATACAATTCAAAGACTGGATATTGCTGTTCTATCTCGTTTATGCTATGCTTTGAAATGTGATTTAAACGATTTATTAGAATATATCCCTCCATTAGAAAAAAAATAAACAAAAAAATAAGGAGAACACGCTTTTTGAACGTGTTCTCCTTATTTTTTAACTCATACTACAAAAACCTCATTTACTTGTGATATGGTTCGCCGTTAATGATCCGATAACTTCTGTATATCTGCTCCAACAGAATAACCCTCATCAACTGGTGTGGAAAGGTCATCTTGGAAAAGCTTAATGCATAGTCCGATCTTGCGAGCACTTCTTTGCCCAAACCAATGGATCCACCAATGATAAATATAATATGACTGGTTCCCTGGATTCCAAGCTGATTGATCTTTGCAGAAAGTTCTTCGGAACTAAGAAGTTTTCCGTTAATCTCAAGCGTGATCACATAGGCATCCTCTTTTACATATTTCATAATGCGTTCAGCTTCTTTGTCACGAATTGTATTTTCCACGACATCACTTGCATGGTCAGGTGTCTTTTCATCAGCTACTTCTATAATCTCCAGTTTGCAGTAACGGCTTAATCGCTTGCTGTATTCTGCGATCGCATCTCGCAGATATTTTTCTTTTATCTTTCCTACGGTTATTAATGTAATCTTCATTTTTCTGTTCTTTCTGAATAAATTTTAATCATACATGCCTGTCAACTGTTATTTTGATAAGCTGTCAGCAATTTCGTAAACATAGAGTTCGTGAAGAGCTCTTGTTGCGCAAATATATTCCGCCTGATTTTTAAGCGGATTTTCTTTTGCACCGCGAAGTGCGAAAACCTGGTCAAATTCCAGCCCTTTTGCAAGATAAAATGTCGTTACTGTGAGTCCTTTCTTAAATGCGGAACTGTTACGATCTACATAAGATACGTTGATACCACGCAGTTTCAGGAGACGGCTTAAGTCAAAAGCTTCTTCTTCTGTTGTTGTGATCAGGGCAGCAGTTTCAAAGTCTCCCGGACATTTTAAATGACAGACAAGTTCATCAAGCAATTCCGTATCTGTGTTAAATGTCTTTTCTACGACTTCTTTTCCATGGCGGTCCAGTAACTCAAGATCAGATACTCCACTGACTTTTTCCGCATACCGGGCAATTTCCAATGTGTTCCGGTAACTCTTTTTGATCTCAATCGTTCGGATCTCACGTCCAAGTAATTTGGGGAGAAATCTCAGTACATCCTGTTGCTTTGTATCCAGTGTCTGTGCACGGTCTCCAAGAATAGTCATTCTACAATGAAACAAGGATTCCAGAATGGTGTATTGCAGATAAGTGTAGTCCTGCATTTCATCAATGACAAGATGCTTAATGTTCTTATGAGTTGAATTCCCACCGGAAAGACGATATTTCAGATAAAGCATAGGAAATACATCTTCATAAGGGAGCTTTCGTTTTTCGTACGGAACTTCCGGCAACAGGTCACAATCACAATCATCGAGCATCCAATTATAAATGGTGTAAATATCTTTCGTTGTGTACATCTTGTCGAACTTCATCTGAAGCATCTCCTGATCATCCTCTGAAATATTTCTGCCTTTCAGAGTTTCCCAGGAATCGATAAAATAGTCTTTTACAGCATCCATACGTTTCAATAACGGAGTCTCTGTGAATTTATAATAGAACAATTGGATCAAGTCTTCTTCTGTCAATGTCATTCCACGGAACTCAATTTCTTTGAATTTCATCAGACGATCTTCCAGAATCGCAAGGAAACCTTCTATTTCACCAATAAAATCTTTGGATTGTTTCCAGTCAAAACGATCCTGTGATTCTTGATCTGGAAATCTCATTCTGCGTTCTAATTGATCATATCTGTCTTCGCAATCAGCAGAAACACCTTTCCGAAGTTCTTTATAAGCATAGAGATCAAAACTCATTTCGCGGATATTTTCTTCTCCAAGTTCCGGTAAAATGTGTGAAATATAATCAGCGAAAACACCGTTCGGTGAAAGAATCAGCACATTAGAAGACTTTAAACTGTCACGTTCATGATATAAGAGATATGCAATTCGGTGTAAAGCAATCGAAGTTTTTCCACTTCCGGCAGCTCCCTGGATTACAAGGATTCGATCTTTTGTGTTTCGGATAATTGCATTCTGTTCTTTCTGGATCGTGCGGACGATATTTTTTAATTTCACATCACTGTTTGTTCCAAGTTCTTTTTTCAGTATATCATCATCGATCTTTGTATCACTCTCAAAGGCATAGACAAGTTCTCCATTCTGGATCTTAAACTGCCATTTTGAAAGGATCTCTCCATCCAGTCTTCCGGCAGGAGCCTCATAGCTTGCCGGCCCTTTATCATAATCATAAAACAAACTGCTGACCGGAGCTCTCCAGTCGTAAATCAATGGTTGCATGCCGTTCTTTTCAGCGAAATTTCCGATTCCAATATAAAACGGTTCCGGTTCGTCATCTCCGTCATACATAAAATCAACACGTCCGAAAAAAGGTGCATCTAACATTTTCTCAAATCTATGTTTTAATTGCAGCTTCTCATTATTAGCGTTGACCTGATGCAGAAGTGCCTGCTGATTATCATAATCTTCGTAACCATACTCATCCATCTCCGTATAATTTTCCCAGTAATATTCCTGCATGTTATCAATCTCTTTCTGTCCATCAGAGAGAGACTGCCCTATTTCTTCCAGTCGTTTTTGTAACTTTATCTCAACATCTTCAAGGAAGCATCTTCCATCAAATCGATTGTCATTGCTGTTATAATTCGTCATATGTTTTATATTTCCCCCAAAATAGATTTTTGCTTCTTAGGTTTATTGAAATGTATGACAAATTTCCATAGGGTTCTCTTTTTAATAGAACTCTATGGAAATTTGCAAACATTTGGTTTATTATTTTACCATATCTTCGAACAGGTTGTCATCTAATTTGAGCAAAATTGCTGATAAAATGGGTAACAGTTCAGCTTTCGGGTTGAAAAGCTAACATATTCAAAATATTTATGGAGTTTATTGTCCTTTATACTGGTTTCCTCTCGATATTCATCTATTATCTATTCTTCTTTCTTATAAAATAAATAATAAGAGCTACAATAACTATAATTAATGCAATATTTATGACTGTGTAAATCAAATTTATCATATTCTTACCTCCCTAGTTCAGCATAATATTCCACCTTTTTCGTGAAATATCATAGCATATATAAGAGATTTTTAATATCACTAATTTTATCTACTATTTTAATTCTTATTCCATGCTATTTTTTACTTTTGTTGTAATGTTCTTAATAATTCCAACTTGCACTGTACTTTGCATTAGAAGTTGAAATATGCGTCAAAGAACTATTAATCAAAATATAATGATCATAATGTCCATAAACCGTTACAGATAAATTTTTTCCTGAATTTGTTATTTTGCTAGAATATGTATCTTGCTTCCATTTATTACCTATTGTCAGTCCGCTATAAGAGCTCGTCACACTTGTAATAGACTTAAATTTTGAATTTGCATAGGTATATTTTGCATAAAGTGTCATTGACTGTCCCGCTGTAACACTAAGTTTTTTGCTTTTAACACCTGTATTGGAATAAACAGCAACATTCGCAATATTTTCATTTGAAAAAGTTGGTTCTGTAAAATCAGCTTCTGTAATATTATAATTTGAAAAATCTATAATATTATTAGTTTCATCATAAAGTTTATTAAATATCTTTGGAGAAAGATCTAAAAATTTGCCTTCGCTTGTCATTTCAGTTGCAAGTGAAAGATATTTTTGTATTTGTTCAACATTTGAAAATTTAATAGGTATTACTCCCTCTGGAATATCTTCTGAATTTATTAGATTACCTCCTATTTCAGATACTATCTTCTGTTCATTCTCATTATCTAATTCTGCTGCAAAAATAGAAAGCGAAGAATTAGATATTCCTAACACAAATACCAACATTCCTATTATCAATCTTATTTTTTTCATTTCGATTTACCTCTTTATTCATCTTTTCTTATACATTTTGTAGAAATATAATGCCATTTGTTATTAACTTTAAACTTAGCCCATCCTTTATTAATAGATCTAACCCAAACAATATCATTTTTATATAAAATTCCCAAAGATGTGTAACTTGTCCCAGGTCCTGATCTCATAGTTGCCTTACTTACACTTACTCTATATTTTGTTGTCAAGATTCCTTTTTCTGTATTTTCAGAAAATGTTTTTTCACTCTCATTGCCATTCCAATAATTTGTCTCTGTTTGAATACTATCATCTGTATTTTCAGCCGCATATGTTGTTACATCCGATATGGTTAATATATAACAAAATGCCATTCCCACAATACATATAGCTAAATTTCTTTTTTTCATCTTTTCTCTCTTAAAATTAGTCTATTTCTTATTTTTTTTGCAATTCTAATGCTTATACTAACAACAATATAACTACTCCAAAATATTATAAAACCATAATTCCAAAATAGGTTTTTAAAATTCCATTTTTCATCTATTAAACAAGATAAAAGAACACTAATCAGAATTTGAATAGTTAATATTAATAAAATTCTAATAATTTCTTGCATTGCTTTTTTCATATTTAATGTCCCAACCGTTTACTAAAAGTCCAAGAACCCACATATTTTGTACGTGCAGAATTTAAATAATATTTGTTCTCATATCTTGTATATATTTTCCCTGAAGTTTTTGATCTGTAAACCTTACTTGTTACATATAAATAATCCGGTAATGCTGTCACACCTGATCCTGCACCTCCTGCAATTGCTGAAACAATAATCTTTGTTGCTATTGATAGGCTTACATATGGTGTTACTGCTACAATTGCTCCTGCTGCAATTGCTATTGTGACTTTTTTCCCTACAAGTGAAATGCCATACTTATCCGTTCGAAGATACGTTTTACTTCTTGCAAGTTTTTCATTATCTGCCGCTTGTGTTAGGTCTTCTTGATCCACAGAAATAGTATACTGTTCCACATCACCATTACTGTTAGTTTCAATACATGTAACTTTTCCTTCTTGAACAGTACTTAATATACTAGATTCTAAAATTTTTTCCTCTCCGTCAATTTTATAAAATGTGCTTTCAATATTGCTTCCATTAATTTTTTCTGTTATATAATACAAGCCATCTTCTCTTTGTTCAGTATAATTAACTGCTGAATCGTCTGGCATTTCAATATCATTAATTTCACCTACTTGAGTATAGCTATCTTCATTATTTGATGCAAAAACTGGTTGTCCAGCTGTACACATCACAATTGTTGCTAAACTAAAGCATATAAACTTCCTAAAACATTTCATTATTTTCGCTCTCCTTCATCACATAATCTTCCAATGTAACTAACTGAATTTCCCGGTGAACCAATTAATTCTTCTTTAATTTATCAAAAACTCCTTAAGTTTCATCTTAAGAAATCTGAAGAATTCTTAAGTCTATTCTCTCTTATTCATTGTTATGGTATTATAAATAAGCCTACTGATTTATAAAATGCATAAAATATAGACCGATCTGCACTACTTTTCATAGTATGTTTTGGGTAGTAACTAATCAGCAGACGGTATAGTTCAATGCTTTTATCTTAAATTTTTTACAATAATAAATATTAGGAGACATTCATGGAAAAAAATATATTAATCATTGAAGACGACAAAGATATTCGAGAAGGAGTAAAAATTTTATTGGAAGGAGAAGGTTATTCCGTTGAAGAAGCTTCAAACGGTGCAGATGGACTGAAAAAACTCACTCCGAACACAAATCTAGTCATTCTCGATATTATGATGCCTGGCATCTCAGGATTGAAGACTTGTGAAGAAATCAGAAAAACTTCTTATGTTCCGATTCTTTTTTTAACTGCCAAATCAAAAGAATCCGACAAATTAATTGGATTTATGGCCGGAGCAGATGATTATCTTATAAAACCATTCTCTTATACTGAACTTTTCGCAAGAGTCAGAGCTCTTCTGCGCCGTCATCAGGTTTATGATCGAGAAATATTGCAAATTCAGAAAGAAGAGTGGATTGAAACCCATCAGATACGCATCAATTCTTCAAAAAACATTGTGTTCCAACAAGGGAATGAAATTCAATTAACCGAAATAGAGTACAAAATATTGCTTTTATTAATACAGTACCCCACTAAAATATTTTCTCTTCAAAATCTCTATGAAAGTATTTGGGAAGAACCTTTTATAAGTACTTCAGCTAATACTATTATGGTTCATATAAGAAATCTTCGGACAAAAATTGAAGAGAATCCTCAAAAGCCTAAAATTATTCAAACTGTTTGGGGAAAGGGGTATCGTCTTGGTTAAATTAAAACGCAACAGTCTTACGAAAGAAATCATTTTCTTAGTTTTATCTGGTTTTGCAGCAGCTTTTATTCTCTTTTTGATCCTTTTTCAGGTAGGAACAACTTTGCTAAGTGAATATTTTGCCAGTTCAAATTTCATCTATAATTCAGAAACATCGTACATTAATGAGCTCACAGAATTTGTTCATAAGAAAAAGCTTGCTGCAACAGATACCGACCAACTTGGCGATTGGGCTCATCAAAAGGGAATTCGGCATTTTACTATTTCTCGCGAACGAGTATTAATCTATGACAGTACCTATTCAAACTCTATCGTTCTGGGAAATACTTCTGAATCGGATACTTTACATTACAATTGGCAATATTTTCATACTGTATCTTTTTCTGATGGAGATGCAGACGTTTACATTTATGCGAATTATGAATTGAAGTATTATCTGTTATACTATATAGCTGCCGCATTTATCAGTATTTTTCTATGGATCTTACTTTTCGCTATTGGAATCGGAAAAAAGGTGAACTATATTCAACAGCTAAGTTCTGGTGTAACACAAATTGAATCGGGTGCATTAGACTACGAAATTCCTATAAAGGGAAATGATGAATTGGCCACTCTTGCACATGGCTTAAACGAAATGCGTCTTTCCTTGATTGAAAAGCAACTAAAGGAAGCTCAAATGAAATCTGCCCAGGACCAGCTTGTACTTAGTATGGCTCATGACATAAGAACACCTTTAACTGGTCTTATGACATTTTTAGAAATTGCCAGAAAGCAAAACTCCTTGAATGAATGCACAGACTACATTAGTAAAGCTTATGTCAAGACAACACAGATACGTGATTTATCTAACCAGCTCTTTGATTTTTTTCTAATCAACTCAGAGAATCCTATGAAATTAGAGGAGCCGGAAAATGTAGAATATGCATTAGGAGAATACCTTTCCGAACTATGTGGATTACTGGAAATGGACGGATATCATGTTTCTATAGAAAAACTCTACTGGGAACCGGTACAGATACAAATATGCACAGATTTTGCTGGACGGATTATTAATAATCTTGTTTCTAATATTAAAAAATATGCCCATCCTGATCTGCCGGTTTTTCTGATTTCTGAATACACTAAGACATCTGCCTGTATTACCATCCAAAATACGATCGCTGTTCCTGATCAATTTGTACACGGGACAGGTATTGGTGTCAAAAATATACATGCTATGATGCATCAGATGCATGGACTTTGTCAGGTAAATATTGAATCCGATACTTACTCTATTACCTTGAAATTTCCAGTTATTTAAAAAATATCCTGACAAGCACAGATTTTTCTGCATCTTGTCAGGATATTTTTTAAATTCCGATTTTCTCAAAGAAGCTTATGCTCCTAGGTACAATCTTCCTTCAATTATTTATTTCTCAGATATTCATCGATACCTTTGGCACCTGCTTTACCAGCTCCCATAGCAAGGATAACTGTAGCAGCTCCTGTAACAGCATCTCCACCGGCAAATACGCCTTCTTTAGATGTCTGTCCGTTCTCTTCTTCCGCAACGATACATTTTCTGCGGTTTGTCTCAAGACCTTTTGTTGTAGAAGAGATCAGCGGGTTCGGTGATGTACCAAGAGACATGATAACTGTATCTACTTCGATGTCGTACTCAGAGCCCTCAATCTCAACCGGACGTCTTCTTCCGGATGCATCTGGTTCGCCAAGTTCCATCTTGATCACTGTCATGCTTGTGATATTACCGTTCTCGTCAACGTTGATCTTCTTCGGATTAGTAAGAAGATCGAAGATGATTCCTTCTTCTTTTGCATGATGAACTTCTTCTGCTCTTGCAGGAAGCTCTGCTTCACTTCTTCTGTATACTACATGAACTTCTGCGCCGAGACGAAGAGCTGTTCTTGCAGCATCCATAGCTACGTTACCACCACCAACAACGGCTACTTTCTTACCGGCAGCGATCGGTGTATCGTAATCATCACGGAAAGCTTTCATGAGGTTACTTCTTGTCAGGTATTCATTTGCGGAGAATACTTCGTTTGCATTCTCTC
>OHAI01003595.1_pt1 | contig 10367 bp, 11 predicted proteins | sample 1577091 | NCBI WGS metagenome assembly OHAI01 (sample SAMEA3541548, study PRJEB24748) | human gut metagenome | biome: human gut; feature: human-associated habitat; material: faeces | place: China | collected 2012 | reverse complement strand
ACGACTACGTGAAGCGCCAGACGTGGGGCAACCTGCTGCCGCAGATTTCGGCGTCAGCCATAAACAGAGCATCAGCCAGTGTGTCGCCGCAGGTATAACAACCTTCCAGATCGGGAAAATATACAGAATAACCTCCATCTGGTTCAGAAGTAAAAATAGCGGGATAAACATATTTAGACATAAGAATCTCCTTTCTAAGAATCCATTCCGGCATCGCGCAAAATAGCAATGGCAGTTCCGGTTTTTATTTCCTTTTTGTGTCGAGGAACAGCAAACTGTTTTCCCGTCACAGAGCTATACCAAATATCATGATTGCTTCCGTGGCGGATAAGAGAACAACCATTTTTCTTTAATAGTTTTAGCAGTTCGTTTGTTTTCATTGATATCCTTTCTTAAATTATAATACGTGTAAATACGTGTGTCAATAAGCAGAAAAAAACACCTCAAATAATAAGCCTAAATGTTTAGATGATTGGCATATTATTTGAAGTGTTTTTAGATATTTTTAGCATACTGTTTTTTGAAAAAATTGTCAATGAAAAGAAGAGGTCAGATGAAAAATGTGGTATAATTTCCAAAGAGTTTTACAAGGGAGTAATTGACAAGCTATGAAAATGAAACACAACAGATTTCAGAAACGTTTGATAACACAATTGTCACTATGGCTGGTACTGCTATTGACATTTACCGGCTGTGCGGAAAGCACCGTCACGCCGCAGGATAATACCTATACGATAGAGCAGCCGGCGACGATCCCCTACGAATTGCTGGAAGCATCGGAGACTGCAGCATCGGAACCCGAATCCGGACAGTCACAGGAAAACGCTTCAGATACACAAGAATCGCAGCAGGTTACATCTGCAACAGACGTTCCGACAGGAGAGGGCACGTCAGCATTTTCCCTCCGGGAGATTCCGGCATACTCCGGCACACCTTATACAGAAGTCAATGGCAACAAACCTTATTTCACAGAGGCAGATCTGACCACACAGTCCTTCGAGACATACAGCGAGCTGGACAGCCTGGGGCGCTGTGGCGTGGCATATGCCAACGTAGGACAGGACCTGATGCCGACAGAACCGAGAGGGGAGATCGGAGCCGTGAAGCCTACCGGCTGGCATCTGGTGAAATACGATAACGTGGACGGAAAATACCTATACAATCGCTGCCACCTGATCGCCTACATGCTGGCGGCGGAAAACGCCAATCCGCAGAACCTGATCACAGGAACCAGATATCTCAACGTGCAGGGAATGCTTCCTTTTGAGACGAAAGTCTGCGATTATATCAAAAATACAGGGAATCATGTCCTGTACCGTGTCACTCCCATATTTGACGGGGATAACCTGCTGGCAGACGGTGTCCTCATGGAAGCCTATTCTGTGGAAGATGTCGGAGAGGGAATCGAATTCTGTGTATTTGCCTACAATGTGCAGCCGGGGATCGGTATTGATTATGCTACCGGGGATAACTGGGCAGAGAGCAACGCGGCATCCCAGGAAGCGGCAGCACCCATTGTGATAGAAACACCGACACAACAACCCCAGACAGACACTACGGTGCAGATCACACCGGAACCGTCAGTGCCACAGGAATCACAGGAAACTACCTATGTGCTGAATACCAACACCATGAAATTCCACTATCCGTCCTGCTCCAGCGTGGATCAGATGAAGGAGAAAAACAAAGAGATATATACCGGCAACAGAGAAGATATCATCAATATGGGATATATGCCCTGTAAGCGGTGTAATCCTTAATCGGCAAGTGAATTAGATATAGCAGAAAAGGACCTTCGAGATACTGATAACAGCCTCGAAGCTCCTTATTATTTGCTTAGTAAAGATAAGAATATGATTTGCGTCAACAGTTTTCGTATACTTGCAAACATTCTGCAAATGCTATAGACTAAGACTAGTTTCTATATCTATTTGAATCAGAACAAAGGAGTATATGTTATGTGTACAGCGGCAACTTATAAATCACAGGATTTTTATTTCGGCAGAACTTTTGATTATGAATTTAACTATGGGGAAGAGGTAACGGTAACACCACGCAATTATCCTTTTCCGCTACGGCATCAGAATGCCCTGACGGAGCATTATGCCATGATCGGCATTGCTCATATGGCAGGGGATTATCCTTTGTACTATGATGCAGTGAATGAGAAAGGACTCGGCATGGCGGGACTGAATTTCCCGGGAAATGCAGTATACAGCAAAGTGCAGACAGGTAAGGACAACATCGCCCAGTTTGAGTTCATCCCCTGGATTCTGGGGCAGTGTGCCAATGTGCAGGAAGCCAGAGTATTGTTATCCCATATCAATCTGGTGGATACACCCTTTAATGAAAAATATCCGGTTTCTCCACTGCACTGGATTCTGGCAGACAAGGAAGAGGCCATTACGATCGAGTCTGTGCAGGAGGGGCTGAAGATCTATGACAACCCGGTGGGAGTATTGACGAACAATCCCCCGTTTCCAATCCAGATGTTTCGTTTGAACGATTATATGTCCCTGTCTTCCGAATCACCGACAAACCGTTTTTCCGCAGATCTGAAGCTGAAGCCGTACAGCAGAGGCATGGGAGCCATGGGACTGCCCGGGGATCTGTCTTCTGCATCCCGTTTTGTACGGGTGGCATTCACGAAGATGAATTCCCTGTCCGGATTGTCTGAGTCGGAGAGCGTCAGCCAGTTTTTCCATATTCTGGGGAGCGTGGATCAGACCAGAGGATGCTGTCAGCTGGACAAAGGGGAGTATGAGATCACTATCTACACTTCCTGCTGCAATGCAGACAGAGGAATTTACTATTATACGACCTATGAAAATCATCAGATTACTGCAGTAGATATGTACCGGGAGAATCTGGACAGTGATAGTCCTGTCCATTACCCGCTGGTACAGGGAGAACATATTTTATTGCAGAATGCTGCAGCAGGAAGCGCGGAGGAAAACCAGTAATGGATGTACAGAAAGAACAGGAGCAGCAAAACCGGACGGATCATGTAGTGTCCGGATTTGCATTCTATTCAGAGAAAGATGCCAGACTGGCAGAGCAGGAGAGACAGAAGATTGCTTATCTGGATAAGCGGATCGATCGGACAAATCTGGAGTCCGTACTGATTATTTATAAAAAAGCATTGGATGACAGGGTGTTCCGCACTCCGGTAGGTTTGGAATACCTCAGGGAATTGCAGGGAGAACTGAAAGCAGAGCAGGATCTGTTGGGAGAAGAGATTCCGCCGATCCCTCTGTGGACGAACTTTGCGGACACCAGGGAAAAAACGTCTCCTGCCAGAAGAAGAATCAAACCGGCACCGGAAGAAAATAAAAATACGACGTTCCGGCTGTCTCTTATTATGAATATTGTGATGGTCATTGCAATTATTGCAATGTTTATCATCACGCTGAATTCCGATCAGCCCAATGTCCTGAATTATGAAAGAAATCTGCAGAACAAATATGCCACCTGGGAGCAGGAACTGACCCAGAGGGAGCAGACGGTACGGGAAAAGGAAAGAGAATTACATATAGAGACCGAAGTTTCACAAAATTGACATATTTACACGTTATAGTGTAAGTATTCAGGAAAGCCTCGAAGAGGTGATTTTGCGAATGGGGCTGAATAGTTACTATCTCAAGATAGGAGGGTGAGGGTGTATGGACAGACTGAAAGTACTGGTAGTAGATGATGAGAGCAGAATGCGTAAGCTGGTCCGGGATTTCCTGGTGAAGAGCAATTTTGATGTGCTGGAAGCCGGTGACGGTGAGGAAGCACTGGATATTTTTTATAAAGAAAAAGATATCGCATTGATTATTCTGGATGTGATGATGCCGAAGATGGACGGATGGCAGGTGTGCCGGGAGATCCGGGTGAACTCCAAAGTACCGATCATCATGCTGACAGCCCGCGGAGATGAGAGAGACGAACTGCAGGGATTTCAGCTGGGAGTGGACGAGTATATTTCCAAGCCCTTCAGTCCCAAGATTCTGGTGGCCCGAGTGGAAGCAATCCTGCGCAGAACAAATCAGCTGGGACAGGAAGAGGCTCTGACCTGCGGCGGCATTACCGTGGATAAGGCGGCACACCGCGTGATCATTGATGGAAAAGATGTGGATCTAAGTTACAAGGAATTTGAACTCCTGACCTATTTTATGGAAAATAAAGGCATTGCCCTGTCCAGAGAAAAGATCCTGAACAATGTGTGGAACTATGATTATTTTGGGGATGCCCGTACCATAGACACACATGTGAAAAAACTGCGCAGCAAACTGGGCGAGGAAGGCAATCTCATAAAGACCATATGGGGCATGGGGTACAAGATGGATGAAACAGCGGAATAAACAACAAAAGAGAAAAGTACATTCTATCAGGGGACAGTTTGCCTGGATCTTTATCGGCCTGATGATCGGTACGATCCTGCTGTGCCTGATGATCAACTATTTATTTCTGGGAAAAGTCTATATGCAGAGCAAACTGGATGTTATTCATGATGCTTACGGAACCATCAAGCAGGCAGCGGAGAGCGACAGCTATGACACGGAAGAATTTGCCAGAGAACTGGATGATGTGTGCAGAAGCTACAACATGACGGTATGCGTTATGGATGTGAATTCCAATATGAAATATGTGTCCATCAACGGCGGTGAGAGACTGGAAAACCGCCTGATCGGTTATGTATTTGGACTCAGCATACCTTTCAATGACCAGAGGGTGATCGAGAACGGCGATGACTATGTGATCCAGAGAACCGGACAGGAGGACAAGGAATATCTGGAAATCTACGGAAGACTGAATACCGGCATTTCTTTTATTATGCAGACACCTCTTTCCAGTATTCAGGAGAGTGCAAAGATCGCCAACCGCTTCTATGCCCTTGCAGGATGTCTGGGAGCAATAGCGGGTGGTATTATTATCTGGTTTGTCTCCAGGCGTGTGACGAAGCCGATCCTGGAGTTGAACGATATCTCACAGCGGATGGTACAGCTGGATTTTGAAGCAAAATATCAGGGCAGGGCTCACAATGAGATTGATCTGCTGGGTGAGAACATTAATAAACTGTCCGATTCCCTGGAACAGACGATTTCGGAACTGAAGACTGCGAATAATGAGCTGCAGCGGGATGTGGAGAAAAAGGAAGCTATCGATGAAATGCGTAAGGAGTTCCTGGCGAATGTTTCCCATGAACTGAAGACTCCCATCGCTCTGATCCAGGGCTATGCGGAAGGACTGCAGGAGGGCGTCAATGATGATCCTGATAGCAGACAGTTCTACTGTGATGTCATCGTGGATGAAGCGGCGAAGATGAACAACATGGTGAAAAAGCTTCTGACCCTGAACCAGCTGGAATTTGGTAATGATGTGGTGGCCATGGAGCGGTTCGACCTTACGGCGCTGGTGAAAAATTATATCCAGTCAGCGGCAATTCTGACAAAACAGCATGAGATTACTGTGCGGATGGACGAGTATCCGCCGATCTATGCATGGGCGGATGAATTTAAAATAGAAGAAGTGTTCATGAACTTTTTCTCCAATGCGGTCAATCATTGTGAAGATGATAAGATCATCGAAGTGAAAATGGAACAAAAGGACGGCAAAGTACGGGTATCTGTATTCAATACAGGCAAACCGATCCCGGAGGACTCTATCCACCATATCTGGGAGAAGTTCTACAAGGTGGATAAGGCCAGAACCAGAGAATACGGAGGCAGCGGTGTGGGATTGTCTATCGTGAAGGCCATCATGGAATCCATGAACCAGCAATTCGGTGTGAACAATTACAACAACGGCGTGGAATTCTGGTTTGAGTTAGAGACAAAATAGTAAATATAAAGGATATATTTTTATATGAGGGAAGAACAGATACAGGAGGCACCGGTAAAGGTACTGTTAGTCGGTGTGGATGTCGGTGAAGAACCGGATTTTGAGCGTTCCATGGAGGAACTGGCAAGTCTGGCGGAAGCTGCGGAAAAAGAAGTGGCCGGTCAGATTGTACAACGGCTGGATCATGTCAATAAAGCGTTATATATCGGCACTGGAAAAGTGACAGAGGTGCGCAGGCTGGCAGAAGAATGCGGGGCACAGGAGATTGTGTTTGATAATTCTCTGACACCTTCACAGGTAAGAAATCTGGGAAATGAACTGGAACTGCCGATCATCGACCGGACTAATCTGATCCTGGATATATTTGCCATCCGGGCCCAGACAAGAGAGGCAAAATTACAAGTGGAGACAGCCAGACTGCAATATATGCTGCCGAGACTGGTAGGAATGTATGATGCACTGAGCAGACAGGGCGGGGCCAGTGGCCATGTCCGTGGAACATACACGGAATGAAACCATCTATCTGTTTAATTACAAGGACGTAACCGGCATCCAGGAGAAAAAGCTGGAACTGGACAGGCGTAAGATCGAGCATCGTATCACAGAACTGAAAAAGGAACTGGAAGATGTGGGACGTACCAGAGAGGTGCAGCGGAAAAAGAGGCAGCAGTCCCGTATCCCGCAGGTGGCTCTGGTAGGATATACCAATGCGGGAAAGTCTACAATTCTGAACCGTATGGTAGAGCAGTTCGGCGAATTGCCGGATAAAACGGTCATGGAAAAGGATATGCTGTTTGCTACACTGGAGACCAGTGTCCGCAGTGTGGATACCGGACATAATAAGCCCTTTTTCCTGACGGATACGGTTGGATTTATCAACAAGCTGCCCCACGGACTGGTAAAAGCCTTCCGCTCTACACTGGAAGAGGTGAAGTATGCGGATCTGCTGATCCAGGTGGTGGATTTCAGCGATGAAAATTACAGACAGCAGATGCAGGTAACTGCTGATACCTTAAAAGAACTGGAAGCAGGTGACATTCCGCAGATCATAGTGTATAATAAGGCAGACAAATGTGAGATGGAACCACTGCCGCAAAAGAGACAGGACAACTGGTATCTGGCGGCAGGACTTAATATCGGTATCCGTGAACTGGCAGAGGCTGTTGAACAGAAAGTCTATGCGGATAATGCAGAGTGCGTATTTCTGATCCCGTACAGTGCAGGAAATGTGGCTTCCTATCTGATGGAACAGGCGCAGATACTTTCCAGAGAGTATAGGGAGGACGGTATTCTGATCCATGCGGACTGCCATAGACAGGATATGGACAGATACAGAGAGTATATAGTGTCATAAGATCACAGAAATTACAATGAGGGAAGGATAAAAGATGGAGACCAATACACAACAGGAACGAGCAAAGAGACTGGAACAACAGGCAAGAGAATACCTGATGCAGTCCAATGATCCGATATTTACCAGGTATTTACAGCAATTACTTCCAAGAATACAGAGACAGCCGGAATATGTAGAACAGCTACAGGCAGAACTGGATAAAAGCGTGGAATTCTGGTACCAGAGACAGCAGATCAATGCAAACAGAGGCGGAGAAACCGGAGCGGAGTCATCTGTGCCGCAGCAGAGTGTACCACAGGAGACAGCCGCCGGAGAACAGCAGACAGCCGGGCAATCACAGACACAGCCAGTGGGGCAGTTTACCATGCAACAGGTGCAGGCACCGGTGACGCAGGCTCCGGCACAGAAGAAGCAGAATGCGGAATATCTGGTCGCAACCATTGCATTGTCGGTGGTTGGCGGAATCTTTATTCTGACCGCACTGGTATTGCTTGGTATGTATTTTATGAACGGCTGGATCAAAGGTATTTCTTTATATGCAGTTTCCCTGGGAGTGGTATTGATCGCAGAATTACTGATCCACAGAAAGCTTCCGAAACTGGCCCGGATCTTTTCGGCTATCGGTATAGCGGCGTTATATCTGTCGACCATGATCAATACGATTTCCCTACATAATTTCGGTATGCTTCCTGCAGCGGCGATCATTGCAGTGATTACAGTGGGCACGGTTTTACTGAGCAGAAAAAGGGATTCCCTGATACACAGAATGCTGGGAATCGCAGCATGCTGGCTTTGTGCGTATCCGCTTTTCGGTTCTTCATTGCTTTCGGAGCCGGAAGGCCTGCTGGTGCTGGCATTGATTCTGTTACTGAGTGTACTGAGCATCTGTGTGCCGGTAAGAAGATATCATACGGCTTCGCAGTTGATACAACTTGTCAGCACTACGATCCTTTTCCCGGTAACGGTATCCTGTGTGATCAGTACACAGGGAATGCCGGTCTGGGTGACAGCAGCTGCATTTGGAACCTTTTTCCTGATCGCACATCTGATCCTGGTAGTGCAGAGCAATTACATACTAAAAGAAAAACAGGCGGGCCATGCAGTGAATGAAAACGGCTTGCTGGCAATCTATATAGCATTTCTTCTGGTAGCCGGAATTACAACCGGTACGGCGATGAACAATTATTGGGGAAGAGCGGAGAACGACGCGTATATCGGAATCATCGCCCTGACGGGAATGGCGTTTGTAGTCGCGGTTCTTGCGGGAATTGCCATACGTGGAACGTGGAAAAAATGGCTGCCCTGTTACTTTTTCAGCTTTGTTGCGGTATGTGCCTTTTCTGTAATAGAAAGTAACTGGCCGATACTCATATGCCTGACAGTGTTGCTTTTACTGACGAAGATCCTGACCCGTTTTGCGGAAGGCGGACTGAGGGCACTGGATGTGATCGTTACATCACTGTACTGTATTGAACTTCTGGCAAACGGAAAGGAAATACCGTATGCATACCTGCTCCTTGCGGGAACCATCCTCAGTATGTTCCTGGTCTATGGATGGACAACGATACAGGAGCTCCTGCTTACTTTTTCCCTGGCATTTTTTGCAGCGGCCAATTTGATGCCGATGCTAAAGCTGCCGGCTTTTGCGGGGATCCTGTTTGTAAGTATATTGCTGTTTAATAATGTGAAATATATGCGCGGGAAAAACATCCTGGTATTTAATGTAGTTGTAATGGTGGGGCAGATCGGAGCGTTGATCGCTCTGGCAAATCCGGTGTACCGGAACTCTTATCTTACTTATCTGTGCATGTTTGTGTTTGTACTGGCTTATCTGGTACTGACATTGCAGGAGAGATACTATAAGAAGTTTAAACACAGAGAACTGATCATTGTGATCTTTCTGACCTATATGGCACTGATCGTTAAGACCAATGTTCCCGTGATCAATAGTGTTCTGATCATGCTGATTGCGCTGGTAAGTGTAACACTGGGCTTTTTGAAAAAAGATAAGCCGGTAAGAATATATGGACTAGTGCTTTCTTTGTGCACTTGTGGTAAAATAGCATTATATGATTACTGGGGAGCACCGGTATTGCAGAAAACGGTCCTTTTCTTTGCGGTGGGTGTGATCGCACTGGCGATTGCCGGGATTTATATCGTACTTGAGAAAAATACAGGAAACAATGGAAAAACAGACAGGGAAGGATAGAAGAATGACAGGAAACAAAAAGAGGATTGTATGCGGAGCGTTATTGTGTGTAATGGCGCTTGGCATGACAGCCTGCGGAAATGAAATTCCGGATCTGACAGAAGCGGAATCACAAAGAGTCGGAGAATATGCGGCGGTAACTCTCTTAAAATATGATGCGAATCACCGGAGCCGTCTCGTGGACCCGGAAATCGTCATTGCAAAACTGGAAAAAGACGCGGCCAGGGAAACCGGAAGACAGGAGAATGCACAGACGGAAGAGAAGCCTGCGGAATCGACTGCTTCAGAAGCCCAGGCACCTACCGCACAGGAGGATATTACCACCAGTCTGGAGGATTTCTTCGGACTTGCGGAGGGAGTGACCTTGACATACAGAGATTACCAGATAGCAGACTCTTATCCGGAGGACGAATCTGCAGAGGATTATTTTGCGTTGGATGCCTCCACCGGGAAAAAGCTTCTGATATTGAACTTTGAACTGACCAACGGAACAGACCAGGAGGAGAATGTTGATTTCCTGAGTACCGCATCCAGATACATCATTACTGTAAATGACGGCACACGTGGAAATGCATTGACCACAATGCTGCCCAATGACATGTCTACGTATGTGGAAACCATGGCTCCCGGTGAGACACAGGGATTGGTCCTGCTACTGGAAGTAAATGAAGATATGGCAAATGGGATACAAAACATTTCTCTTCGTCTCAAAAATACATCAAATGAATATACAATTCAACTTTTATAGGCATATATACTGTAAATTATGAGAAAAAGAGAAAAGACAATAAGATCCAAAATGACAAAAAAGCCCATGATTATGGGCTTTTTTACTGCTTTTGCAAAATTGTTTGAAAAATATGCAAAATAATGTTGACAAGTGGGGCACAGGGTGATATACTCAGATTCGTTGTTGAGGCAGCGCCGAGACAACACAACAGCTCGAAAGAAACTTGAAAAGATTTCAAAAAAAGTTGT
>OHAI01003572.1_pt1 | contig 10418 bp, 16 predicted proteins | sample 1577091 | NCBI WGS metagenome assembly OHAI01 (sample SAMEA3541548, study PRJEB24748) | human gut metagenome | biome: human gut; feature: human-associated habitat; material: faeces | place: China | collected 2012 | reverse complement strand
GATCGAGCGGTTGCACAGGCATGTGCATAGTCAACTCTCTAAGTATATCACTTCTATCAGACAAAGACAAGTATTTTTGCGCTTTGAAAGCGAATTTTCTTTGAAAAATCTATTTTTTATATCTTGTAGTTTAAGATCGCATTCAAAACCGGCTTTCATCTACTTATCCTTAAATTTAAAGTCATTGAAGCTCATTTTGGCTTTAGACGAATCGTTCATCCCCTTCATTTTTTCTTCTTGTTCCTTAGTAATTTTTATAGGAATAGCTGCAGCCGTATTGGGTTTTAACACACCCGATTCGCTCACTTCATAGTCAACTGTGACATCTTTAAAAAGCGGCTCTCCATCATATTCCAAATTCAGGACAAAAGATCCATCACGGTCGATGGTTGTGGTGGTACGATTCACAATAAAGAATAAGGCGAAGCGATTTTCCTCATTCCCAAAGGTATATCCTGGAAAAAAGACAAATAATTTTCCAGCTTCTCCAAGCGTTGGGTGTTCCTTGATAAATTTTTCGGACGCTTCCAAGACTTCGTTGTCCTGGTCTTTATACTGCTCGGCCCTGACAAATGTGAGGGGTTCTTTTTTTCTACTGCTTGATTGGCTAGTCTTCTCTTCTTTTTTCGGGCCAGTAAACGATACTTTGACACAGCCTGTCAACAGAAGCAAACTTGTCATTAATACGATAATTTTTTTCATTTTGTCTCCTTTAGATTTGTGTAGAAAAAGAGGCTGGATACTCCCAGTCTCTCCTATAGCAAATCCTCGATCAGGTCATCGACCTCATCTTTTTCTGCTTTTGGTGTGATCTCTGTTACGATAATGCCTGCTACCGCACGCTCAACCAAAGCTTCCACATCCATCCGTTGCTCATACTGCTCCGCATTTTTGAGTTTCGGATTGGTCTTTGGACGATCTGGTGCAAAGATGGTACAACAATCTTCGAATGGCTGGATAGAGATTTCAAAGGTATCAATCTCTTGGGCAATATCGATGATTTCCAACTTGTCCATGGTCACCACCGGACGGATAACCGGCGTATTGGTCACTGCATTGATGGCCTGCATACTCTCTAAGGTTTGGCTAGCCACTTGTCCCAAGCTTTCACCATTGATGATGACCAAACCACCACGAACCTCGCGAATGCGGTCTGTAATGCGCATCATAAAGCGACGGGTCAAAGTCATGAGGTAAGCTTCTGGCGCTTTTGCCTTGATTTCCTCTTGGATCTCTGTGAAGGGTACCTCGATAAATTGGATGTTGCCCCCAAACTTGGTCAACTTCCGTGTTAAATCATGAGCTTTTTTAAGAGCTCCTGGGCTGGTATAAGGTGGGCTAGCAAAGTGAACCGCCTCGATATCCACACCCCGCTTCAAGGCTAGGTAACCAGCTACTGGAGAGTCAATCCCACCAGAAAGCATGAGCATGCCCTTGCCAGATGTACCAACAGGAAGGCCACCAGCTCCCTTAATAGTTTCATAAGAAATATAGGCTGCTTCTTCCCGAATTTCAACTTGCAAGTTGATATCTGGTTTTTTCATCTGAGCTTGAATCGTTGGGATCGCTTCAAAGACCGCACCTCCCAAGGTTTGGTTGAGCTCGCGACTATCGAGTTCAAAGGTATGGTCACTGCGTTTACTTGAGATTTTAAAGGTCAAGCCGTCCTTGTAAATCTCCTTCATAATCTCTTGCACTGCCGCTTTTAAGGCCGGAACAGATTTTTCAATCTTGTAAACAGGTGAAAAATTTTGGATTCCAAAAACCTGCTTGAGGGATTCTGCTACTGGCTCATAATCCGTCCCATGCAGATAAGCATGCGCCCGATCGCGGTCGGCTGTCACTTTGACAGCTGGATAGATAGATAAAACATCTTGGATATTATTGCGAAGTTTATTGATGAAACGCATGCGGTTCTTTCCTTTAGTAGAAAGCTCTCCATAGCGAATCATAATTTCTGAATAGGTTAAGGTCATGTTGATTTCCTTCTAAAATTAACGTACTTTTCGTGTTTGTTCGTAAATCAGTTTGAACTTGGTCAAGAATTGCTCGACTTGGCTCATGTCATTTTCAAGATCGAGACTCAAGCGGACAGCTGTCTGTGCGATACTCTTGTCCACTCCCATGGCAATCAAGGTTCCAGCTGGCTTACCTGCTTTGGACGAGCAGGCACTAGTGGTCGAGATGTAAATATCAAACTCTTCAAAGGCATGGACCACTACTTCACCACGAACTCCCTTGATCCCGAAAGTCAAGATGTGAGGCGCAAAATGATCCTCACCAGAAAAGATGGTGACATCTGGATAGTTGGCCAATTCTTTGCGGATAACTTCTTTCATCTGCTGGGTCTTGCTGGCAAAAGCTTCTTGGTTTTCCATGGCTAAGCGTAGGGCTTTTGCTATTGCTGCGATACCTGCCACGTTCTCCGTTGTCGAGCGCATTTCTTTTTCTTGACCACCTCCGGTTAAGAGAGGGGTGATCTTTTTGCCTTCTTTGATGTAGACAAAGCCGACTCCGCGAAGTCCATGGAATTTGTGACTAGAGAAGGTCGCGAAGTCCACGCGCTCTGGTAGATAGACCTCTGTAGCTACCTTTGCCAAGGCTTGAACCGCATCGACATGGAAACTAATCGTTGGACGATCTTCTAGGAGAGCCGCAATTTCATGGATGGGCTGGATGGAGCCAATCTCATTGTTGACGGCCATGATAGAGACCAATGTCGTATCCGGACGGAGAAGACTAGCCAAGGCATCCACTTTGACAAAGCCACGCGCATCCACTGGAGCATAATCCACTTCGAATCCCTGCGTCATTAACCAAGCAGCGGACTCCTTGATAGCGGGATGCTCGATGTCAGAGACAATGATATGCTTGCCATAAGGAGCTTTCTCAAAGGCAACACCCTTGAGGATCCAGTTGTCTCCTTCCGTCCCACCAGACGTGAAGTAAATTTCATCAGCTTTCTTGCCAATTAGCTCCGCAATTTGTTTCCGAGAAGCTTCCAAAATACGAGTAGCTTGACTACCTAGATTGTGCAAACTAGAAGGGTTGCCCCAGATTCGAGTCGCTACTTCTGTATAAGTTGCAAGGGCTTCTGGATAGGGTTTAGTCGTTGCTGAATTGTCAAAATAGATCATGTCCTACGCATCCATCACTTTCTTTTTACGTAACTTCTATTTTATCATTTCTAACCGCTTGGGACAAGGATTTGATAAAGAGAGATGTGGCAAAATCACTCTATAAAATTCAGTTCTTTTTAGACATTTTTCAGAAAATGACTTATAATAGGAAAGTGTTAAAAAACAATTTTTGATAGAAAGAGAATGAACATGTCACAATATTCAAGAAGTAACAAAAACCAAAAACCTGAGGAAAAAGTTGATACAAGACCATCTCGCGGTGAGAAAGTCAAACAAGGTTTGTCCGTATTTCAAACGGTTGTAGCTACGATTGCCAGTCTCCTAGGGATTATCGTCACTTCCTTTACCATCATGAGCCTGCTCAATAAAGACAATCAAAAAACAGAAGACAAACCATCTAGTAGCACCAGCGTCGTCGTTGTCCACGATAAGGGATCTGACTCAAGCGCTACAAATACAGATACTAACACCAATACGCAGACCGATTCAAGTAATACAGAAACAAGTTCACAAAAAGAAACCGATAGCTCATCTGCTACACAAACCAGTTCATCTGCTGCACAAGACCAAGGCTCCACAGCAACAGACAGTGGCGCAGATACAGCACCATCTGGAACCAACTAAAAAAACAGTAAGGACAACCTTACTGATTTTTTTTGGCTTTCGATTCCAGCTTTTTCTGATTTTTATAGAAAGCATCTATCTCATTGTCATACTCCCATTTGAGCTTTGAACGCTCTTCCTGGATTTGATCCAATTGTTCATATGGAAATTTTTGGGGCCTATCACGATAAGTTGATTCAGCTAATGAAGCATATAGATTATCAAAACTTTTTAAATTCCAATTACTCAAATAATCTTCCCCCTATATCAATGTCGGATCCTATATACATCTCATCTAGATTCAATGTATTGTCATCATTAATTGGGATATCTACTCCCCAACCCGATTCTTCAATATTATTTATACGTCCATAAACACTCATATAATATTCAGGAGTTGTCAGTCCACCATCACTCCATTGTGTCTGATCCCAATCAATCTGAACGGATTCAACTTTTGAATTTTGTGCTTTAACTAAATCAATAACCTTCTGTTCGTGTTCTTTTAGATAGTCCAGTTGTTTTTTCTTTATAGTTTCTTCATCTTCCTTTAGGTCTTTCGTAGATGAAGTAGCAATCGTTTTTCCTTGTTTTGTATCATCTTTCTGTTTCACGGTACATCCACTTACAATAAGCAGTGCTGCAATTGAAGCAATTGTTAGCATAATTTTTCGACTTTTCATAAGTCCCCCTATCATTCTGTACAGATTATTCTCTATAATTGGAAACTGGATAAATGTTATTCCGATATTCTAGCATTTATAGTTTGGAAATCAAGTTATCTCACTACATAGAGCCTTTTAAAACATGAGTTAATGATTTCTTTACTTTTAATCATCAAATCTTTGAATTAAAGATCTATGATGTAAGTGACAATTTGCACTATTGCTCTATTTCAAACTCATAGCACATTTTTTCCTATCCTTTAAATTCCAATTACTCAAATAATCTCCCCCCTATTCTAATGTCGGATCCTAGATACATCTCATCTAAATTTAATGTATTGTCCTCATTAATTGGGATATCTACTCCCCAACTCGATTCTTCAATATTATTTATACCTCCATAAACATTCATATAATATTCAGGAGTTGTCAGTCCACCATCACTCCATTGTGTCTGATCCCAATCAATCTGAACGGATTCAACTTTTGAATTTTGTGCTTTGACTAAATCAATAACCTTCTGTTCGTGTTCTTTTAGGTAGTCCAGTTGTTCTTTTTTTATGTCTCCTTCTGGTTTTTGTACGACTTTCTTTGAAGATGGGGTCGTTATCTTTTGTTCGGGTCTTTTGGTCAGTGGCATGATTTTTCCTCCAAGAAAAACCAGTCCTAGGATCGGTAACAAAATGATCAAAAATAGTTCCATTTGTCTCTTCATTCAATTCCCTCCAATCTACACACTTCGAATTGATCTATCAACTGAGTCACTCGAAAATTTCTTAATCTATGCTTAAGTTCTGTCCCAGAGACATCGTCTTTAAATTAATCTTTCCATCTTCCACAACCAAATCAACTCGCCAACTCGATTCAGGATTTTGATTAAATCCGCCAAAAATGAGAATCATCTCGTCACCACCTTGAGGTGTTCCATTTCCTGCCACGCCCCACTGAGTTTCATCCCAATATATTTGAACGGATTCGACTTTCGGATTTTGGGCTTTCACAAAATCAACAATTTCTTTTTCGTGTTCTTTCAGATAGGCGAGCTGCTTTTTCTTTATAGTTTCTTCATCTTCTTTTAGGTCTTTCGTTGATGAAGCAGCAATCGTTTTTCCTTGTTTTGTATCACCTTTATGCTTCACGGTACATCCTCCTATACTTAGGAGCGCTAAAATTGAAGCAACTATCATCATGATTTTTCGACTTTTCATAAGTCCCCCTATCATTCTGTACAGATTATTCTCTAAAATTTCCACCTGTCATTTCTGGAGCTATTTCGAACTCATAGATCAAGTATTGTTGGTTTCCTTTCCTCTTAATAGGAAGAATGATCTGTTGATTTAATTAAGGAAAATTCGAACCAGAAATTGAGTCAATTGAAATTGGATTCTCAACATTTGGTTTTGGGACAATAAAAAATGAATAACCATTAAGTTCCTTATCATTTGCCCCATAGACCTTTAAACGAATGTCAAACCCAGATTCCGTAAAAGAACCACTATCTCCTACTTTCACGCTATCCCAATCATACTTGACTCGAACAACTTCTGGATCATTCAACTTTATGTAGTTCGTAATTTCGGACTCGTGTTTTTTTAAAAAGTCGACTTGCCTTTGTTTGAGCACTTCTGTATCTTCTTTGGTGGAGGAAGAGGTTGCAGTTTGTGCTTGTTTCGTATGAGCTTTTTGATTTACACTACAACCTCCAATGCTTGTGAAAATAAGCATTAAAGCCATTAACTTAAGGGTACATTTCATTTTTCTTTTCATTTTCCTCCTAACACTAATCCTTCTATTTACTTAGGAAAAAATTTTCCAGCCACCATTTTCCTCGATATAAATATCATTAAGCATCCCCATTTTTTTGATAGTTGGTATGCTATTTTGATCTTCTAGGTAAAAATCAACGGAGAATTTTGTGTTTTCTAATTGATTAATCTGACCAGAAATAGATAAATTGTAACCACCACCCTGAGGCGTTCCATTCCCAGACTCTTCAATTACCATACTATTCCAATCAATCTGGACGGATTCGATTTTCGGACTTTGAGCTTTCACAAAATCAACAATTTCTTTTTCATGTTCTTTCAAATAGGCGAGCTGTTTTTGTTTAATGGCTTCTTTGTCTTCCTTTGTGGTTGAAGACGTGACAGTTTGCGCTTGTCTGCTCTTTTCACGTTCTTGCTTCACACATCCTACTAGACATCCAATTGTTAAAATGAAAGCAAGTGCAATTATCAGATTGTTTATTTGTTTTTTCATAATTTTATTTCGTTTAAAAGCGATTCCTCTATTGCATCTCTCATTGTCTAACGGACGGATCATTTCTTTTCTACCCGATACAAACTATCAGAACCAATTGAATCTATTTTAGGCATCTTATTTTCGTCTAACGTAAAATTCAGGCTAAAATTTGTTAGATCACTTCCATTGGCATAACCATAAACTAATAGTATTTCGTCACCTCCCTGAGGTGTTCCATTACCTCCTACAACTGTTTTAATACTGTCCCAGTCATAAGACACCTGATGAATATTGGCATTATGTGCTTTCACATAGGCCGTCATTTCTTGCTCGTGTTCTTTCAGATAGGCGAGCTGTTTTTGTTTAATGGCTTTTTTATCTTCTTTGGTTGATGAAGAAGCGATGTGATTTATTGGTTTCGTCTGTTCTTTTGGCTTTCCAACACACCCTCCAAAACTTAAAAATCCCACAATGGCAGCAACTGTTACCATGATTTGTCTTGTTTCTAATCTCATAGCTTTTCCTTGTCCCAATTACTCAAATACTTCTCCTCCAACACCAAAACCATTGCTTAACATCATAGTTTTTAGATCAGGCATTTCATTATGAATCTCAATTGTGACATTCCAACCAGAATTTTCAATATGATTAAAGCCACCATACAACTCGATGATCTCGCCACCTCCTTGAGGAGTTCCGTTGCCTGCTTCGCCCCATCGAATATCACTCCAATTAACCTGAATGGATGCTATTTTAGAATTTTTTGACTTTACAAAATCAACAATTTCTTTTTCATGTTCTTTCAAATAGGCAATTTGTTTTTGCTTCGTCGCTTCTTTATCTTCCTTGGTTGTCGAAGGGGTTACAATGGGTGCTTGTTTCGTTTGCTCTTTTGATTTTATGGTACATCCTCCTATACTTGCAAGGAGAGCTAATGTAGTGATTAATTTAAACGCCGTTTGTTTTATCATGTGCTATCTTTTTCTAAAACAGTTCTTTTTCAAAATGCATTGTACTTACTTAGGAAATAGGCTTTCCGTCAATCGTAGGTTCATGAAGCATAAACATTTCTCGCATGTTAATTGATTGATCATCATTAATTGGAATATCCACTCCCCATCCTGAGTTCTCGATATGATTAATGCGCCCAAAAACATTCATATAATATTCGGGAGTTGTAAGTCCACCATCACTCTTCTGAGTTTCATCCCAATCAATCTGAACTGACTCAATTTTAGGATTTTGAGACTTCACAAAATCGACGATTTCTTGCTCGTGCTCTTTGAGATAAGCGAGCTGCTTTTGTTTTATGGCTTCTTTGTCTTCTTTGGTTGATGAAGAGGTGACAGTTTGCGCTTGTTTTGTTTGTTCCTCTTGTTTTACGCAACCTCCCATACTCATAAAAATAGCTATCGTAGTGATTAATTTAAATATCGTTCGTTTTTCCATTGGGTAACTTTCTCTACAACAGTTCATTTTCAAACCGTTTTTCAGTTCCATTAGTCAATAGGCTCACCATCAATACTGATGTAATCGCCCATCGTCATATTTTTAAGATTTACAGTCCCATCTTCATTCATGGGAATATCCACTCCCCATCCTGAGTTCTCAATATGATTAATCCGACCAAAAACATTTATATAATATTCGGGAGTTGTAAGCCCACCATCACTCCATTGTGTCTGATCCCAATCGATCTGTACGGATTCAACTTTCGGATTTTGAGCTTTCACAAAATCGCCGATTTCTTTTTCATGTTTTTTCAAATAGGCTACTTGTTCTTTTTTTATCTCTTCTTCTGATTTTTGAATGACTTTCTTTGAAGAAGTGGTTGTTATCTTCTGCTCCGGTCTTTTGGTCAGGGTCATGATTTTTCCTCCTAGAAAAACAATTCCTAGGATCGGTAACAGAATAATCAAAAATAGTTCCGGTCGTCTCTTCATCTCTTCTTCTCCAATCATTTCTTTCGTACTGAATGAGCCAGTCTCTTTCCTAACTATTATAGCATCTTTCATTTGAATCTCAATCTAACTCACTAGTTAGAGCTTTTCAAAAGCAATCAAAAAGGAACCCGAAGGTTCCTTTTGTATTATTTCCGATACATCTTGACCTGAAGGTAAAGATCGTTATAGACTCCAAGCAATTTCTTGCCTAATTGTTGATAGACTTCCAAATGGTCCAGTGTTTCATCACTTGGATAGAAGGATTGGTCATCTTGGATTTCTTTTGGCAACATGGCTTTGGCTTTTTTATTTGGCGTTGAGTAGCCGACATAAAGAGCATTTTTCAAAGCATTTTTAGGACGAAGCATGAAGTTAATGAAGGCATATGCTGCTTCTTTATTTTTCACGGTTTTTGGAATGACAATGTTATCAAACCAAAGGTTGCTGGCTTCAGTTGGGACGACATAGCGAAGATCCTTATTGGCTTCGAGCATTTGGCTGGCTTCTCCTGAGAAGGTAACCCCAATAGCCGCATTGTTTTGGATCATATAGCCTTTCATCTCATCAGCAACCAAAGCTTTGATGTTTGGCGTCAAGGTGTAGAGTTTATCTACTGCCTCTTGCAATTTCTTTGGATCCTTTTCATTGAGGCTATAGCCCAAGGTATTGAGACCAATTCCCATGACCTCACGCGCACCATCGTACATCATGATGTCATTTCTGTACTCTTCACGCCAGAGATCTGACCAATGTTCAGGAGCATTTTTAACCATCTTGGTATTGTAGACAATCCCCAAGGTACCCCAGAAATAAGGTACTGAATATTGGTTACCCGGATCAAACGATTGGTTCAAAAGTTTTGGATCAATATTTTCCATCCCTTTGATCTTAGATTGGTCCAACTTTTCAACCAGATGCTCATCCATCATCTTGGCAATCATGTATTCACTAGGAATCGCAATATCGTAGGTGGTTCCCCCTTGCTTGATCTTAGTGTACATGGCTTCGTTGGAATCAAAGGTATCATATTGCACCTGAATTCCTGTCTCTTTTGTGAATTCCGTTAGCAATTCTGGATCGATATAATCTCCCCAGTTGTAGATGACTAGCTTGTCACTGTCTTTTGGATTGGTTTTGGCTTCAAGACGGGCACTTAGTCCCGCTAACACGAGGATAACCACGACAATCCCTAGCAAGAATGAATAGAGTTTTTTCATACTGTCTCCTCCTTCTCTCTAGTGATGAAGTAATAGCCGACCACCAGTAAGATACTGAAGAGGAAGACCAAGGCAGAAAGGGCATTGATATTCAACGAAATCCCTTGACGAGCCCGTGAGTAGATCTCAACAGACAAGGTCGTAAACCCATTTCCTGTAACAAAGAAGGTCACCGCAAAGTCATCCAAGGAATAGGTAAAGGCCATAAAGTAACCAGCAATGATGGCAGGTGTCAAATAAGGAAGCATGATTTCCTTCAACATCTGTACCTGAGTAGCTCCTAGGTCATAGGCCGCATTGACCATATCACGGTTCATTTCCTTCAAGCGCGGCAAGACCATCAAGACCACGATTGGAATAGAAAAGGCCACGTGACTCATCAAGACAGAAGCAAAGCCCAGCTGGAACTTGATGGTCGTAAAGAGGATCAGGAAGCTAGCCCCAATCATAACGTCAGGTGCCACCATAAGGATGTTATTGATGGACAAAAATGGTCCTTCAAACTTCTTCTTAGACTGGTAAATGTAGATTGCCCCAAAGGTCCCAATAATAGTCGCAATCAAGGCTGACAAGAAGGCCAAGAGGAAGGTCTGTGAGAGGATCAACATG
>OHAI01003559.1_pt1 | contig 10452 bp, 8 predicted proteins | sample 1577091 | NCBI WGS metagenome assembly OHAI01 (sample SAMEA3541548, study PRJEB24748) | human gut metagenome | biome: human gut; feature: human-associated habitat; material: faeces | place: China | collected 2012 | reverse complement strand
ATTCGGCACAGCCCACAGGGCACACTGCTCCAACGTAGGCGTTACCAGATTTACCAAGGAGAACGTGGTGGGATACCTGATGGAAAAGGAAATCAGGTTCTTAGGACAGGCGGTTGAGAATCCGGTTCGTCCATTCGTGGCCATTCTGGGCGGCGCCAAGGTTTCCGATAAGATTAATGTAATCAACAACCTGTTAGACAAGGTTGACACCCTGATTATCGGCGGAGGTATGGCTTACACCTTTGCAAAGGCACAGGGCCAGGAAATCGGCAATTCCTTATGTGAGGCAGATAAGCTGGACTATGCACTGGAGATGATTAAGAAGGCAGAAGAGAAGGGCGTTAAGCTGCTGCTTCCTGTTGACCATGTGGAAGGAAAGGAATTCTCCAACGACACCGAGCATAAAGTAGTGGATGTAATTGACGCAGGCTGGTCAGGATTTGACATCGGACCTAAGACCATCGCGCTTTACAAGGAAGCACTGCAGGGCGCCAAGACGGTTGTGTGGAATGGACCTATGGGCGTGTTCGAGTTCTCCAACTTCGCAGAAGGCACACTGGAAGTATGCCGTGCGGTTGCTGAACTGGCAGATGCCACCACGGTTATCGGCGGCGGCGACTCTGTCAATGCTGTGAAGAGACTGGGCTTTGCTGATAAGATGACCCATATCTCCACCGGCGGCGGCGCTTCCCTGGAATTCCTGGAGGGCAAGGAACTGCCAGGTGTTGCTGCAGCTGACAACAAAGCTTAATTCGGTTTTCCCATAAGTGATTACAGTGTGAAAGGGAGAGGTAAAATACAATGTCAAGAAAGAAAATTATAGCAGGCAACTGGAAGATGAACATGACTCCGTCAGAGGCGGTTGCCCTTGTAAACGAGTTAAAGCCATTGGTAGCGAATGAGGATGTGGATGTGGTATTCTGTGTGCCTGCCATTGACATTATTCCTGCTATGGAAGCAGCTAAGGGCTCCAATATCTGTATCGGAGCCGAGAACATGTACTATGAGGAGAAGGGCGCTTATACAGGCGAGATTTCTCCCAACATGCTGGTAGACGCCGGCGTTAAGTACGTAATCATCGGTCATTCAGAGAGACGCGAGTATTTCGCAGAGAAAGATGAGACCGTGAACAAAAAGGTGTTAAAGGCCTTTGAACACGGCATCACACCGATTGTCTGCTGCGGAGAGACACTCACACAGAGGGAGCAGGGAATCACCATTGACTGGATCCGCCAGCAGATTAAGATTGCATTCCTGAATGTGACAGCTGACCAGGCTAAGACTGCGGTTATTGCTTACGAGCCAATCTGGGCAATCGGCACCGGCAAGGTGGCTACCACAGAGCAGGCTGAGGAAGTCTGCGCAGCTATCCGTGTATGCATTGGAGAGATTTACGATGAGGCTACAGCTGAGGCAATCCGTATCCAGTACGGCGGCTCTGTATCCGCATCTTCCGCTCCGGAGCTTTTCGCACAGCCGGATATTGATGGAGGACTGGTAGGCGGCGCTTCCTTAAAGCCTGACTTTGGCAAGATTGTCAATTACAACAAGTAATAACGGAATGTGTGCCCTGCTCCTGACCGGAGCGTGACCCAATGCGGGATTCACGCGCCATAAGGCGGCAGGGCATTTAAAACAGAAGGAGATTGAAAATGAGTAAAAAACCAACTGTATTAATGATTTTAGACGGCTACGGACTGAACGATAACTGCCAGCACAACGCTGTATGCGAGGGCAAGACTCCGGTTATGGACCAGCTCATGAGCCAGTGCCCCTTTGTAAAGGGCGAGGCCAGCGGCATGGCAGTGGGACTTCCCGAGGGACAGATGGGCAACTCTGAGGTAGGTCATCTGAACATGGGAGCAGGTCGTATCGTATACCAGGAACTGACCAGAATCACAAAATCCATTCAGGACGGGGACTTTTTCCAGATTCCGGAGTTCCTCACAGCAATTGAAAACTGCAAAAAACATGATTCTGCCCTTCATATGTTCGGTCTGGTGTCTGACGGCGGCGTACACAGCCACAACACCCATATCTACGGCCTGCTGGAGCTGGCTAAGAAGAACGGCTTAAAGAAGGTTTATGTACACTGTTTCCTGGATGGCCGCGATACGCCTCCTGAATCAGGAAAGGGCTTTGTGGAGCAGCTGGAAGCAAAGATGAAGGAGATCGGCGTAGGCGAGGTAGCGTCTGTCATGGGACGTTACTATGCTATGGACCGTGATAAGAGATGGGACCGCGTGGAACTGGCTTACAACGCTCTGACAAAGGGCGAAGGTAATCAGGCTGAAAGCGCCGCGGCAGGCATCCAGGTTTCCTATGACAGCGGTAAGGCAGATGAGTTCGTCATCCCCTTTGTGGTGATGAAGGACGGAAAGCCTGCGGCCACCATCCAGGATAAGGATTCCGTTATTTTCTACAACTTCCGTCCGGACCGTGCAAGGGAGATTACCCGCGCATTCTGCGACGACAGCTTTGACGGCTTCCCAAGGGAGAAAAGACTGGACCTGGTGTATGTATGCTTTACGGATTATGATGAGACCATCCAGAACAAGCTGGTTGCGTTTAAGAAGGAGAGTATCACCAATACCTTTGGCGAATTCCTGGCAGCCAACAAAAAGACACAGGTAAGGATTGCGGAGACTGAGAAATATGCGCATGTGACCTTCTTCTTCAACGGCGGTGTGGAAGCCCCCTATGAGGGCGAGGACCGCAAGGTGATCCCCAGCCCGAAGGATGTGCCCACCTATGACCTGAAACCCCAGATGAGCGCCCCGGAGGTTGCTGACGAGTGCAAGGCCCGCATTGAGAGCGGCAAGTACGATGTGATCATCCTGAACTTTGCCAACTGCGATATGGTCGGCCATACCGGCGTGTTTGATTCCGCTGTCAAGGCTGTGGAAGCTGTTGATGCCGCTGTGAACGAGGTTGTGACCGCTGTGCTGAACGCCGGTGGCTGCGTGTTCCTGACCGCTGACCACGGCAACGCCGAAAAGATGAAGAACCCGGACGGCACCCCGTTTACCGCCCACACCACCAACCCGGTGCCGTTTGTGGCCATCGGCTGCGGCGATGTGAAGCTGCGCGAGGGCGGCTGCCTGGCAGATATTGCCCCCACCATGCTGCCTTATATCGGCCTGCCGGTACCCTCGGAGATGACCGGTAAGAGCTTGATCGTTGACTAAGCACTCAAATAAAGTAAAAGAGGCCCGGAACTGTCGAAAAGACAGTTTTTGGGCCTCTTTTTTGTGCAAAATGGAAATAATGAAGAAAAAAATTCAATGTTAACATATGATAATGAAATGCGGAAGTCATATGTGTTATAATACCGAATATGTTGGCTATGAACAAAAACGAAGAAAACAGGAGTGCATATTATTTATGGGGGGGGGGTAACACTGCCAGCAAGTTGCGGGCTGGCTGTGTGCCCCGGATGCGAAGAGACAAAAAAAGATATGTCTGAAGGGGAGAAACACACATGGAGAAAGCACGGAATGTTGATATCCGGCAGTTCTACCGGGAAGATCTTGGGGTCCATTCCGAAGAACTGTTGGATAAGCTGGAGGCGGTATCCCAGGCGGTAACGCTGCAAAAAGGGGAGATCCTGAATAAAAAAGGGGAACGCCAGACCATGCTGCCGTTTTTGATCGAAGGCATGATGCGCTGTGTTACCTTGGATCGTGAGGGCAAAGAGAAAACCGTGGGCTTTACCATGAGCCGCGGCGATGTGGTGCTTTCCAACATGGACCTGACCGGCTGCCATATCAGCACGGACCAGGCAATGGTTCCATCAACCCTGATTTTGCTGCCCATTGATTATGTGTTGCAGAACATGAAAGATGAGCCGGAGGTGATCCGCGTCTATCAGGAGCAGATCATCAAGTGGGGCATGATCTATCAGTCCCGCGCCGTGAGCCTGAGCCAGGGGGACGCGACCGAGCGGTTCGAATGGTTCTGCAAGGAGTATCCCGGCATGGTAGATATGGTCAATAACCGCTATATTGCATCGTTTTTGGGCATTACCCCGGTCACTCTCAGCCGCCTGCGCCACGGCGTTGCCACAAAAGTGGGCCGCGAAAAGCGGACAGACGAAGAATAAAGAAATAATAATCCTGATATGCAGCAGCGCCCGCACCGGACTGTAAGGATCCGGTACGGGCGCTGATTTTTCTTATGTGGTTTTGCCTGTGTATATCACTGGATCAGTACGCCGGTGGTTTCATCAAAGTGGTAGGTTTGACCATCAATGGTGCTCCAGCCCTTGTACATGGCACCGGTGTTCAGGTCGTAATACCAGCGCTTGCCATCCTGGGCGTACCAGCCTTTGATCATAGCGCCGTTGGCGTCATACCGCACCCACTTGCCGCCGTTGGAATCCTGGTATACTTCCTTGCTTACGGCTTTGGCACCCTGCTGCACGCTGTCCAGCCAGTACCAGGCACCGCTGGCGGGGTCATAGATCTCTTTGCCGCGGTAGTTGGCGTTGCTGGGCTGCCAGCCCTGGCGTACCCAGTTTTCGTACCAGTAGCTCTTGCCATCAATCGTGTACCAGAAGTTGCCCGGCGTGCCGCTGGTCATTTTGCCGTAAACGGGGTCGAAGTAGTACAGCTGGTTGTTTACCGCAACGGAACCATACTGCATAATACCGGTCTTGGGGTCATAGTACACCTTGCGGCCATCCGGCAGGGTCCAGGGGCCTTTGATCATGGCACCGGTGACCGGCTCAAAATAGTACCACTTGCCGTTCTGGCAGTCCTCACCTTTTACCATGTGGCCGTTGGCATCATAGCGCACCCATTTGCCGCCGTTGGATTCCTGATAAACGTCTTTATTCACGGCCTTGGCACCGCCCTGGTTGGCATCCAGCCAGTACCAGGCGTTGCTGCCGGAATCGTAAATTTCCTTGCCGCGGCCTGTGGTGCCCTGCTTTACGCCGTTCTCATACCAGTAATCGCGGCCGTTCTCGCTGCGCCAGCCGGTGTAGTAGTTGTTATTGCCGGGATACTCGCCAAACCAGTAGTTCAGGTCAACATTGGCATTCACACCGGGAACCGTACCTTTGTTGCTGTACTGCCACATGTTGCAGCTGCTGCCGTCATAGCTTACGCCGGAACGGTAGTCGGCCATCCACTTGTACCATCCGGAATTGCTGAACCGAGAGTCCGTCAGGTAATTCTGGAAGAAATAATAGTAAGAGTAAATGCCCACGCGGTAGCCGGCGTTGGAAACCATGTTGCACCAGGTCTGGGCAATATCGCCGTAAGTAGAGTTGCTGGCGATGGGCTTGCCGTCACGGGTATGTTCAATGTCCAGAAATACCGGCAGGGTGGGGTTGTGCCCGCTCAAAAGGCTCAGGGTATGGCGGGCCTCACTGGCGGCCATATCGGTATTTTCAGCGTAAGAGTAAAGGTACACGCCATAGGGGATGCCAAGCCGTTCACACTCGCTTACGTTGCGGTACCACTGGGCGTCATCCTGTTTGTTTTCGCCCACGCCGTCATATTCGCTGCCAATGCCGCAGCGAATCATGACAAAATCAATGCCGGAATTTTTAACGGCGTCCCAGTCAACGGTGCCCTGATGGTAGCTGACATCAAAGCCGTTATAAGTAACGCTGCAGGTGGCAATGCCGTTGGAACTGTAGGTGGCAGCGTCCTGTTGGACAATATCCTCCCACTCGATGGCGGGCACGGAATCATCATAGATCGGCACGCCATCTTTGTAGCGGAAGCTGTTTTCCAGCCCGTTTGCCACATCATACGGTACGCCGGAATCTTCCTGTGCGGTTTCCGGCGTGCTGGTTTCGGCCGCCGCAGGCAGCGCCGCAAACAGCCCTGCTGCCATAACAGCTGCCGCAGCCAGGCTGGCTGTGCGCAGTTTTAGGGTCCCTTTCAAAATTTATTCCTCCTTCAAAGTGAACATCATTAACTATCATCATACCACAACCGCATAGCCTTGGGAATGGTTACATATGTAAAATTTGAAAGCAATACCGCATAATTCTGCGTGTCGATACCCCCATCGACGCTTGAATTTGCAGGGCAGGGAAGGTTCGGTGCAGCCCAAAAGAAAAACGTGCATTCTGACGTGTCTTGCGCTGCGCGCTACTTGCCAATGCAGGCAAAATCGGGTATGATAACAATAAGTAGAAATATTCTGCCGGACACCCGGCAGATTGGGTAAGAAACAGCAAAGGAGAATCTGTTATGCGTTATTGCAAAAAATGTACCATGCCGGACACCCGCCCCGGTATCACCTTTGACTCTGAGGGCGTTTGCAGCGCCTGCCGCCATTACGAAAACCGCAAAAATGTGGACTGGGACGCCCGCTTTAAGGAGTTTGAAGCCTACTGCAACAAGTACCGCGGCATGAACGGCCCCGGCGGTTATGACTGCGCTGTTGCTGTTTCCGGCGGCAAGGACAGCCACTTCCAGGTTTGGATGCTGAAAGAAGTCATGCACATGAACCCCATCCTGTTCAGCGTGGAGGATAACTTCCCCATGACGCAGGCCGGCATCCATAACCTGAAAAACATCAGCGAGGAATTCGGCTGCACCATCATCAGCTGCAAGCCCAACATCCGCGCCCAGAAAGTGCTGATGCGTAAGTTCTTTGAAAAATACGGCAAGCCTACCTGGTATGTGGACCGCCTGATCTATACCTTCCCGCTGCACATGGCAGCCAAGTTCAACACCCCCATGCTGTGCTATGGCGAGAACGTCAGCTTTGAATACGGCGGCTGCTCCGATAAGGAGACTTATTCCGCTATGGATCAGATCGAAAATGGCGTGGCGGTCGGCTTCCCGATGGAAGAGCTGGTGGGCGACGGCGTGACCGAAAACGACCTGTCCCTGACGCTGGCTCCCTCTGCCGAAGAGCGCGCGAAGCTGGACCCGTTCTATATGAGCTACTTTGTGCCCTGGAACAGCTACAAGAACTACCAAATCGCCAAGGAGCACGGCTTCCATGACCTGACCCATGAATGGGACCGCACCCACCATGCCGAAAACTTTGACCAGATCGATTCCCGCGCCTACCTGGTGCACTCCTGGCTCAAGTACCCCAAGTTCGGCCATGCCGCTGCAACCGACTATACCGCCCGCTATATCCGCTATGGCATGATGACCCGCGAGGAAGCCATTCCCATCATCAAGGCCCGCGATGGCAAGCTGGACCCGCTGTGCGTGCGTGATTTCTGCGATTTCTGCGGCTACACCGAGAGCGAGTTCTGGAAGATCATGGACAAGTTCTATAACCGTGACCTGTTTGAAAAGAACGACTGCGGCGAATGGGTGTTGAAACACCCCATCTGGGAGGAAAACAAATAATGGTACGTCATGTTATTTTGTGGAAACTGAAAGAGATGCCCGCCGCTGAACAGGAAACCGTCAAGGCGGATATCAAAGCCGGGCTGGAAGGTCTGGCCGGGCAGATCCCCGGTTTGACGGAGATCCATGTTTACACCAAGGCCCTGCCCAGCTCCGCCAATGCGGACCTGATGCTGGATACCACCTTTGTGGATGAAGCCGCCCTGAAAGGCTATGCCGTTCACCCGGCCCATGTGGCTGTGGCTGATGGCAAAGTGCGCCCCTATACCGCCGTGCGCACCTGCCTGGATTTTGAAGTATAACAGGGTAAGCTATTAAGCTGAAAAAAGGATCCATCAATGATGCAGAATACAGAACATACCGCCGCGCCGCTGCTGGTGCGCGGGGGCCGGGTTCATGATGCCGTTCACCCGGAACCACAGCAGATCGACCTGCTGCTGGAAAACGGCCGCTTTGTTGCCATGGGGCATGAACTGAACGTGCCCGCCGATATCGCCGTGCTGGATGCTGCCGGGCTGGACATTTTCCCCGGTTTTGTGGATGCGCACACCCATATCGGCCTGGATGGTTATGGCATCGGGTACGAAGGCTACGACTACAACGAGATGAATGACATCTGGACCCCGCAGCTGCGCGCCATTGACGGCATCAACCCTCGCGATCCCTCCTTTGCCCATGCACGGGAAGCAGGCATTACCTGCGTGTGCACCGGGCCGGGCAGCGCTAATGTGCTGGGCGGTACCTTTACCGCCATCAAGACGGTGGGCGAGCGTGTGGACAACATGATCGTCAAGGAAGCCGTTGCCATGAAATGCGCCTTTGGCGAAAACCCCAAGCGCTGCTATAAAGATAAATGCGATTCTACCCGCATGTCCACCGCTGCGTTCCTGCGCGGGGCGCTGGCTTCCGCCAGGGATTACGGTGCCCGCAAGGCTGCCGCCAACGGCGATGTGACCAAAATGCCCGCTTATAACCAGAAGCTGGAAGCCTTGCTGCCGGTGCTGGACCACACCATTCCCCTGAAAGCCCATGCACACCAGGCCAACGATATCTTTACCGCCATCCGCATTGCCAAAGAGTTCGATGTGGGCCTGACGCTGGAACATGTGACCGAAGGCCACCTGATCGTGGACGAACTGGCCAAGGAAAGCAATATCCCCATGGCCGTCGGCCCCAGCCTGACCTTTGCCAGCAAGTTTGAACTGCAGAACAAATCCTGGGAAACGCCGGGCGTTCTGGCAAAAGCAGGCTGTCATGTTTCCATCATTACAGATAACTCGGTCATTCCGCAGCAGTACCTGCCGCTGTGCGCCGGTATGGCGGTCAAAGCCGGCATGGATCCGTTTGCCGCATTGCAGGCCATCACCATCAACCCGGCCAAGCACATCGGCATTGCTGACCGTGTTGGCTCCATCGAGGTCGGCAAGGATGCAGACCTGGTGCTGACCGATGGCTGCCCGTTTGAGGTTATGACCAACGTGAAAGCCGTTCTGATCAACGGCGCAGTGGTCAGCCAGAAATAAAAAGCACTGCACCGATGTAAAAAATAGGCTGGCATCTTGCAAACAGCAGGGTGCTGTGCTATAATATCCACAGAACAGCAAAGGCGCTGTCCGATAGCATTGCTATACGGGCAGCGCCTTTTTTGGTTCAATAGGAATTACCACGGATGGAATGAGAGTGAGAAATATGGAAAAGAATCCTCGTTATGTCGAAATCGATTACGCCAAATACGCGCCCGATATCCCGGAGGATCAGCTGGAAGCTTATTACGGCCTGCCCAAACATGTACAGTTCTGTAATGAATGCGTGATGAGCAACCAGAAGCCGAACTCCTGCTATGAATTTGAACATACGATCAAGTCCATCAAAAAGACGATGGTCATTCAGGACGACGGCACCTGCGATGCCTGCCATGCCTGCCACAATAAGGCTAACGGCCATATCGACTGGGCCCTGCGCGAAAAAGAGCTGCGTGAGCTGTGCGATGAATACCGCAAAAATGACGGCAGCTATGACTGCCTGGTGCCCGGCTCCGGCGGCAAGGACAGCTTTTATGCCGCTCACATCCTGAAATACAAATACGGCATGCACCCCCTGACGGTGACTTGGGCACCGCATATCTACACCCCCTGGGGCTGGGATAACATGCAGGCCTGGATCCACGCCGGGTTTGATAACTACCTGTGTACCCCCAACGGCATGACCCACCGTCTGCTGACCCGTTTGGCGACCGAGAACCTGTTCCACCCGTTCCAGCCGTTCATTTTGGGCCAAAAGCAGCTGGCCCCCAAGATGGCCGTCAAGTTCGGCATTCCCCTGGTGTTCTATGGCGAGAACGAGGCCGAGTTCGGCAACCCCATTGCGGATAACAACTCTGCCCTGCGTGACGAGCACTTTTTTGCCGTCAATGATTACGACCATATCTACCTGGGCGGTGTCAGCCTGCGCCAGCTGGAAGAGGATTATAAGGTGGATAAAGCCGACTTGGCCATCTACCTGCCGTCCGAAACTTCCAACCTGGAGAAAAACCATGTTCAGGTGCGCTACCTTGGCTATTACGAAAAATGGCATCCGCAGGGCGCCTACTATTACAGTGTAGAACACGGCGGCTTCCGCCCCGCACCGGAGCGCACCCAGGGCACCTATTCCAAGTATAACTCCATCGATGATAAGATCGACGACTTCTTCTATTACACCACCTACATCAAGTACGGCATCGGCCGCACCACCTATGACGCTGCACAGGAGATCCGCAACGAGGAAATCACCCTGGAAGAGGGCAAGGCGCTGTGCAAAAAGTTTGATGGCGAGTATCCCGACCGCTTTGAAAAAGAGATCTTCCAGTATCTGTCCCTGGACCGCCAGCACTTCCCGTGGGCCAGCCAGCTGTTTGAGCAGCCCAAAATGGACCGCGAATACTTTATGCACCTGGCCGACCGTTTCCGCAGTCCCCACCTTTGGAAATGGGAGGACAACATGTGGAAACTGCGTCACACCCCCTACGAGGGCGACAGCGAAGTGCTTTGGGGCGACCCGAAGGGCACCCACCACGAAATATAAGGCCAAGGGCAATACCGCATAATTCTAAGTGCCGATACGGCGAGCGAGGTGCGGCAGA
>OHAI01003555.1_pt1 | contig 10458 bp, 14 predicted proteins | sample 1577091 | NCBI WGS metagenome assembly OHAI01 (sample SAMEA3541548, study PRJEB24748) | human gut metagenome | biome: human gut; feature: human-associated habitat; material: faeces | place: China | collected 2012 | reverse complement strand
TACCAGCATCGATATGAGCCATGATACCAATGTTTCTTGTTCTATCAAGTGGATATTCTCTTCCAGCCAAGACTATTACCTCCTATATTAGTACACAAAAATGATACCAGATCCGCTAAGCAGCGATCTTATTACCATCTGTAATGAGCAAATGCCTTGTTTGCTTCTGCCATCTTGTGCATGTCTTCTTTTCTCTTTACTGCTGCACCAGTATTGTTTGCAGCATCAAGAATTTCGTTTGCAAGTCTCTCCTTCATGGTCTTCTCGCCTCTCTTACGTGAGAAGAATGTCAACCAGCGAAGAGCTAACGCCTGTCTTCTGTCAGGGCGAACCTCGATAGGTACCTGATAGGTAGCTCCACCGATACGTCTAGCCTTAACCTCCAACTGTGGCATAATGTTGTTCATTGCCTCTTCGAACACTTCGATAGCGTCTTTACCAGACTTCTCTGCTACCTGCTCGAATGCGCCATAAACGATTTTCTGAGCAACACCCTTCTTACCATCTAACATGATGTTGTTGATAAGCTTTGTCACAACCTTGTTGTTGTAAACAGGATCTGCTAATACATCTCTTTTCTGTATATGTCCTTTACGTGGCACGTTACTTCCCTCCTTAACATGATTTAGCGAATACTAACAGCCGACACTGCTTCAAACGTATTCTCTAATATTAATTCATCGGTACTCACAATTGTTTAGTGTCCGCACCAGGTTAATCAGTGAAAATTAATCCGGCACTTCCCCAAATTAGTGAATTATTTCTTAGGCTTCTTAGCACCGTATTTAGAACGGGCCTGCTTTCTGTTGGCAACACCTGCTGTATCCAATGTACCACGAACGATATGATATCTGGTACCTGGCAAATCCTTTACTCTACCACCACGGATAAGCACAACGCTATGCTCCTGAAGGTTATGTCCCTCACCTGGAATGTAGCTTGTTACCTCAATACCGTTTGAAAGACGAACTCTGGCTGTTTTACGAAGAGCTGAGTTAGGCTTCTTAGGTGTAGCAGTACGAACAGCGGTACAAACACCTCTCTTCTGAGGGGAGCTCTGTGCTACCGTCTTCTTGTTCAGAGAGTTGTAAGTGTACTGAAGTGCTGGGGAGTTAGACTTCTTGGTAGAAACCTTTCTTCCTTTTCTTACTAACTGGTTAAATGTTGGCATTAATTTCACCTCCTGCGTGTTTTATTCAATATTTCCAAATTGTGGTACTTTTATTCATCGCCTCTTCCGTATCACTATTAGAATAGACAACGGGCTATTGCCTGCACGCCAAAAAAGGGCGCAAAAAAGCACACTCAATTAGTATAACGACGTCACCAAAACTTGTCAATACCCTTTGCATTATTTTTTCTTGTTATTTTGCGATGATCTGTTTTTTAGATGGATCCATTGAAGCTTGCCCTCTTGCAGTAGAAAATAGTTGCGCATTCCCTTAGCCGGAAACAAGCCATCTGCCTGTTTCGACAGCTTGCAGTCCCATTTCTCCACACCGTTCTTTCGGTAGATCTTACACCCTTCTGTTGTAACCATATATATTTCTTCGTCTGCCATCGTAACATTGGTAAAGTCTGTGGCAACCTGACGTTCAAATACTTTACCGCCCGACGTGTTAAACAGATACATCCGTCCACTGCCTTTCTTGCTGCCGGCGGCAATCACTCCGATATAACGGTCATCATAAAAAGCACTCAGTATCTCTCGATTCCAATCTTTTTTGAATACTTGTTTTGGCTTCTTCATATTCTTCCAAAGGCTGAAACCTTTTTCGCTGAAAAGCGCAGCATGATCTTCATCCAAATATTTCACCTCTGCGACAATGCGGTCCTTATACTCCTGCGCACCAACCAAGCAGTTCGTGTTTTTGCCCACGTCTGTAAAATCGTAAAATGCCACCTGACTCTTAACTGCGCCACTGGTCACACAGATGCTTGCACAGATCACGCCCGTACCGTCCGGTGACAGATCGATCGAAACCGGGTAGCCTTCTTCTACGTTGGTCGGAATTTCCACGAGAAGCTTTTTATTGTCATCATACGGATTGTATACCTGGATCACATTAGATGACTGATCTTCTAACAATACAGCTACTACGCCCTGTTTGGAGACGCACGCCTGCAAGATCGGATAGTCTGTCGTCAGCTTCGTCCCGCTGTCACTTCCATTGTACACATATAAGGACTTCCCCTGTATATCTGCTACAACTGCATATTTCTCGCAAATATCTAATGCAGGATTCTCCATATCATAACTTCCATTCCACATTTCATTTCCATCACGATCTACTGCTGCCGCTCCGTCTCTGCTGTAGCGAAGCACCCCATTTTGATAGGCACTACATTTCATACCACTGCTTTTTTTTAGTGCGATCGTATTTTTCACTTCGTAACTGCTATATTGATGATTGACGTAAAAATAAATAACCGCTGCTAATATCACTGCCACCAATAGAATACAGGCGATACTCAAAAAAATCGTCCTTTTGATCTCTTGACGACGTTTCGTTACCACCTGAACATCTCTGGCTCTTCCTGCTAAAGTTTCCATTATAATTCCCCATATCTTCTATATATTATTGCTTTCAGATATAGTATAACTGATTTTTACGGTTCGGGCAATAAAATACACTGCCCAATATAGATCTCATCACTATTTTTGATCCGGTTGGTATTCTTGACCCGATCTAACAGGTCAAACGAATGATACTGCCGCCATACGATCTGACTAAGCGTATCACCCTTGCGGACTATATAGCTTTCCATCTGCGAACCACCTGTAACTGATGCTGCCACCGACCGCTCCGGCGCTGTTGTCACTTTGGAGCCTGACTGAGCTGTCGCCTTCTGTCTTGCGGCGGTCTGTGTTTTTACTTCCTGTGCAGGAGTAGCAGTAGGTTTCACTGCGACAGTATGCTTCGATGTCTCTAAGGACTGCTGTGATGTTTCTCTGCTCTGCGGCTCCGCAGACTGCTGTGATGCTTCTCTGCTCTGCGGCTCCACAGACTGCTTTGGCGCCTCGGTACTCTGTGTGCTCTGCAGCTCAGCCGTTTCCTTATCACGCAGTGCATCCGATACAACGAACTCACGGTTATTCTGTTCCTGCGCCGTTACATATCCGGATAACGTCTGAATAGATTCTTCCATGGCCTGTATCTTGGAAAGACTTTTCACTAGAAGATTCGCTCCCATCAATACCATAAAAAACAAAATGACACCTGCGCTCCACGCAACCATCTGCATGCGTTCCTGTCTGGTCTTCTTTTGCCGGATCGTACTGCGGATCGCATCCGTGACCTCATCCTCATAGTCTGCTTCCCCACTGATCTCTTTCTGCTCCCGCAGCATATATTCCTGCATTTGTGGATTTTTGGCAAAATAAATATAATAACCGCTCAACTCTTCAAATGCTCCATCTTCATAAAAAAAGACTTTTTCTTCTTTTTCGGATAAGTCTGCCAAGAATAAGATCCTGCTCATTTCTCCAAATTGTTCTTCCTGAATATGACGAACCTGCTTGTCCACTTTACTGTTCCACATACCAACGCCAAGACCCCAGCCAAGCACTTTTGCACCGGCGAAATATTTATGTATGTCCTCGTATAACTTGTCCCACTGTGCATCCCCAAGGGCCCCTGTCTCGGAATCAAGTTCCACCTCTATGCAGCCATATAAAAACAAGCCGTCTTTTGCCTCTTTGATACCCTCTCTTCCCAAAAATACAATAATGGACTCTTCCTGTTTTTCTAAAAAGATCTTGCGGATATCTGTCAGCACATAATCTTCAATATAAATTCTTCTTGCCCCGCCGGTCTCCCCAATCTGCTTTATATTTTCCGGATAGGTTTCATATTCATACACGTTTTTTTCTCTGTTTTTGCTGCCCTGCTCCATATCACACCACAACCTTTCATTCACCTGTTCTCTATTACCGAAAAGCATTGTAACACGCTCTCCCGTGCACACTTTGTCGAAACAGAGGTGCAAACGCCCCTTTCTGACAACATCTTTCGACGAACAGATATGAACCGACAGCCCCTTTCTGACAACATCCTTCGACGAACAGGTATGAACCGACAGCCTCTTGGAGATACTGACAGCAGTTATGTGACGTTATGTGATGCCATGAAGCACCACATCGCAACAACCGTGCAAATCGTGCAGCACATTCACAGCATCACGTTTCCGCCTCACATGCTAATCCTACAGAAAGGTTACTATGATTATGATGACATCTTCGAAGCAGCAGCTTCAATATTTCAATCCGATAGCTCCTCTCTCTATGTCCAATTTTACGGACAGCTTGACGGAACGACTGCAGCAGATCCACACCGCCTCACGTCCTATCATCTTAGTCTGCATTGGTTCCGATCGCGCCACCGGCGATTCCCTTGGCCCATTTGTGGGACACGAGTTGCTGCATCCGTTCCCCACTGACAGGAGACAATCTTTTGCAGATAAGCGCAATAGCAAAACCCGTTTTTCATGCAAAAAAGGACAGTACACTCGTACTGTCCCGAAATCTTCACGCTCTCTTTGGAACTTGCTGACGACATACTCTGCATTTCCAAAAAAGTATTATGTCTATGGTTCTCTGCATTCCCCGGTCCATGCTGTCAACTTAAAAGCAACCTTACAAGACATTTATCGTTCGTTCGATGATCCATATATCATCGCTATTGATGCTGCCCTTGGAGCTAAAGAACACATAGGCACGGTCACTCTAGGCGATGGTGCTCTCTTTCCCGGTATCGGTGTCAGCAAACAGCTCCCCGCTGTCGGCGACATCCATATCACAGGGATCGTAAATACCATCAACTGCCAAAACCGTAACTTAATCTTACAGACAACACATTTGTCAACAGTTGTCTCGCTTGCCACCTTCATCAGCAAAGGGATTCGGCAAGCCTTGCTGCAACAGGATCTCACATGTCCGTGCGACCCTCTAGTGCGCGATACAAAGTAACCTCATCAATATATTCCAAATCTCCACCTGCAGGCACACCACTGGCAATGCGGCTGACTTTGATGCCAAGCGGCTTGACCAATTTGCTGATATACGTTGCCGTGGTATCACCCTCGAGATTCTTATTGGTAGCAACAATAACTTCATCAACATCTTTTTGCAAACGCACCATCAACTCGGATAAACGAATATCATCCGGGCCAACTCCTGCCATCGGAGAAATCGCTCCATGAAGTACATGGTACACGCCGTCAAATTTGCCGGTCTTTTCGTATGCTGCCAGGTCTCTCGTATTTTCCACAACCATGATCTGCCGATGATTTCTTTTCGGATTTGCACAGATTGGACAGATTTCGCCATCTGTATATGTACAGCATTCTTTGCAGTAATGCACATTTTTCTTTGCCGACATCATAGCCCCTGACAGCCCTGCCACCTGTTCTTCCGTCATGTTCAATATGTGAAACGCTAGTCTTTGTGCAGATTTTGCGCCGATTCCCGGCAAGTGGGATAATTGTTCCACCAGATTCGTGATCTGAGAACTATACACATCCATAGGAAACCTCCATTCCCCACAGTCCGTAGGCATAGGACTGTCCAATACAAAATCTGTCCTTAGAACAACCCACCAAGACCACCGGTCAACTGCTGCATCATCGCTGCATTTTCATCTTCTACTTTGCGCAATGCCTCATTGGTAGCTGCCACGATTAAATCTTCTAACATTTCAATGTCATCCGGATCCACTACTTCTTCATCCAATTTTACAGACAAAATTTCCTTTTTGCCGGAAACTTTTACAGTAACAGCTCCACCGCCTGCCGTTGCTTCCCACTCTTTTTCGCCCATCTCTTTGGACTTTTCTTCCATTTGGCGCTGCATACGCTGTGCCTGTTTCATCAAATTGTTCATATTGCCAGGCATTCCACCCGGAAATCCACCTCTTTTTGCCATAATAATTCTCCATTCCTTTCTACTTGCAAGCGCATCGCCGCAAATACTATATTTTCACTGCGAAGTTTATCGCAATCATCCATTTCGTTAGATCCTACTACTGAATCTCGATTCCGTCAAACTGAATCAGCTCCATCACGTCCGGATACATAGCGTCCGTCTGCGCATCCACCGTGCGGGTCAAGATCACAACTTCTTTTTGGATCAAAGAGCCAATGATCCGTTTTAACTGCTCCAGAGCATCTCCCTCTTTCTGCGTAAAATACTCCTCATTCAACGGATCTGTGAACTGAAGTACCAGTCGATCATCATCCGGCACCGGTCTGCACTGGTCAAGCATATTGCGCATGACCGGGTCACACATAGCACTGACGTCTCTCCATCTGCCAAGCACCGCTTTAACATCTTCTCCAATTGCCTTTGGCATGATCTTTGGTGTCGAAGCAGGCTTCTCATCCGCCGCCTGTACCGTTTCCGGGACACTTTGCGTCTGCTGCGGTGCTGCAACAATACCTTTTTCCAGCTGTGCCTCAATATTTGCAATACGATCTTTTAACGTCGTAATATCCTGCTCGGTATCCATCTGCGGCTTACACAATTTGATCATCGCAACCTCTGTCAGAACACGTTTTTGCGATGCGAAACGCAAATTGCCGGACAGATCCGATAATATACGTATATAACGGATCAATGTTTCCGTATCCGCAAGCGTCGCCTCTTCTTTCATCTGCGCTAAACGCTCTGTCGAAACATCCAGCATGTCCTCTCCTTGATCGGATGCAGAAAGCATCATCAACCCACGAAGATACCACACATATTCGTTGACAAACTGTGTAAGATCGCGCCCATCGATCAAAATTTCACTAACGATCTCCACGCATCCAACGGCGTCCCCTGCTACCATCTGCCGAAACAAACGGCTGTACACCTCTGTATCTACCGCCCCAAGCACTTCCAGTGCTTTATCGTAAGTCAACGTCTCACCTAAGTTAAAGGCGATGCATTGATCCAATAAGCTAAGCGCATCACGCATAGAACCATCCGCAGCTTTAGCAATATAACGCAATGCCTTATCTTCTACCGGGATCTGTTCACGCTGCATAAGATCTTGCAATCTTGCTGCTATCGTATCGATCGAAATTCGCTTAAACTTGTATTGCTGACAGCGCGATGTGATCGTAATCGGTATTTTGTGTGCCTCTGTCGTTGCCAAAATAAACACAACGTATTCCGGAGGCTCCTCTAATGTTTTTAGCAGCGCATTAAATGCTCCCGCTGACAACATATGCACCTCGTCGATGATATAGACCTTAAATCTGCCTTCTGACGGAGAATATTGCACTTCATCGATAATGTCTCGAATATTGCCCACACCGTTATTGGAGGCAGCATCAATCTCGATGACATTCATGGAAGTCTGCGCCGTTATTTTACGACACATCTCGCACTCTCCGCAAGGACTGCCATCTATCGGATGCTCACAATTGACTGCCTTTGCCAAAATCTTTGCCACTGTTGTCTTACCGGTACCTCTGGTGCCACAAAACAGATAAGCATGCCCGATGCGATCCGCCCGAACCTGATTTCTGAGGGCTGTCACAATATGATCCTGCCCCTTTACCTCGTCAAACTCCCCTGGACGAAACTTTCGATATAACGCTGTATACGACATTTCCTCAACCATGCCTTTCTATCTGTAATCAATACCCCTTATGTTAAGGACAACGCATTAGCACAGGCCTTTGCGTCACAATCTCTGTCCATTTTTTACAGGCTGTCTCCAAAACAGATACCCATGTCTTTAATTTCTTGGATCAGCACCCTCGGACAGTTCCCGCAGGGCGGTTTCATCCGGCATCAGGTAGCACTGCATGAGCCGCAGTTCGTGGATAAGCCCCAGTCGGGTGCCGGTGTTGTAAAGCATCATCAGCATGAGTTCTTCATGGTCAAAGTTCATGTTCAGTCCTCGCTTTCCGGCTTCCAGTTGGGTTACACTCCGGGGCATCGCACTTTTCCTTGAGATTCATCAGCACCGAAGGGCGTTCCGGCTGCTTGTCCAGAAACCCCTGTAAATCTTTGAAGCCGATGCTGTCCACATAATGCACAGACACCTCGCCATTGCGTTTGAGTGCAATCACATCGCTGACCGACAGGCTATGCCCCTCAAAATCCTGCGGACGGGAGAGGTTGAACACCTGAAACAGTTCTTCCAAAATCTCGTTGTTCGGCACATCCTGCCACATGGCGGGCAAATCAGCATAGTAGGTGACCTCATAATGCTCCGGGTCTGGCGTTTTGCCCCGACGATGCAGTTCCCGCATGGAAGCAAATCTTTCATCGAGGTTTTTTTCGTCATGCCGCAGCTGCATCACCATATAAACATCGCACCCTGCGTTCAGAAATTTCTGCGGGATGTCCGCCATGGGTTCGCCGTCAAAATTCTGGTTCCATTTTTGCTGCATCGTCCACCTCACAGTTCTGGCGCAGAACGTGCAGAGGATTTTGGCGCAGACGTATCACTTGCCAGTGCTGCCAGCTTTTCCAATGTGGAAGGGCGGTGATCTGCACTCAGTTCCTCGGCTTCCGCAACTTTGTCCATGACGGCATCGTAGTCCTGCAACAGCCGCCGGCCCTTTTCCAAGTGGTGCGCTTCCAGAATCTGCTCACGGGCTTCCTGAATGGTCAGTTCCGGGGCATTCAGCTGCCCGCCGTCCATCACAGAATAATCGCTGTGGTAAATGGTGTAGTCCCATCCATCCTCATAGGACTGGATGGCAAGGTAGCCTTTGCCGCCCAGTTCCCATGCAGCCTGCTCGTCCTGTGTCTGAATCTCCGGGTAGAAGTCTGCATGGTTTCGTTCCATGACTTCGGCAAACTGGCAGATGTGGAACACATTGCCCAGACCGCCCATGTCAAAGTGGTAATCATCCAGATGTTCCACCCGTGCCGTAAAACTGCGCCCATCCGGGTAATCCACCTGAATCACGCCGCCATCTGGAATGCGATAGAGGTCATCATAGTGGCTGTTGATGAGACGAATATCCTTCGGCAGCGTTTCCGGCTCCCAGATGCGCCGTCTGCCGATGCCCGCCTGCGGGATGTTTTCGAGGATCTGTACGCTTTCCTGTTGGATGACCTTGCGGTCATCGTCCGAAAGTTCAAACAGATACCAGTTCCGGGCGGCAGAAATGGCGTTCCTGCCATCGGGCGGCAGGTTCTTTTCCGAGATCTGCCCGCTTTCCAGCGGCTCACCAGTTACCTTGTTGTAGGTGGCAAAGCCGACTCCTGCACCGTTTTCCCGGAGGTGGAGATAGCGTTCATCGTTGATAAGGTAGACCGCTTCTTTTATCTGCTCCATCAGCACCCACCTTCAAATTCCAGCGAAAACTTGCTGCGGCCATCAGCTTCACAGGACAGCAGCACGGTGGCATTGTAGGTCTTGCCCTTGGCACTCTTGCAGTCCTTCAAGCGGACACGACCATCCCGCAGCAGCTTGTCCGCCACATGGGAATCCAGCCGCTTGCCCAGACGCTTGAAGAACGCATTGTCCTTCCACAGGACAAAACGGCACTCCCGGTTCTCGCAGAACCAGCCTTTTTCACGCTCCACGACAGGCTTACCGCAGTTCGGGCAGACACCAATAATTTTGTTTTTCATAAGCGCATTCGCTCCTTTCGCAGCCTCGGTGGTCGTTACCAGCGAGGAGATCATCTCTTTGATTTCAGTCATAAAAGTTTCCGGCTCCATCTCGCCACGCTCAATGCGCAGCAGCTTTGTTTCCCAGTCGGCGGTCATTTCCGGGGATTGGATTTCTTCGGGCATCACGGTGATTAACGCTTTCCCCTTATCCGTGGGCAGCAGCACCTTGGTTTTCTTGGTGCCCTTGCGCTCCAGAAAGCCCTTCTGCACCAGCTTTTCAATGGTGGCGGCACGGGTTGCCGGGGTGCCGATGCCCTGACGCTCCACGCCCTCCGGCATACTGTCTGCACTGGCGGTTTCCATAGCGTGCAGCAGGGTGTCCTCTGATTAGAGTTGTCAAGGTGGGAAGTGGATTTTAACCACATTTCTTTTTCAGGTCGGTAATGATAAGCCGCTTCACCTTGCTTTCAGCGGTTTCTGTGCTGTCGTGATTAAAAAACACGCTCACCAGATAGGTGGTACGGCCATCCTTCGTCTTAAAAGACCCGTCAGGGGTGAGGTTCTTGTTTTCGGGCACTTTCACATTCTCCATTCAATTCCTCCTTAAATCGTCATTTTCCCAATTTGGCTGGCAGACTGGCAACTGTGGGTGTACCATGATTTTCTTGCCAGCCAAATTTTTCTGCCAGTCAAATGGCTCATTCCATCCAAAAGACCTTTTTGCGGCCTTCCACGATCTTGCTTTTCAGGGCATCGCCCAGTTCCCGCTTGGCATCTCGGACAGTTCTGCCGGGAATGCCCCTTTCCAGAGCCGCCTTGTCGATGTCCTCACTGAGCACCTGCTTTCCTCCGGCAAGCAGGGTGCAGATCAGGTCTTTGGCCTGCTGCGTTTTGGT
>OHAI01003554.1_pt1 | contig 10460 bp, 8 predicted proteins | sample 1577091 | NCBI WGS metagenome assembly OHAI01 (sample SAMEA3541548, study PRJEB24748) | human gut metagenome | biome: human gut; feature: human-associated habitat; material: faeces | place: China | collected 2012 | reverse complement strand
GTCGTGTGTGTCACTGCTCCCGTCGAGCTGCGCATAAAGCGCATAATGACACGAGACGGCATAACGCGCGGGCAGGCACTCGAATGGATAGGACGCCAGCTGCCGCAGCATGAGGTCGTCTCACGCAGCGATTTTGAGATAGTCAACGACGGCTTTCATGACATAGATTTACAGATTAACACCATAATAAACAAAATAAACAAAAGATTATAAAAATGGAAACAATTCTTTCAATCGCAGGCAAACCGGGTCTTTACCGTCTGGTTTCGCGTGGAAAAATGAATCTTATTGTTGAATCTCTTGATGAGGCTCGCCACCGTATGCCGGCGTTCGCGTCAGACCGTGTGACAAGTCTCGCCGACATAGCGATGTATACCGACAGCGATGACGTGCCCCTGTGGCAGGTGCTTGAGAGCCTTGGCGAAAAGGTAGAGAAGGAAGAGTGCGGGCTCAACTATAAAAAATGCTCCAAGGAAGAGTTGCATGCCTTCTTCGCGGAGGTGCTTCCCAACTACGACCGCGACCGTGTGCACGACGGTGACATCAAGAAACTTATACAGTGGTACAACCTCCTTGTGAAGAACGGTATAACCGACTTCAAGGAAGCACTGGCTCCCACCGAGGGTGACAATATAGACGACCGCAAGGAGGAATAATCCTTTCAGCGGTGCGTTTCCGGCTGAGACATCTTAAGATGCCAGCCATACGATATACCGGGATGCATGCGTTCTGAACGCATGCATCCCATGTTTTTCACACCATGAAGCGTTATTTTGTCCGCCGCGTGCCTTTTTTATGCCTTTTTCACGCTAAAAGTCGCAATCAATACGTATCTTTGTCAGATACTTGTTTTATTGCATTGATATTTACATAAATATAATATTCATGATATGAAATATGTTCTTGCAATCGACTCTTTCAAAGGATGCCTGTCCTCATGCGAAGCCGGAGCGGCGGCGGAGGAGGCTCTCCGTGATGCTGTGCCGGGCGTTGAGGTGTCGAGACTGACGGTGTCGGACGGCGGGGAAGGTATGCTCGATGCCGTAATGAGCGCGGCAGGAGGAAGCCGGCATGCGGTTTCGGTGCACGACGCGATGATGCGTCCCGTCACAGCCGGATATGTGACAGATGCCGGAGGCACTGCCTACATCGAGTCAGCCGCCTCATGCGGACTCACGCTGATAGAGCCTGAGATGCGCAGTCCGGTGAGAGCCACGTCCTATGGAGTGGGTGAGCTTGTCGCCGATGCCGTGAGGCGCGGCTGCCGCAACATTGTGGTGGGACTGGGCGGCAGTGCCGTTAGTGATGCCGGAACGGGTATGCTGCGCGCCCTAACAGACGCCTTTGCCGACGGAGGAACATTCGACAACGCGCTCCGCAGTGTTCTCGGACAGTGCCGGTTCACCATTGCCTGCGATGTGCGCAATCCGCTTTACGGTCCTGAAGGCGCAGCCTGTGTCTACGGACCGCAGAAAGGGGCTACGCCAGACGATGTGGACTTGCTCGACGGACGCGCCCGCCAGTTTGCCGGTTTTTCAGCCCGCCACTTCGGGTTCGACCGCTCGTGCGAGCCGGGTGCGGGTGCGGCAGGCGGACTCGGATATGCCTTCATGCAGTATCTCGGTGCTACGGTGCGCGGCGGAGCCGACCTTATGCTCGACATGGCAGGCTTCGACGGCATGCTCCATGACGCCACGTGCGTCATAACCGGTGAGGGGCGTGCCGACCGCCAGACACTCATGGGCAAGCTGCCCGGCAGTGTCCTGTCGCGTGCACGTGCGGCAGGCGTGCCCGTATGGCTCATAGCCGGAAGCGTGGCAGACGCCTCCTGTCTGCTCGAAGCCGGATTTGCGCGGGTTGAGGCTGTGACACCCGCTGACATGGACACTACATATGCCATGCTTCCCGACACAGCCCGCGAGAACATAAAAGAAACAATCAAACGACTGATGATATGAAAAAGAAACTGTTATGGTCGGCTGTGATAGTGGCGTCAACGCTCTTCGCGGTCATGATAGGTTCGGGCTTCTACATGCTCGACTATGCCCTGTCCAACGCAGACAGGTCAAAAAAGAAAAGCTATGCATATGTAATGAAGAACTATCCCGAGACACTCCCATGGCTCGACAGCCTCAGACACAACGGCATACTGCGCGACACGTTCATCGTGATGCCCGACGGCGAGAGGGCACATGCCATCTTCGCGCGCTCCGACAGTGCCCGCGGACGCACCGCCGTTGTGGTTCACGGCTATAAGGACCGCTCCACCGGGATGCTCCACATAGCCTATATATATAATAAGGTGATGGGTTATAACATTCTGTTGCCAGACCTTCACGGTCACGGACTGAGCGACGGAGACGACATACAGATGGGATGGAAAGACCGGCTCGACGTGATGCACTGGATGGGTGTGGCTGAAAGGATGTTCCGGCAGGACGGATGCGAGTCGCGCATGGTGGTGCACGGAGTGTCAATGGGTGCCGCCACCACCATGAACATCGCCGGTGAGCGGACGCCCGGTTATGTGAAGTGCTTCGTGGAAGACTGCGGATACACCAGTGCGTGGGACGAGTTCGCACACGAGATGAAGAAGCGTTTCGACCTTCACGAGTTTCCTTTGCTGTATGTGTCGAGCATGCTATGCAAGCTGAAGTACGGATGGAGCTTCGGTGAGGCGTCGCCGGTGAGACAGTTGAAGAACAGCCATAAGCCCATGCTCTTCATACACGGAGGAAAGGACGACTTTGTGCCTACGGAGATGGTTTACCCGTGCTATGAGGCAAAACCGCAGCCCAAGTCGTTGTGGATAGCTCCGGGCAGCGCGCATGCCGTGTCCTACCGCGACCACAAGAAGGAGTACACCGGACGTGTGAAAGCTTTCGTGGAGAAGTGGAACAGGTGACGCTGGTGTGACAGGATGGCACATCTGTACGACAATGTGTCATAAATCACCTCTTGGTACGTTAGTTGTATATATATGGGTGAAGCCTTTAAACAAAGGCATAACAAGAAAACAAACAACTAAAAAAATAATAAGGAGGTATTGATTATGATGCCAGTTTACAGAAATTCATGGTTACCAGAAGTGTTCAACGACTTGTTTGTCAACTCACCAAAGACCAACGCTACGGCTCCAGCCATCAACGTCAAGGAGACACAAGACAGCTACATAGTAGAGCTTGCCGCTCCGGGAATGCGCAAGGAAGACTTCATGGTTCACATAAACGATGAGGGTGACCTCACCATAAAGATGGAGAACAAGCGTGAGGAGCGCGAAGAGGACAAGAAGGCTCACTATCTGCGCCGCGAGTTCGCCTACTCTAAGTTCGAGCAGACTCTTATCCTTCCGGACGATGTAGACAAGGAGAAGATTAAGGCGGGAGTAGCCGACGGAGTGCTCACAGTGGAACTTCCCAAGATAAAGAAGGAGGAGCATAAAATCAGCAGACAGATTACAGTGGAGTAATCATATAAGAGTTATATTATAAAGGTTGGCAAAAAACATAATGTTATAGCGTTAAATGCTGTCCCCGGACGTCCGCGTCCGGGGATTTTTTTTGTTTTATTCCGGATAGGGGACGGCTGTACGGTGCATCGCGTGTGTTTTTCCAGTGTCATGTATTTGCGGCGTCAGCCAGTAGAGACGCAATATTTTGCGTCTCCCGAGTAGAAAAACGCGGCAACGACAGGCATTTCATTGCCTCAATAAATGGCGCATCCTCCCCAGTAGAGACGCAAAATCTTGCGTCTCCCGAGCAAAAAACGCGGCAATGGCAGGTATTTCATCATCCCAATAAATGGCGCATCCTCCCCAGTAGAGACGCAAGATTTTGCGTCTCCCGAGTAAAAAGTGCGGCAACGACAGGCATTCCAACATCTCAACAAATAGCGCATCCTCCCCAGTAGAGACGCAAAATCTTGCGTCTCACAAGGAAAAAGCGCGGCAATGACAGGCGTTTCATCATCCCAATAAATGGCGTATGTTTGCTTGTGAGACGCAAGATTTTGCGTCTCTACTTTGGAAGCACGCGGTGTCGTCGGGTATTGTGCCGTGACGGAATATCGTTGATGTGATGCTGTATGCAATAGTGTTATTCCGGTCATTATATTCCATACGAACCGCAATTATATCCACTCTGAATCATCATTATATCCACTCTGAATTATAAATCCATTCTTTCTGATGTATAAATATACACTTTACGCAGTAAAAATTTTTGACAGAATAAAATTGCGAAACAGGGAAACGGACGTGTGTCGCTGTCTTAAAATATGAATGGAAAAAGCGGTGGCAGCCGTTCTTTGCGGGTGTTTTGCAGGGTAGGGATGTGGATATTAATGAGGAAAACGGCTTTTATTGTTGTGCGGAACGGGCTTTGTTATGGTGCGGAACATGCTGTGTTATGTCACGAAACGTACCGTTTCGCGGTGCGGAAAAGCCCGTTCCGCGCCACAATGAAATCCTTTCCGATGAATAAAGACAGTCAATCAGTTGACTGTCAGACACTTGTATGAAACCGTCAAAACTGCCGTATTTGCCATCCATATCGCTTCCGGCTGGAAATAAGCCATTCTCAGCGGGTTGACAGGACATGATGTGTATGTTTATGCGACAGCCATTGCATAAACATGCGTTTTTGTCGGCTGTCGGTTCATTGACACTTAACGGTCATCCGGCTTCATCCGTGTCCTGTGCCGGTATCTGGCAGACGTGCTCCCGATTTTGCCTGAGATGTGGCGCGCCGCATACGACAAAGGCTCGAAACAGAATGACGGCAGCAGTGGGGAATAGGTAGGAAATGCCTGTGTATAAGGTGAAAGGTCGTTATGGCGGACTGATGTGCGGTCCGTAATCCAGTCGGTGGTGTGTTCCGCAGAGTGTCATAATGCCGTGCTGATAACGGCTTCATCCGGTCACGCACTCTTACGCCTGCAATGAAAAACGCCTTGCCCGATGCTAAGACAGCATCTGGCAAGGCGTAAGCCTTCAGCCAGCCGGTATGTGTCAGAAGCCGTAAATCTCCTTCAGTTTGTTGCCCAGCTGTTCGCCTCTGAGGTCGAGTCCCACAATCTTTCCCTGTGGGTCTACGAGCAGGCTCGACGGTATGGAGCGTATGTTGTAAGTCTTTGCCGCGATGGAGTTCCATCCCTGCAGGTCGGAGAGGTTGGTCCACGTCATGCCGAGGTCTGCCATTCCCTTCTTCCATGCGTCCTCCTTGTTGTCGAACGAAAGTCCCACAATCTCAAAACCTTTGGGATGATACTTCTCATAGTTGGCTTTCACGTTGGGCATCTCCGCACGGCACGGTCCGCACCAGCTTGCCCAGAAGTCTATCAGGACATAGTTTCCCTTACCGCAATATTCGCTCAGCTTGTGCGTCTTTCCGTCAGTTCCCTTCATCTCGAGGTCCTTGAACTGCGTTCCGATGATAGCCATCTTCTTCTCGAGCTCAGCCATGTATGCCTTCGCGTGTGCCGCCATTGGGTGTTTGGTGTAGGCATATTCCGGATTGAGCAGTTCTTTGAGCTCAGGCAGCTCACAGTCGTACGCTATGTTGTTGATGAACGCCGCCGGGATGATGTTGTCGGTGTTCTCGCGCACTATCTGCTTTGTGAGCGTCTTTGACCGTTCCATTATAGGATTCAGGTATTTGTTTGTCAGCTCATCGGCGAGAGCCTTCAGCTCGGCTTCCGACTTGCCGCTCTTCTGCGCCTCGTTGAATTGCTCCACGTATTTTCTTGCCTCGCTGTTGATGGCATCGAGCTGGCGGTCGTATGCGTTGAGCTTGTTGTTGAGCTCAGAGCCTTTGAGCGTCATTGTGGCAAGGTCCGCGCTCAGCGGCTTTCCGTCGTTTATGAAGACGATGTAGCTCGACTTTCCTTTTCCTGCGATGCCGAGGAATGCGTCCTTCTTGTCGGTTCCCTTTATCTCGAACGCTCCGTTTTTCGTCTCCGTACTGTCTTTCACGCCCTTCATGAGGTCTATTATGTATACCTTGGCGATGTCTGCCGGGCATGTGCCTTTTATGTCGTAGGCTGTGTCTCCGCCGCCTGTCTGTGCCATGAGCGGCATGCTGCATAGCGCGAGTGCGGCTGTGATGATGGTATTCTTCATAATGATTATAATTTAAAATAATAAAAATTAACCGGTCGCAAATATATATATTTTATTCCGTAATGCGGTAATTAATCAATTAAAAATATGTAACTTTGCCGTTGAATTTGTATTCAGAGTGCTTGACAAACCTCTTAAAAAACAAGAAAATGGACATAAACAGGAAGACAGTGAGTGTGCTGTTCATGCTTTTCAGCACGCTCTTCTGCGTTTGTCTTATTACGGCAAACGTGCTTGAGACAAAGCAGATATCCTTCGGACCGGTAAACATCACAGGCGGCTTGCTCGTGTTTCCCGTGTCTTACATCATAAACGACTGCGTGTGTGAGGTGTGGGGATATGCCAAGGCGCGGCTGCTCATATGGCTGGGCTTTGCCATGAACTTCATGTTCGTGATGTTCGGCGCGCTTGCCGACGCCATTCCCGGCGCGCCCTACTGGGACAACGACGCCGGATTCCACGCCGTGTTCGGTCTTGCTCCGCGCATCGCGGCGGCTTCGTTCGTGGCGTTTCTTGTCGGTTCGTTCATCAACGCATACGTCATGAGCCGCATGAAGGTGGTTCACGGAGGGCGTCATTTCTCGTTGCGCGCGGTGCTCAGCACGGTGTTCGGTGAGACTGCCGACTCGCTGATATTCTTTCCGCTCGCCCTCTCCGGAGTGGTGCCGTTGGCTGAGATGCCGTCGCTCATCATCTCGCAGGTGGTGCTCAAGACGCTTTACGAGATAATGGTGCTGCCCGTCACGGTGAGGGTGGTGGGCATGACGAAGGCTCACGAGCACACCGATGTTTACGACGAAGGAATCAACTACAGTGTATGGAGGATATTCAACATATGAGCAACAACAGTGAAAACAGAAAGGACGAGGGACTGAAGTCTCTCGGAGCGAAGACAAGATATGCCGACGACTATGCGCCGGAAGTGCTGGAGACGTTTGCCAACAAGCACCCGGACAACGACTATTGGGTGAGGTTCAACTGCCCGGAGTTCACGTCGCTGTGCCCAATAACGGGTCAGCCCGACTTCGCCGAGATACGCATCGCCTACATACCCGGCGTGAGGATGGTGGAGAGCAAGAGTCTGAAGCTCTATCTCTTCAGCTTCCGCAATCACGGGGACTTCCATGAGGACTGCGTGAACATCATCATGAAAGACCTCATCAGACTCATGGATCCAAAATACATAGAGGTGACCGGACTGTTCACTCCGCGCGGAGGCATAAGCATCTATCCCTATGCCAACTACGGACGCAAGGGCACCAGATATGAGAGGCTTGCCGAACAGCGGCTTTTCATGCACGATATGGACGGATGGCATGCCGCCCATGTCTGAGGCAAGGCAATGATACATAACAGCTGACGTATGGTAAAGATATTCCGGAGATATGTTCTCATTGGCATGGCTGCGGTGATGCTGCTGTGCCAGGGCAGTGCGCTCGCTTCCGACGGCAGCCACCGCAAGAAGGTGGCTGTGGTGCTGTCGGGAGGCGGTGCCAAGGGCATGGCGCACATAGGTGCGCTGCGCGTGATAGAGAAAGCGGGCATACCGATAGACATCATCACCGGAACATCGATGGGAGCGATAGTCGGCGGACTCTACGCCATAGGCTACGACGCCCACAGGCTCGACTCTATGGTGAGCGTGCAGGACTGGTCGTTTCTGCTCACCGACAAGCTGGAGGCTCACAGTCCGCTGCTCGACAACCGCGAGAGGCAGAACACCTATTTCCTGTCCAAGACGTTCATGCTCGACAGGAACAGGATATCAAAGAAGTCGGGCGGAATGATTGAGGGCAGGAATCTTGAGAAGCTGTTCGACAGGCTCACCGCCGGCTATCACGATTCCATTGACTTCAACCGGCTGCCCATTCCTTTCGCGTGTGTGGCGACAGACATCGTGGACAATTCCGAATACGTGATGCGCGGCGGCGTGCTGTCTGAGGCGATGCGCTCGAGTATGGCTATACCGGGAGTGTTCTCGCCGGTGAGGAAAGACAGCATGGTGCTTGTGGACGGCGGACTGCGCAACAATTTCCCTGTCGACATAGCCAGACAGATGGGCGCGGACGTGGTGATAGGGGTGACGGTGCAGGAAGACCTGAAGGAGGCATACGACCTGAAGAGTACGTCGGACGTGCTGCTTCAGATTGTCAACATAAACTGTAAGAACAAGTATGACGAGAATCTGGCTATGACAGACGTGCCCGTATGTGTCAACACAAAAGGATACTCGTCAGCCAGCTTCACCGCAGCCGCCATCGACACGCTGATGAGACGGGGCGAGGAGGCGGCAATGAGACAGTGGGACAGGCTCATGGAGGTGAAGAGGGAAATAGGGATAGACAGCACATTCGTGCCCGTGAGACCAAGCCTCCATCCCGCAGCGATGCTTCCCGACACGTTGTCAGGCACACAGACTGTGAGACGGGAGGGGAGGCTCATGGCAGGACTGGGGGTGCGCTTCGACACCGAAGAGATTGTGGCACTGCAGATAAACGGTTCGCTTACGCCCTCCGGCTCACCTCTGACGACCGAACTCACGCTGCGGCTTGGCAAGCGCATAATGGGCCGTGCCGACTTTATCTACGACCCGATAAAGGCGGGACGCATGCGGCTGTCGTACATCTTCCGCCACGACGACCTCAACCTATATTATAAAGGTGACCGCGATTTCAACATAACATACAACAGACACTCGGCTATACTGTCGCCTTTCAATTTCAACATACGCAACTTCAGTCTCGACATCGGCATGCGATGGGATTATTACGACTACACCACCATGCTGTCGAACGTCGAGAACGAGCAGGTGGAAACCGTGGTGGACGGAGGTCATTTCATATCTTATTATGCTGGAGTGAGATATAATTCCGAGAACAAATGGCATTTCCCCACACGCGGCTCACGCTTCAACGCCACCTACAGCTACAACACCGACAACTTCGTGGGTTACGGCGGCTCGCGCGGATACAGCATACTGGGCGCGTCATGGCGCACGGCTCTGCCTCTTACGAGACGCTTCACACTGCAGCCGATGCTGTACGGACGCATGCTCTTCGGAGGCACCATACCGCTTTGCAGTGCCAACATCATAGGCGGAGACAGATTCGGCAGTTATGTGGAACAGCAGATGCCGTTTGCCGGAATGGGGCGTGCCGAGCATATAGACAACCAGTTCGTGGCGATGCAGCTGTCCGCATACCAGCGCATAGCCACCAATAACTATGTGCTGTTAAAGCTTGCCGCGGCGTGCATATCGCACAAGCCGGCAGACCTGTTGCGCGAGCCTCTCACGGCGGGATGCCAGCTTGCCTATTACTACAACAGCATGTTCGGACCGCTCGGAGGCTCTCTGGGATGGTCCAACCGCACGCGAGGCGTTTATTTCTACATCAATCTGGGATTCGGATTCTGATGTGCCGCCGCCTTTTCTGGTGTCGGGAGCGCTCCTCCTGAGGGAATATGACATAATCGGAAAGTAGTCAAAATAAGTAAAAAAAGCGCATATGCTCGCTTATTTGGAATTTTTTGTCTATTTTTGCATGTTTGAAATAGAGAACGAAGTTAAAAATCAGAAACATACAAAATATGAAAAAGAAAATCCAGTTCAGTCTCTTATACCGGGACATGTGGCAGTCTTCCGGGAAGTTCCAGCCGCGTAAAGACCAGTTGGAGCGCATAGCTCCGGTAATCATCGATATGGGATGCTTTGCCCGTGTCGAGACAAACGGCGGTGCCTTCGAGCAGGTCAATCTTCTCGCAGGCGAGAATCCGAATGATGCAGTGAGGGCTTTCTGCAAGCCGTTCAATGAGGTCGGCATCAAGACTCACATGCTCGACCGCGGTCTGAACGCGCTTCGCATGTACACAGTACCTGACGATGTGCGCCAGCTTATGTATAAGGTGAAGCACGCGCAGGGTGTGGATATCACCCGCATATTCTGCGGACTGAACGACGTGAGAAACATTATCCCGAGCATCAAATGGGCAGCAGAGGCAGGCATGACGCCGCAGGCTACTCTCTGTATCACCAATTCTCCGGTTCACACTGTTGAATACTATTGCGACATAGCCGACAAGGTTATTGCCGCCGGAGCAAAGGAAGTGTGCCTGAAGGACATGGCTGGAATAGGACAGCCGGCGATGTTGGGACAGCTTACGAAGGCTATCAAGGACAAACATCCTGATATCATCATCGAGTATCACGGCCATTCCGGACCGGGACTTTCAATGGCTTCCATCCTTGAAGTGTGCAAGAACGGTGCCGACATCATAGATACCGCTATGGAGCCGCTGTCATGGGGTAAGGTTCATCCGGACATCATCTCTGTTCAGAGCATGC
>OHAI01003545.1_pt1 | contig 10477 bp, 13 predicted proteins | sample 1577091 | NCBI WGS metagenome assembly OHAI01 (sample SAMEA3541548, study PRJEB24748) | human gut metagenome | biome: human gut; feature: human-associated habitat; material: faeces | place: China | collected 2012 | reverse complement strand
GTAGAGCGGGTCGGGCTGGCGGTATTTCTGGGCCAGCGTGGACTCGATAAAAGAGGTGGAAGCGCCCAGCAGGGCAGTGACCCACATCCAGAACACCGCGCCTGCACCGCCGGCCGAAACCGCCGCCACCACGCCCACCAGGTTGCCCATGCCCACCCGGGTGGCGGTGGACACCACCAGGGTCTGGAAGGAGGAAAGCCCCTCCTTGTTCTGGTTCTTTTCGCACACGGCGGCGATCATATCCCGGAACAGCCGCACCGGCAGCAGGCGGGTGCGCAAGGTGAACCAGATACCGGCGGTGAACAGCAGCACGACCATCGGCGAGATGCCGATGCCGCCGCCCACTGGCAGCGTGAACAGATCGCCCCACAGCAGGCGGTAAACAAATTCAATAAGATGGGTCAGCAAGAGCAAGGCCTCCTTGTCGGTTGATGACTTCATTATAGTACAGTACAAAAGAATTGTAAAATCCAAAATATTGATCGAAAGAATCAATGGAACAGAAGAGCAGGCCCGCCACAAAACAAAAACCGCCCGGCTGTTGCACCGGGCGGCGGAGGAAGCAATAAGAATTGTCAGAAAATCACAGGATGTCGATGTATTCACCGGCCAGCGCTTTGTTCATGCTGCGCACGGCGCAGAACTTGCCGCACATGCTGCAGGTGTCGCTGTGGTCATCTTCCGGCAGGCGGGCATCGCGGATGGCTTTGGCGGTCTCAGGGTCCAGCGCACAGGCAAACTGTGCGTCCCAGTCCAGCACCCGGCGGGCGTCGCCCATCTTGTCGTCGATGTCGCGGGCATGGGGGATGCCCTTGGCGATGTCGGCGGCATGGGCAGCGATCTTGGAGGCCACGATGCCCTGCTTTACGTCCTCCACGTTGGGCAGTGCCAGATGCTCGGCAGGGGTGACATAGCACAGGAAGGCAGCACCGCTCATGGCAGCTACCGCTCCGCCGATGGCAGCGGTGATGTGGTCATAGCCGGGGGCAATATCGGTGACCAGGGGTCCCAGCACATAGAAGGGGGCACCCATGCAGATGCTCTTCTGCACTTCCATGTTGGCGGCTACCTGATTCAGGGGCACATGGCCGGGGCCTTCCACCATGACCTGTACGTTGTGAGCCCAGGCACGCTTGGTCAGCTCACCCAGACGCACCAGCTCTTCGATCTGACACACGTCGGTGGCGTCGGCCAGACAGCCGGGGCGGCAGGCGTCGCCCAGCGAGATGGTCACATCGTGCTCGGCGCAGATCTCGCAGATCTCATCAAAGTGCTCGTAGAAGGGGTTTTCGTTGCCGGTCATGCTCATCCAGGCAAACACCAGCGAACCGCCGCGGCTCACGATGTTCATCTTGCGCTTGTGCTTGCGGATCTGCTCGATGGTCTTGCGGGTGATGCCGCAGTGCAGGGTCACAAAGTCCACACCGTCCTCGGCATGCAGGCGCACCACGTCGATGAAGTCCTGTGCGGTCAGTTCAGCCAGGTCCCGCTGATAGTGGATGACCGAGTCGTACACCGGTACGGTGCCGATCATCACCGGGCACTCGTGGGTCAGCTTCTGCCGGAAGGGCTGGGTGTTGCCGTGGCTGGACAGGTCCATGATGGCCTCGGCACCCATGTTCACGGCACTCATGACCTTCTGCATTTCAATGTTGTAGTCCTTGCAGTCCCGGGAGACGCCAAGGTTCACATTGATCTTGGTGCGCAGCATGCTGCCGATGCCCTCCGGGTCCAGGCATTCGTGATGCTTGTTGGCCGGGATGGCCACCTTGCCTTCGGCCACCAGCTGCCGGATCTCCTCCGGGGTGCGGTACTCCTTTTTGGCCACGATCTCCATCTGCGGGGTGATGATGCCCTTGCGGGCGGCATCCATCTGGGTAGTATAAGTCTGCATACGCTCTGTTCCTCCAAATGACAGTTTATCTCTGAACAGCAGGGTGCTGGTCATACAAGGGTAGGGAAAGGCAGCCGTCATTCAGAAAAAACAGAACGTTCTGGATGCCGGCACCTGCGCAAAATACGCTTTTCATGTTGGTTTTCTCCATGAATTTTATAACGCGGCCCAAGGTGGTGTCCCCGGTTTGCCGCGGGATCGGTCAGATGATCTGCTCCGACAGGGCTTTCAACTCTTTGCACTCGGTCTCGATGTCGTCTACTGCAAAGATGGCGCTCACAAGGGCCACGCCATCCACACCGGTGCCCTTGAGCTGCAGGATGTTCTCCTTGTGGATGCCGCCAATGGCCACCACCGGGATGTCCACGGCATCACAGATGGCCTTCAGGGTCTCGTGGGGCAGAACATCCACATCGGTCTTGGTGTGGGTGGCAAAGGCCGCGCCCACGCCAAGGCAGTCTGCGCCGTGCTTGACGGCTTCCCGTGCTTCCTCCACACTGTGGACGGAAACGCCGATCATCATTCCCTCGCCCACACGGGCGCGCACCTGCGCTGCGGCCATATCCTCCTGCCCCACATGCACGCCCTCGGCGTGGCAGCGGATGGCAATGTCCACATTGTCGTTCACAAAGAACGGCACGCCGTAGCGCTGGCACAGAGCATGGATCTCCACAGCCTCTTTCAGAAAAGCTTCGTCATCCAGCTCTTTTTCACGCAGCTGCACACAGGTGACACCGCCCTTCAGGGCGCTCTCCACCTGTTCATAGAGGGTCTGCTTTCCCACCCATGCGCGGTCGGTGACGGCATATAGAAGCATGTTCTGCTTATCGCACTTCATAGTTTGCTCCTTCTTCCAGCTGTTCCGGGGTCATATTGTAAATGGCATCGATGATGTAATTGCGGTAGGTGGAGTTGCCGTCCAGCGGGGTCAGGCGCTTGTGGGCGGTCTCGCCCGCAAGGCCCATGGCGCACACTGCGGCTGCAGCGGCTTCCAGCGGATGGCCGGGGTTGGCGGTAACGAACGCCGCCGTCAGGGCCGAAAGCTGGCAGCCCGTACCGGTGATGCTGCTCATCATAGCATTGCCGTTGCGGATGCAGTAGGCTTTTTCGGCATCGGCCACGATGTCGATGGCACCGGTAATGGCAATAACGGCACCCGTCTGGGCTGCAAAGGCCTTGGCAAAGGCCACGGCAGAATCCAGATTGGCCTCAGTAACTTTATCGGCCACATCGGCATCCACGCCCTTGGTGGTTCCCGCGCCGGAGGCCAGCGTTTTGATCTCCGAGATGTTGCCGCGGATCACGGTGAACTTTACGTCCCTGAGCAGGCGGAAAGCCGTGTCGGTGCGCAGGCGGGATGCACCCGCACCCACCGGGTCCAGCACCACAGGATGGCCCAGCTGGTTTGCCTTTTTGCCCGCCAGCAGCATGCTGGTGATGGTGCGGCTGTTCAGGGTGCCGATGTTGATGTTCAGACCGCCGCAGATGGTGGTGATGTCCTCCACCTCGGCGGCATCGTCGGCCATGATGGGCGAAGCACCGCAGGCCAGCACCATGTTGGCGCAGTCGTTCACGGTGACGTAGTTGGTAATGTTATGGATGAGCGGGCAGGTGCGGCGGACATTTTCAAACTCTGTTTTAAACATTTGCACGCACCACCGTCAGGAAAGGCTGTTCTGCATGGAGCGCAGAGCGCCGGAGCGCTGCAGGCTGTACACCAGCACGCCCGCAATGATGGAACCCACTGCAGTGGAGATGAGGAACGGCACGATGTAGGCATAGAACGCGATATCGCCGGCGCTCTTGCCCATGAGGAAGATGGCTACCGGGTAAGCGCACAGGCCGCCCAGAATGCTGGTGCCGAACACCTCGCCCACCATGGTGGCAAGGATGTTTTTGGTCTTATGGTACACAAGACCGCACAGCAGTGCGCCGAACATGCTGCCGGGGAAGGCCATCAGGCTGCCCAGACCCAGCAGATTGCGCAGCAGCGAGGCCACAAAGGCCACGCCCACGCCCCACCACGGGCCAAGCAGCACCGCGCAGGTCACATTGACCATGTGCTGGATGGGTGCACATTTGCTGCCGAACATGGGGAAGCTGAATACGCTGCCCACCACGCACAGAGCGCACAGCATGCCGGCCAGCGCCAGCTTTTTCACAGAGAGTTTTTTCATAAGGCAAGGCTCCTTTCCAAACCTGCGGAAGCAGCAAAAACCATACAGCGCCTCCGCAAACAGCCCGCACCCGGTGCCAGACCCGGCGCAGGAACTATAAGAAGCGGTCGAGACTTGCTGGTCTCCTCTCACGCCGGAACACGGCTTCCCATCGCTGACGGTCACAAAGCTCAGGGCGCTCCCCCTCAGCCCGCTGCGGCACTTCCGCAGAAAAGTACAAGGCATCCTCCTTAATGGTAATAGGTACACAACAAAAAAACAGGAGACACCTTCCGCGGTGCCTCCTGCAAAAAATCATCCATTCTGACTTCCTACGGCGGCATTATCCGCATCAGGTAAAAGGGTCGAAGTTTGGGTACTTCCTCTCAGCCTGCTTCACAAGCTCCCCTGTATTTGATTGTGATTGTATTCTACACCCTTTGCGCACAAATTGCAAGAGGGGGCAAAGGCGCGCACAGCGGTGCAAAACGTTTTTCACGCAGTTTTTGGGGCGTTTCACGCAGGTTTTATTGAAAAAGAAGGTGAAATATGGTATTTTCAAGGTGGACGCATACCCCCCCCCGTAATCAAAAAGGAGGAATTCCGTATGAAGCAGACGACCCTGACCCAAAGGCTGCTCTCAGCCCTCGTGGCGCTGTGCATGGTGCTGAGCGTGTGCGCACCGGCACTGGCGGCAGAACCGGAAATAGGAAGCGCGGCAATGATCACGCTTACAAAAGGCGGGACAACAACGGACCTTAAGATGCCTGAGGGCAACGTGAGCCTGAGCGCAGCGTATCGGGAGACATATCACCTGTATGAAGATAAAAGAGTAAAGCCGAGTTCTTTGTGGACGGTAAGCAGGTCTATCAGGCACCGGCAGGCGTCCGCGTTACCGTAAAGCTTGTGGATGGTTTCATCAACGACCACCACGAATTTGATCAGTGGCAGAGCTACACGACTCTTGTAGACCCGGAGGAAGGCTGGGAGCACAAGCCGAGCTTCAGCTTCACCATGCCGTCCGACATAGTGCTCCTGGTGGCACACAGGACGACCCTGTACGATGTCAACGTCACACACGGCACCATCGTGGACGGAACCGGCGACACCGGCACATCCAAAAAGATCGTGAAGCCGGGCCAGCCGGTCACCGTCCGGGCCGAGAGCACGGATGAGAACCCCTTCCTGCAGTGGACGTATACCGGCAAAGCACCCGTAGAGCCGGATGACGGCTGGCAGACCAGCCCGGAGTTCACCTTTAAAATGCCTTACGGCAATGTGACGCTGGAAGCACAGCGGGACCAGCTGTACAAGGTATCCATCAACGACAGTCTGGGCAGTGTGACCATCAACGGCGAACCGCGCAGCAGCCTTTGGGTCAAGGAAGGCGAGACGGTGGCAGTGGCTACCACCCTGAAAGACGGCTACTGGATGGAGTTTACGAACTGGACCGCCCAGGACGGCAGTACCGCGCCGGTGGAGCCGTCTGATAACTGGCAGACCAGCACAACCTTTACCTTTAAAATGCCCAATGGCCCGGTGGAACTGGTCGCTCAGTGGTCGGCCAGCTCGCTTGACCCGGAGCAGCGCATCGACCCGGACGAACCTCTTGATGAAGACTTCGGCGTGGAACCTGCACCCATGGATACCACAGGCGGTACCATTGCCGCCGTGGCCGTGGGCGGTGCAGCCATCTGGGGCGGCTACGAGATCGCCACCCGCGTGATCCTGCACAGCCTCCTGCCCGAGGGTGCAGCCATCCCGGCAAACCGCGGCCAGCTGGCTCTGCTGGTGTGGAACACCGCAGGCAGGCCCGAACCCGCAGGCGCACCCGCCTTTGTGGATGTGACCGACCCCGATACGGCCAAGGCCGCACAGTGGTGCACCGAGCAAGGCACCATGGCTGCCAAGGGCGACCGCTTTGAGCCCGAAGGCTGGACCCCGAAGTTCAAGGTGATCGAAGTGTGGAACAAGGCGTTTCCCGCAGCCTGATGCCGGCAGTGTGGATGCCGTGCTCGGTTCGGACCTTTTCCGTGAAAATGAGGCTGTTACAAAATAGCTCTCTGAAAAAATCATGAACAAAACCCGGAACCTTTTCTCGGCCAAAACGGCTCAAAAAGGGTTCCGGGTTTTTGATGTTATGCTGTTTCCGCCTTATCCGTTCCACCCTCTGGCAGAGGGGTCCAGCATTTCGGCGGCAGAGTAAATGAGGGCGTTGCAGATGGCTGCAGCCACATTGCTGCCGCCCTTGCGGCCCATGGCGGCGATGGCAGGCACGCCGTATCGCTCGCAGGCGGCAAACAGCACTTCCTTGCTTTCCACCACATTCACAAACCCTACCGGCACGCCAATGACCAGCGCAGGCCGCAGACCGGCTTCCATTTCCTCCGCAATGGTCAAAAGGGCCGTGGGCGCATTGCCAATGGCCAGAATGGCCCCCGAGTGCTCCCGGGCAGCGCGGTGCATGGCGGCAACGGCACGGGTGGTGCCTGCCTGCTTTGCGGCTTCGGCCACAGCGGGGTCTGCCATGTAGCAGATGGCTTCACCGTTCAGTTTTTTCAGGCCCGGCTTTGTAATGCCCGCCAGCGCCATATTGGTGTCGGTAACGATGAAAGCACCCGCGTGCAGGGCCTTGACTGCGGCTTCCACCGCGCCGGGTGTAAAGCGCAGATTTTTGGCATAGTCGAAATCCGCGGTGGTGTGGATGACCCGCTTGACCACCGCAGCCGTCTCCGGCGGCGGAGTCAGGCCCAGCTCGTCTAGTTCCCTTGTGATAATGGAGATGCTCGTCCGTTCAATGTCGGCGGGCAGATGATGCTGCGGTGTCATGTGTTGTCTCCTTTTTGCATTCCCATGGCGGCATAGATGGCGGGCATATCCAGTGCCGCGCGCACACCATCGGCAAGCAGATCAAACTGCTGCTGACGGTACTGCTCCATGGGGATAAGCTCGGCCCCGGCCGGATCGATGCCCTTCCGTTTGCACAAAAATTCGGTCAGTTTTTCGGTCAGTTCGCCGGTGTCGAATAGGCCGTGCAGATAGGTACCGAATACACCGTTCTGCACACAGCCCTCCGGCGTGCCGTCCGCAAGGATGCAGAACGCACTGCCCCGCACCTCGGTGCGGCCTGCGTGGATCTCGTAGCCCGTGAGAGCTGCCCCGGCAAAAGGAACTGCGGCAGCGCGGGCTGCGGTCTGGGTCAGGTGCTTTTCGGTGCCGAACACCGTCGTGGTGGGCAGCAGGCCAAGGCCCCGCAGGGTGCAGGGGGTGCCGCTCTCCTCCCCTGCCGGGTCGCAGAGCTGTTCGCCCAGCATCTGATAGCCGCCGCACACGCCCAGCACCGGCGTACCGGTTGCCGAAAGCCTGAGCACCGCCGCTTCCAGTCCGCTTTCCCGCAGCCAGCGCAGGTCATCCATGGTGTTTTTGGTGCCGGGCAGAATGACGAGATCCGGTGCACCCAGCTGGCGGGTGCGCTGCACGTACCGCACACCCAGCAACGGGTGCTGTTCCAGCGGGATAAAGTCGGTGAAGTTGGACACATGCGGCAGGCGCAGGATGGCGATGCGGGCCCCCGCCGCGTGGACGGATTCCACCAGACGTCTAAGGCCGGGCAGCAGGCCGTCGTCATCGATACCGAGCTGATGCGGGAAGCTCTTGCCGTCGGGGCTGATGTAGGTGGCTTCCGTGATCAGGAGACCGGCACCGCCTTTGGCCCTTTCCTGGTGGTAGGCCACCAGCCTGTCGGTCACTTCGCCCCGGGTGGAACAGTAGTTCGTCACCATGGCGGGGAAGACGATGCGGTTGCGCAGTTCCAGCCGTCCCATGCGGGCCGGGAGCAATGTCGTATATGTCATGTTCGTTCCTTGACTGTATGGCCGGTCATGCCCCGGATGTCAGATGATGCGGTAGACGCCGGGGGCCACCTGGGGATGGCGTTCCGTGATGGCCGGGTCGTGTCCGGGCAGGATGTCGTCCGCGGATCGGGTCATCCGGCTGACGGTCTCGAGGGCCTGGAGGGCTTCGGTGACATCATAGTGGATGCCACAACCGGGCCTGCAAGGGGGCCTCTTCCCACTTCATCAATTCCGCATAAATAACCAAGATGTTCATATTTATGCTCATATACCTTCATATTTTCAATACGCTGCTTCTCCGCTTCCAGAGCTGCTTCCTTTTTGCGGCACTGTGCGATCAGCTTTTGCACACCACTTCTTGTATCTTCTTTATAAATTTCATATAAAGCCGGGTAGCTGCTCATATCTGCTGCAGCAAACTCGGCTTTAATCTCAGCTATTGTTTTCATAATGGCGCCCACTCCAATGTGATCCGCCCCATTTTTCCGGAACGGAAATCATCAAACAGTATCAGCGAAGCTTTGGCATAGTCCAGCTCTTCCTGCTTTTTCAGACACCCTCTGGCTCTGGCAATCGCCTCCAGAACTTCCACAGAAGTTCCCTCCTCTGTGATCTGATATCTCTCTGCCAGAATCCCTTTATAATTTTCGCGCAGATAATCGATCAGCCAGAGTGCCAGTTCCTCCATATTCAGAATGTCATCTTTGATAGAACCTACACATGCCAGACGGATTCCCACCTGCTGGTCTTCAAATTTCGGCCACAAAATACCAGGAGTGTCCAAAAGTTCTACTCCCTTATTCAGACGGATCCACTGTTTTCCTTTCGTAACTCCCGGCTTGTTTCCGGTCTTTGCACAGGCCCGTCCTGCAAAGGTATTGATAAATGTAGATTTTCCTACATTCGGGATTCCCACTACCATAGCGCGGATCGGACGGTTTTTAATACCGCGGCGTCTGTCTCTTTCTATCTTTTCCTTACATGCTTCCTGGATCACATTATTGATTGCTTTCATTCCGGAACCATTTCTGGAATCTACTTTTACAACATAAAATCCCTTTGCCTGAAAATAAGTTTTCCAGGCTTCATTCTGGCGCTCGTCAGCCAGATCTGATTTATTAAGAAGAATCAGTCTGGATTTATTTTTTCCCAGTTCATCGATATCCGGGTTTCTGCTTGAAAGAGGTACGCGGGCATCCACAAGTTCAATGATCAGATCGATCAGCTTAATGTCCTCCTGCATCTGTCTCTTTGCCTTGGTCATATGACCAGGGTACCACTGTACGTTCATATACACCTAACCTTTCAAAAATCCAAATTTATCTTTCGGGGAAATGACAAACCATACCTTTCCCACAATATATTTCTTATTGATATTTCCGATATCACCATACCGGCTGTCCTCACTGTTATTTCTGTTATCGCCAAGTACAAAATACTCACCGCTTTCCAGAGACACTCCGTCGGATGCCAATCCCGCATTACTGATTTCAGGAAAATTCTTATTTTCATTATATACTTCTCCGTTGATCAATACTGCTCCGTTGGATATCTGTACAGTCTCACCGGGCAGACCGATCACGCGGCCGATATGCAGAGCCGCATCATCACTTCCACTGGTTTTATATACAATGATATCTCCCCGTTCAGGTGAGGATACTTTATAAACAGCCCTGTTTACAAAAAAGCGTTCTCCAACCTGCAGTGTGGGCTCCATGGCACTCTCCTGTACAGTTACTGATTGAAACAGCGCAATTCCCGCCAGAATGCCAAAAATGAGCACTACCGCTATCTGAAATATCCAGTTAAGGATTCCCCGGACTTTTTTATCTTCAAGTTTTGTTTCCAGCATATCTCTGGTCTCTTTCAGTGCCGGACTATCTTTCCATTTTCTGATATTCATCCAAATCTCCTGACAGATGGAAAAAGAGGGACAATACACAAGTTATTGTCCCTTCTTCTGCTAATTCATGAAATTATTTAACAAGCTCTTTAACCTTAGCTGCTTTACCTACACGATCTCTTAAGTAGTTCAGTTTCGCACGACGTACTTTACCACGACGGATAACTTCTACTTTTACTACATGTGGGGAATGAAGCGGCCATGTTTTCTCAACGCCTACTCCGTTAGAGCTCTTTCTTACAGTAAATGTAGCTCTGTTGCTTCCGCCCTGTTTCTTGAGAACTGTTCCTTCAAAAACCTGAACACGTTCACGGTTTCCTTCTTTGATCAGTGCGTGTACTCTTACAGTATCACCTGTGTTGAATGCCGGTACTTCAGCTTTTAACTGAGCTGCTTCGATGTTTTTGATAATTTCGTTCATTGTATTTTTCTCCTATTCTTATATGGATGTTCTTAATACATATCCTGTAACAGAGGACCATCTTTTTTCACAACAGTTGTGATTATACTATATAGCCTGATGTATTGCAATACTTTTTGCAAATTTTTTACCAGCAGATTACTTCACATCCTGTTTCCGTAACCAGAACAGTTACTTCCCACTGGGCTGAAGGACGCGGCTTACTCCATTGTCCATCCCCACCCAATATTCCAATGGTATGCTGCCCGG
>OHAI01003529.1_pt1 | contig 10507 bp, 9 predicted proteins | sample 1577091 | NCBI WGS metagenome assembly OHAI01 (sample SAMEA3541548, study PRJEB24748) | human gut metagenome | biome: human gut; feature: human-associated habitat; material: faeces | place: China | collected 2012 | reverse complement strand
GGCGGGGGCGCGGAGATCCTGCCCGCCGCGCGCAGACAGATCCGCGAGCTGGAGGCGCTCGGCTTCGGCAGCCTGCCGGTGTGCATCGCCAAGACGCAGGCGAGCCTGTCGGACGACCCTGCGCTGCTCGGCGCGCCCGCGGGCTTCACCGTGACCGTGCGCAGCGTGACCGTGTCCGCCGGGGCGGGCTTTCTCGTCGCGCTCACGGGCGACGTGCTCACGATGCCCGGCCTGCCGAAAGTCCCGGCCGCCGAAAACATCGACGTCGATGACGACGGCCGCATCACCGGCCTGTTTTGAGCGTTTGCGCCCGCACACCGTTTCGTGTGCGGGCGTTTTTTCTGCGTATGGGCAGAAGTTATGTAAACCAATCGGCGCATACCGCGCACCCACTGCTCATAGGATGGTGGCAGAAAGCCGGAGGTGGTGCAATGTACAAAGTGCGGCAAGCCGTCAGAAAACACCGGAAACTGCTGAGCGTGTGCGCGATGGTGCTGGCCATCGCGCTCATGTTCTGGGCGGTCAACAGCCCCGCGATCGTGGGCGTGAGCGCGGCCAAGCGCGTGCTGCCCATCTACAGCGTGCAGCGCGACGACCGCGTCGTGAGTCTGTCATTCGACGCGGCCTGGGGCAACGAGGACACGCAGATGCTCATCGACATCCTCAACAAGTACAACGTCCACGCGACCTTCTTCGTCGTGGGCGAATGGGTGGACAAATATCCGGAGTCGGTCAAGGCGCTCGCGGACGCAGGCAACGAGGTCATGAACCACTCGTCCACGCACCCGCACATGGCGCAGCTGAGCGCCGAGCAGATCCAGACGGAGGTCAACACCTGCGCCGATAAAATTGAGGCCGTCACCGGTACGCGGCCGACGCTGTTTCGCTGTCCCTACGGGGAGTACAACGACACGGTCGTGAGCACCATCAACGGCCTGGGCATGCACGTCATCCAGTGGGACGTCGATTCCCTCGACTGGAAGGGCCTGAGCAGCGACGAGATCACCTCGCGCGTGCTCACGCGCGTGCAGCCGGGCAGCATCGTGCTGTTCCACAACGCGGCCGAGCACACGCCGGAGGCACTGTCCGGGATCATTGAGGCGCTCATCGCCGACGGGTATTCCATCATCCCGATCTCGCAGATGATCCTCCCCGGCGACACGAGCATCGACCCCAACGGCCGCCAGTGCCCGGCGGCCGCGGACGAGGGCGCATAGGGCGCACAAGGAAAGCGGGGCATGATCCCCGCTTTCGTTGCATTTTGCGCGCGAAAACGTTATAATGGAGAAAAAATCACCGCCCACGGGGCGGTTTGGGAGTAATATCTATGGAAAATTTCCAGAAAATCGCCGTGCTCATCGACGCGGACAACACGCAGCTGTCCAAGCTGGAAGCCGTGCTGCACGAGGTGTCGGCCTACGGCCGCATCGTCGTGAAAAAAGCCTACGGCAACTGGCGCAAGGACTCGCTGAAAAACTGGGAGCCGGAGCTCAAGCGCCTCGCCATCCGCGCCGAGCAGCAGTTTGACTACGTTGCCGGCAAAAACACGACCGACATCGCCATGGTCATCGGAGCCATGGATCTGCTGCACAACAATATGTATGACGCGCTCGTGCTTGTGTCGAGCGACAGCGACTTCACGCCGCTGGCCATCCGTCTGCGCGAGTCGGGTCTGTACATCATCGGCGCCGGCGTGACGACGACGCCGGAGTCGTTCAAAAATGCGTGCGACGACTTCATCCTCATCGACTACCTGTCCAAGGCAGACGAAAAGCCGGCAGCCGCCGAGCACGCCGCGGAGCCCGCGGCCAAAAAGCCCGCCCGCAAGACGAAAAAGACCACCCGCAGCTCGAAAAAGCCCGCTGCCGAAGCCGCGCCTTCCGCCGAGCCGGAGTCGACGCCGGAACCCGAACCCGAGCCGGAACCGAAAAAGCCCAATATCGGCGAGATCCACAACCTGCTGCACATCGCGTCCGAGAAGTATCAGGACGCCGACGGCTTTGTCAACGTCAGCTCCTCGGGGCTGTACATCAAGCGCGTCAAGCCCGATTTCAACGTACGCGCCTACGGCTACAGCAAGCTGCCGGAGCTGCTGGCCGCCTTCCCGAACAAGTATCAGATCAAGCGCTATGAGGGCAAGGGCGGCGCGACGATCATCGCCTATAAATGCCTGTAATATCAAGCATTGAAAAGTCTGATAAGAACCCGTTCAGATTTGCGAAAAGCCCTTGACTTTTGCTTTCGAGCGCGCTAAAATTCCTCTCCTGTTGGGGAAGGACACCACCGCGAAGCAACCCTCTTTCTTCGATGCCTCTGCGTCGGCACTCCCCGCAAATTTCAAGAAAGAAGGTCTTTCCATGACTGCTCAAATCCTTGCGGCTGTCATCTTCGTCGGCATGTTTGCGCTCATCATCATGGACAAATTCGAGCGCCAGTATGTCACCCTTGGCAGTGCAGCCCTCGTGCTCGTGGTCGTGTTCGGCATCTGCATGCACAGCTGGGACGCGATCAAAAATGCTCTGAACCTCGGTGCGATCTTCCGCGCCGACTTCTGGTACGGCGCTTCGGAGAGCGCAAGCTCCGGCGTCAACTGGTCGACCATCTTCTTCATCACCGGTATGATGATCATGGTCGAGGGCCTCGGCAAATCCGGCTTCTTCCGCTGGCTGTGCCTGTCGCTGGCAAAGCTCGCGCACTACCACGTCGTGCCGCTGCTGCTGTGCTTCATGGCCATGTCCGCGTTTCTGGCCATGTTCATCGACAGCATCACGGTCGTGCTGTTTCTCGCGACCGTCACGCTGGAGCTGGCGCAGATCCTGCGCTTTGACCCCATTCCGATGATCCTGTCGGAGGTCTTCTGCGCCAACCTCGGCGGCGCCGCCACCATGTGCGGCGATCCCCCCAACATCATCATCGGCACCGCGCTCGGCTATACCTTCACGGACTTCATTGAAAACACCGGCGTCATCATCGGCATCTGCTTTGTGTTCGTGCTGATTTTCTTCTGGCTGTGCTTCCGCAAGCCGCTCAAGGCGAGCGAGGCCGCCCGCCCGGCCGACGCCGTCTGCCCCGCTCCGGCGACCGCCATCGCCAACCGCAAGGCGTTCGTCGCGGACGTGATCGTGTTTCTCATCGCGGTCGCGCTGCTCGTGACGCACGCGCAGACCGGCCTGACCGTCTCGTGCATCGGCGCCATCGTTGCGTGCCTGACGCTGCTGGTGACCGTGTTTACCAACGGCGGCGCCGCCGTGAAGGAAGTCCTCCGCGGTGTGGACTACAAGACGCTGCTGTTTTTCATCGGCCTGTTCATCTCCGTCGCGGGCCTGGAGCAGACCGGCGTGCTCAAGCTCATCGCGCAGTTCATCTCCAACATCAGCGGCGGCAGCATCAAGGTCGTCATCCTCATCATTCTGCTGCTGTCGGCCGTGTGCAGCGCACTGATCGACAACATCCCGTTCGCGGCCACCATGGTCCCGGTCGTGCAGTCCATCGCGGCGACGCAGGGCATGGATCTGTCCGTGCTCGCCTGGGCGCTGTCGCTTGGCACCGACCTCGGCGGCAACGCCACGCCCATCGGCGCGTCGGCCAACGTCGTGGCCACGTCCGTGTCGGCCAAGAGTGGTCACCCCATCAGCTGGGGCAAATACTGCAAATACTGCGTCCCGGCCACCGTGCTGGTCATTGCGGTCTCGCTGGGATGCCTGTTCCTGAGATACCTGTAATTTTACATCAGAAAGGCGGTAACGCATCGTGAAACAGATCATCGTGACCGTCGGCCGTGAACACGGCAGCGGCGGCAAGTACATCGCCGAACAGATCGCCAAACAGCTCGGCATCGCGTTTTATGATAAGGAGCTGCTGCTCGACAGCGTCTTTAACGCCGAGGACGCCGCGCGCTATGACGAAAAGCCCGTGCACCTGCTGTGGTCGCGCCGCATCGGCGAGAACTTCAACGCGCCGGAGGATGCACTCGCACACGAGACGTTCGACTACATTCAGAAGCTGGCGGACAGCGGCGAGTCGTTCGTCGTGCTCGGCCGCTGCTCGGACTTCATCCTGCGCAGCAATCCGAACGCCGTGCACCTGTTCATCGCCGGCAAGCCCGACCAGAAGCGTCAGCGGCTCATGGAGGAAAAATCCCTCACGGCCGATCAGGCGGCGCTGGAAATACGCCGCGTCGACCGCGACCGCAAGGCCTACCACAACTACTACTGCGACACGAAGTGGGGCGACGCGCGCGGCTATGACCTCGTCGTCAACAGCGGCAAGCTCGGCATCGAGAAAACCGTTGACACGCTCGTGACCTATGTGCGTGCCTATCAGGCGCAGAACGAATAAGCATGAAAATGCCCCGGATGCATTGGCACCCGGGGCATTTTCTGTTTTTCATCCGCCGGTTTTCTGCGGCCAGCAGGACACGACGATCCCTGCCAGGATCAGCGCGCCGCCGAGCTGGCCCGCAATGCCGAAGTGCTCGTGAAAGCACACCGCGCCCAGCGCTGCCGCAACGAAGGGATTGAGCGCGCAAAACAGCGCCGCGTGGTCCGCCGTCGTCCCGCTCTGCGCGACCGGCTGGAGCGTGAAGCCAAAGCCGCTGCACACGAGTGCCAGCGCCAGCACGACCAGCCACTCCGTGCCGCTGCCGGGCAGGTGCGGCGTCTCGAACAGGAACGACGCGATCAGCGCCAGCGCGCCCAGAAAGCCCACCTGCACCACGCCGGACAGCAGGGGGTCCGCTCCGGCGTGCGTGAGCCGGTCGGTCACGAGGATGGCCGCCGAATACAAAAACGCCTCCAGAATGCAGTACCCGACGCCCGGCGCGAGCGTGAGACCGCCGCGCAGCGTCAGCAGCGCCACGCCCAGCAGGCACGCCAGCGCGCCGAACAGCACACGGCGCTCCGGCCAGCGGCGGCTGAGCGCCGCCTGAATGAGCGGCACGATGACGACGGCCGTGTTCGTCACGAACGACACGGTAGAGGTCTCCACGGTTTTCAGTGCCGTGAGCTCCGCCGTCATGACGCAAAAAATAGATGCCGCCCATGGCAAGACCGCTCAGCAGCGTGCGCCGGTCGATCTGTAGCAGCCGCCGCCGGAACAGCGCCGCCAGAAATGCAAACGCCAACAAAAACCGCACCGCCAGCAGCGTGAATTTGCCCATGTCCTGCAAGCCGACTTTTGTAAGCACATACGATGTGCTGCGCGCAATGATGACCGCCGCCAGCAGCAGCTCCGCCTGCGTGCGCGTCATGGTCCGGGTCTTCATCCGTATTCCTCCCGAAAATGTCTTGACGAAACGATACCACGGTTATATCATTGCGTAAAGAGACAATGTTTCAACGGTTCCTTGCGAATCACGCAAGGACGGAGGCAGCTTATGGACACGGAAAAATGCCGCGCACTGCTGGCCGTGCTTGAGGCCAGGAGCCTCTCGGCGGCGGCGGAAAAACTGGACTATACCCCCTCCGGCCTGAGCCGGATGATGGCGGCGCTCGAGCAGGAGCTGGGCTTCCCTCTGCTGAGCCGCTCGCACAGCGGCGTGCAGCCGACGCGCGCCTGCCGGACGCTGCTGCCGACGCTGCGGGAGCTGACGCACTGGAGCGGTCTGCTCGACGCGCAGGCAGCCGAGATCCGCGGCGTCGAGACCGGCACGATCGCCGTCGGCTGCGTCTACGGGGCGTACTACGGCTGGCTCAGCCGCTGCATCGCCCGCTTTTGTGAAGTTTACCCCGGCATCGAGGTGCAGGTTCTGCAGGGCAACAGCAGCCAACTCACGCGCGCCGTGTGCGAGCACACGGCCGACTTCTGCATCACGAGCTTCCGCGAGGGCGACTTTGACTGGATTCCGCTGTACGCCGCCCCCATGGTCGCGTGGCTGCCGCCGGAGCACCCGCTGGCCGGAGGCAGGACGTTCCCGCTCGCGGCGTTTGCGACCGAGCCGACCATTGCGACCTATATGCACCAGGACACGGACAACGCGCGCGTGTTCGCCCGCGCGGGCATCACGCCGAACGTCCGCTACACGTCTGTGGACAGCCGCGCCACTTTTGCCATGGTGCAGGCCGGTCTCGGCGTGAGCCTGAACAACCAACTCATCACCCGCGGCTGGGACACGACCGGCATCGTGATCCTCCCGGTCGATCCGCCGCAGTATGCCGAGATCGGCATCGCCGCGCCCGCGCCGGAGGAGCTGTCCCCGGCGGCGAAGCGGTTTCTCGCCTTTGCCCGGCAGACCCTGCGCACGGACCCCGAGGCCGCGGAACTTGGAAAGGAGCAAGCATGAAAGTATCCGAACTCCCCTACCGGCGCGTGACGCGCGAGGAAATGACCGAAGGCCTGCAGCGCGTGATCGAGCGCGTAAAGGCCGCGCAGAGCGTCGAGGAGATTCTCGCCGCGCGGGCGGAATATCTCTCGCTCACGACGGAGTACGCCACGGCGCAGTCGCTGTCGTACATGCGCTACACGATCAACACCGTAGACCCGTTTTATCTGGCGGAAAAGGACTACTACGACGAGATCGGCCCGGAGGTCGAAAATCTCGCGCTGCAGTACACCTCCGCCGTGCTCGACAGCCCGTTCCGGAAAGAACTCGAGACGGCGCTCTCGCCGATCCTGCTGCGCAGCATGGAGCTGCAGCGGCGGAGCATGTCGCCGGAGATCATCGACGACATGGTCGAGGAGAACAAGCTCGTGAGCGAATATGCCCAGCTCATGGCGGGCATGCTCTTCCCCTTCCGGGGCGAGCAGCTGCCGCGGCCGATGCTGATGAAATACGCCCGCAGCGCCGACCGCGCCACGCGCAGGGCGTGCTACGAGGCGCTCGGCACGACGCTGGAAGCGCACAGCGCGCAGCTCGACGATATCTTTGACCGGCTCGTGCACGTGCGCGACCGGATGGCCAAAAAGATGGGCTATCAAAACTTCATCGAGCTCGGCTACTGCCGCATGGAGCGCATGTGCTACGACGTGCAGGCCGTTCAGACCTTCCGCGAGAACATCGTGCGCGACATCGTGCCGGTCGTGTCCCGGCTGCGGCTGGAAAACGCGAAGCGTCTCGGCATCGACACGTTCCGGCTCTACGACAACGAATTTTTCACCCCCGGCGGCGACCCGACGCCCTGCGGCAAGGACGACCTGTTTGCGGCAGCGCAGAAGATGTACGATGCCATGGGCGACGTGCCGGGCGCATTTTTCCGCATGATGTGCGAAAACGAAGCCTTCGACGTGGAGTCCCGCCCGAACAAATGGGGCGGCGGCTACTGTACGGAGTTTCCGAAGTTCCGGCAGCCGTTCATCCTCGCAAACTTCAACGGCACGTCCGGCGATGTGGACGTCGTGACGCACGAGGCCGGCCATGCGCTCAACGCCTATCTGATCGCGGACAACCGCTTCGCGCTGGAGCTCGGCTGCGGCGGCATGGAGACCGCCGAGACGCACTCGATGAGCATGGAGTTTTTCGCCTGGCCGTATCTCGACGCTTTCTTCCCCAAGGCGGGCGACGCGGAGCGCTACCGCTTCCAGCACGCGCTCGATGCGCTCAGCTTCCTGCCCTACGGCACAATGGTGGACGAATTCCAGCACCGCGTCTATGCCGAGCCCGACCTTACCCCGGCCGAGCGCAACGCCGTCTGGCTGGAGCTGGAGGCGAAATACCGCCCGTACATCGACCAGAGCGGCATCCCGTATCTCGAGCGCGGCACACGCTGGCAGTACCAGATGCACATCTACGAGACGCCGTTTTACTACATCGACTACTGTCTGGCGCAGACGGCGGCGTTCCAGTTCCTGCTCGCGTCGCAGGACGATTATGACGACGCCTTCGCCCGCTACCTGCACCTGTCGCAGCAGGGCGGCGAAAAGCTCTGGACGGATCTGCTGGCCGAGGCCGGCTTCCGCTCCCCGTTCGAGCCGGGCGCGCTCGCGCAGCTGGCAGCACGGGTAGAGCCGCTCATCCGCAAACACACCGTCTGACAAGGGAGGACACCGCCATGTATGAACTGACCCAGGTGGCCGGAAACAGCTACTACATCCAGAGCCCGGCCAAGATCGGCCTCGTACGCCTGAACGACACCGACGTCTGCCTCATCGACAGCGGCAACGACAAGGAGGCCGGGCGCAAGGTGCGCCAGATCCTCGACGCCAACGGCTGGCATCTGACCGCCATCTACAACACGCACTCCAACGCCGACCACATCGGCGGCAACCAGTACCTGCAAAACCAGACCGGCTGCAAGGTCTACGCCCCCGGCATCGAGTGCGATTTCACGCGCCACCCGGTGCTCGAGCCGTCGTTTCTCTATGGCGGCTATCCGCCGAAGGAGCTGCAGCACAAGTTCCTCATGGCCAAGCCCAGCGACGCGCAGGAGCTGACCCAGGCATGCCTGCCGGAGGGGTTCGAACTGCTGCCGCTGCCGGGGCACTTTTTCGACATGGTGGGCTTTCGCACGCCGGACGACGTGGTGTATCTGGCCGACTGCCTGTCGAGCCGGGAGACGCTGGAAAAGTACCAGATTGGCTTCCTCTACGACGTTGCAGCCTACCTGAACACGCTCGAAATGGTCAAGACGCTCACCGCCCGCGCCTTCGTGCCCGCGCACGCCGCGGCCACGGAGGACATCGCCCCGCTCGCGCAGTACAACATCGACAAGGTGCTCGAGATCGCGGACATCATCACGGAGCTCTGCCAGAAACCGCAGACGTTCGAGGCGGTCTTGCAGCAGCTGTTCCGGCGCTTTGATCTCGTGATGAACTTTGAGCAGTACGTGCTCGTCGGCAGCACAGTGCGCTCCTACCTCGCGTGGCTGAAGGACAGCGGCAGACTCCGCGCCGTCTTTGACAACAACCGCCTGCTCTGGCAGCAGGCATGAAGTGCATGCAAAAAACCTCCGCATCCGATCGGATGCGGAGGTTTTTCATTCCAGAAGTCCGTATTTTTCTTTCACACGCGCGAGTTTACGCAATAGCGGCTGATACAGCAGGAGCAGAAACACGGCCGTCGCACCCGCGTGGATGAGGTTAAATACAAACCCCGATGCGCAGGTCGCAAGCCACAGCTGCCACGAGGGCACGGCGTTGTACATGAGCATGCTCGCCGTATCGAGCAGCACGCCGTAGACGATGAGCACCGAGAAAAAGCCGTAGAGCAGCAGCGGCACGAGCCGTACCTTCCGCCCGGCAAACAGCACGCCGCCGAGAAAGCCCACGAGCCCGAAGCCGAGCATCTGCCACGGCGTCCACGGCCCCTGGCCGAAGAAAAAGTTCGAGATCAGGCCCGCCGCCGCGCCGGTGACAAAGCCCGCCTCCGGCGTGAAGGCCACGGCCGTGAGGATCACAATCGCGCACACGGGCTTGCACTGCGGCAGCCAGTAAAACGCCGCGCGCCCGGCCACGGCCAGCGCCGTCATCGTTGCAAGCAGCACGAGCTCGCGCGCCTGCGGTCTGCGGCCTTCAAACCGCAGCACGAACGGCACGAACATCAGCCCCACGAGCAGCAGCGACGTGAGGTAGTACTTCCGCTCGTCCCACACGCACACGAACACCGCCATCAGCGCCGGGATCGCCACGAGCAGGATGCCGAGCGCGGCCCAGGTGCGCCGCGTCAGTCGGTGAGACATTGTACGACCTCCCCGCACAGCACCGCGCCGGGCGCGGCCTCACGCGCGATGCGCGCGGCCGCCGTGGTGTAAAAATAATGATCGGAGAAAAAGGCGCGCGCGGCGTTTTCCGTCACGACCTCGCCGCGAAAGAGCAGGCCGCAGCGGTCGGCATACTGCGCGCAGAACTCCACATCGTGGCTCACGATGCACACGGCCGTGCCCTGCACGCAGAGCGCGCGCAAAAGCGCACCGAACGCCGCCTTGAACGCGCCGTCCATGCCCTTTGTCGGCTCGTCGAGCAGCAGCACGCGCGGCTGCATGAGCAGCACCTTCGCCAGCGCGGCGCGCTGCTGCTCGCCGCCGGAGAGGTCAAAGGGATGCCGGTCGAGCAGCGGCGCGAGCGCCATCTGCCGCACGACCGTGTCCACCAGCGCGGCGTCCCTGCCGAGCGATGCAAGATCGGCGCGCACCGTGTCAGCCGCGAAGAGCGTGCGCGGGTCCTGCGGCACGGCGGCGATGCCGTCGCGCAGGGGCTGGAGCGTGCGCTGCTTCTTCCCTTCGAGATACACGCTGCCGCGGTACAGCCGCAGCCGTCCGGAGAGCACGCCGAGCGCCGTCGTCTTGCCGCTGCCGTTGCTGCCGGTGAGCGCGTAGAGCTCGCCCGGGCGCAGCGTGAGCGAGAAATTGCGCAGCACGTCCGCGCTGCCCTGCGCGTAGCGAAACCAGCCGTCGCGCACGGTCAGCACCGGGGGCGTGTCCACGGGCGCGGGCGCCGCGGCCGGCATCGGGTGCGGAGCAAAGCGCCCCAGATACGCTCTGCCCGCGCGCACGGTGAGCGGCAGACGCTCCGTCTCGCCGAGGGCGGCGGCGATGCGTGCCGCCGTGGGCATGGCGGAAAAGATCGCGTGGCCGCG
>OHAI01003526.1_pt1 | contig 10510 bp, 7 predicted proteins | sample 1577091 | NCBI WGS metagenome assembly OHAI01 (sample SAMEA3541548, study PRJEB24748) | human gut metagenome | biome: human gut; feature: human-associated habitat; material: faeces | place: China | collected 2012 | reverse complement strand
CCAGACGCTCCTGCAGCTTCTCGCGGTCAAAGTCGCTGGTCGCAGCCTCGATCTGGTTGCGGATCTGTGCGATACGGGCTGCGATGGCGTCCTTATCGCCTGCACCGCCAACGATGGTGGTGTTCTCCTTGGTGACCTTGACCTGGCGGGCATGGCCCAGCATCTGGACGGTTGCGTCCTTCAGCTCATAGCCCAGATCAGCGGACACAACGGTGCCGCCGGTCAGGGTCGCGATATCCTGCAGCATCTCCTTGCGGCGGTCGCCGAAGCCGGGGGCCTTGACGGCGCAGACGTTCAGGGTGCCGCGCAGGCGGTTGACGATCAGGGTAGACAGAGCCTCGCCCTCGATGTCCTCAGCCACGATCAGCAGCTTCATGCCGTTCTGCATGACCTGCTCCAGCAGGGGGACCAGATCCTGAATGACGCTGATCTTTTTATCGGTGATGAGGATGGCGGCGTTGTCCAGGTCGGCGACCATCTTGTCGGTATCGGTGACCATATACGGGGTCAGATAGCCGCGGTCGAACTGCATGCCTTCGACGATCTCGTTGTAGGTCTCAGCGGTGGTCTTGTTCTCCTCGATGGTGATGACGCCGTCGGAAGTGACCTTTTCCATGGCCTCTGCGATCAGGCGGCCGATCTCCGGGTCACCTGCAGAAATGGTGCCGACACGTGCGATGTCGTTGGCATCCTTGACCTTCTGGCTGTGGGCCTTGATGGTCTCAACGGCGGTGTTGACTGCCTTGCTCATACCGCGGCGGATGTCCATCGGGTTTGCACCGGCGGTGACGTTCTTCATACCCTCGGTGACCATTGCCTGTGCCAGAACGGTTGCGGTGGTGGTGCCGTCGCCTGCTGCGTCGTTGGTCTTGGTAGCGACTTCACGCACCAGCTGTGCGCCCATGTTCTCGAACTCGTCCTTCAGCTCGATCTCCTTGGCAATGGTCACGCCATCGTTGGTGATGACCGGTGCACCGAACTTTTTGCTCAGCACCACATTGCGGCCCTTGGGGCCCAGGGTGATCTTAACGGTGTTTGCCAGGGTATCGATACCGGCACACAGTGCCTTGCGGGCATCCTCGCCCTGCTTGATCTGCTTAGCCATAATCAAATCGCTCCTTTAAAGCTCAATTTTCAAATATCAGAGGGGAAACTGCTCAGTCCTCAACGACTGCCAGGATATCGCCCTGACGGACGATGGTGCACTCTTCGCCGTCCACCTTGACCTCGGTACCGGAGTACTTGCTGGTGAGGACCTTGTCGCCAACCTTCACAGTCATCTTGACTTCCTTGCCGTCCACAACGCCGCCGGGGCCGACAGCGATGACCTCAGCCACCTGGGGCTTTTCCTTAGCACTGCCGGTCAGGATCAGACCGCCCTTGGTGGTCTCCTCAACCTCAACAGCCTTAATGACAACACGGTCTGCAAGAGGAATGATCTTCATAGTTCTTGCCCTCCTATAGTAAAAATATAATTTAAAACTTTGCTGTGTCCAAAGGGCCTCGTGTCGGCTCTTTGGTTCTTTAGCACTCCATTTCTCTGAGTGCTAAGTGTATTGTACTCATCTTGACCCGAAAAATCAAGACCTTTTTTGCTTCTTTTTGTTAAGAATTTATGACAGATGAAAAAATCAGCCGTACAGCGAAAAAGAGACAGCTTTCTTCTTGGACAAAAAAGCTGTCTCTTCTTCTGGTTTTTCATGTTCGGTCTGCACTCTGTGCCGTCCTCTGCGCTGCAAAGCGCTCAAAAGCAGGCTTTGGCAGAAGGATGCGCCCTGCCAGCGGCTGTACCTGTACAGTGATCTGCTCCTTGGGTGCGCATTCACCGTCTGCCGTGGCAACGATCGGCCCGCGGCCATCCGCAGCGCGCAGGCTCACCTGCTTTGCGCGGCGGTAAATGAAGTACGGCTCTGCAGCCCTGACGAGCTGACCGTTCTGGAAGTGCTTGCCGCTCTTGTACATTCCCAGCAGCTTTGCAATGGTCACGCGGCTCACCTTGCGGATGATATATACATCCAGCCAGCCGTCGTCGGGCTGTGCTTCCGGCGCTGCACAGAAACCGCCGCCATAGGTGCGGCCATTGCAGATGGCACACATCAGGCAGTCCACATCCAGCGTTTCACCATCGATGGTGTACTCCACCCTGCGGCCGATGTGTCCGCACAGCTGTTCCACAATGGAAAGCACATAGGCCATCTCGCCGCCGCACAGCGGGATGCGCCGGAACTTCGGGATGCCGTAGGCAACCTGCGCATCCAGACCGGCAGCGCAGATGGTGGCCGAAAGGCCAAGGCTGGTCTGCATCAGATCGATGCTCACCGGCCCACCGGCCAGCTGGGCATCCAGATCCAGAAACTCTTCCTTTGTACCAAAGGTGCGCAGAAAATCGTTGCCGCTGCCAAAGGGCAGACAGCCCACGGCTGCATTTGCATAGCCATAGATCCCGGTGAGCGCTTCGTTGAAGGTGCCGTCGCCGCCGGCAGTGAAGACCCGCAGTTCTTCCCCGCTCTGCCGGGCCTGCTGCGCAGCGGCATTGGCCAGCTCCCGGGCATGACCGGCGTGATTTGTGACCTGAATGGTATATTCTTCCGGCGCAAGCCCTGCACGCGCGGCGGCAGCATTGATCTGCTGCGGCAGCGTACGGGTGCAATCGGCCTTACCGGCAGTTGGGTTCAAAAGAAATAATGTGCGCATGGACTTCCTCCTGCAATTCTGTTGCTTCTATGATAACAGAAAACCAAAAGGATGCAAGAGCCAATCTCACAATGTCCCTGCCCCGTACGCACAAAAAAGGAGCGGATGTCTCCGCTCCCTCCGGGGGGATGTTTACTGTTTGGGGAATGCCTTATTCCATGTCTGGATGACCTTGAATTTCGGGGTCCATCTGTCGGGATCGAAATCCGCATCCAAATAGCCCTGCTCCACGCACCACTGTGCAGCTTTGGCTGTTTCGGGGTCCGTCATATTGGCAAAGGCAGAAGCATTTTCCGGTTCCGGAAAGCCCGCCGTCTGCCAGACCAGTTTTGCCAGCTGGGCCTGATTTTTGGGGATCGCCGCGCCCTCGGGCAGAAGATCCTGCAGCATCAGTTCCGTGATGATGGTGTAGCCGCCAAAGACAGCAGCACCTGCAACAGCTGCTGCCACAAGAGCCCCTGCGGCATCGGAGCTGTCACCGCCCGCACTGGAATCATCCGGGATGGGGTCCGAGATGTCCGGGATGATGGTCAGGCTCTCGTTCAGGCTTACGGTGGCATTTTCATAAGCAGGCGCTTCTTCCAGTTCTTCGCCGTCCAGCACCACAGTGTAGCCCACGCCTTCGGCCTGCTTATAGGTCAGTTTTAGTTCCAGAGGAGATTTCCCGGTTTCATTTTTCAGCCTCAGCGTACCGGCGCAATCCACATTCAGATTTGTTTCCTTATTCTGGGAATCAATATCGATGCTTACATTGTTTGCACCGGAAATATGGACGGAATTTCCCAGTTCACCTTTGACCTCGATGTTCGGATTTTCGTTGCCTTTGAAATCCACCGAGCTCCAAAGATCGTCCTTAAGGTCGACCGTGTATGTCCTGCTTGCAGAGTCATAGGAAACGGTCATGTTTGACATGTCAGCCGGATCCTGCGGAGTATTATCCGGGGTAAGCAAACCGCTATACGTGTAATATTCCCAGAACACCGTCGGTTCGCTGCCGGTGTAAAGTTCCCAATTTGCCGTCACTTCCACCGCATGGTCTGGCATGGTAAAGAAAAAGGCCGTTCCTGTCGGGTCATCGGTAGTTTCTACGTCAGCCGGAAAAAGCCAGCGGTTGAATTTCAAGCCCTTTTCTGGCCGGGAGGTTTTCACCCATACAGTTTCACCTTTGTAAAAGGTCGTGTTATTCTCAGAGTTACTGAGTTTTCCTCCATGCACTGTTACCGGGTAGGCAGGTGCTTTCCGGACGCTGATATAAGCTTCCGAAGGATACCAACTGCGGCATACGAAAGGATCCCCCATACGGCTTTCAAACTGTTCCGTTTCTCTGTTGCTGCCGACATAAATCGCCTTTTCGCCACTATTCGCCACTATTAGAAGAAACGCAGACCGATATCCACTGACGGATCGCCATGCCGCCCTCACCCGTTGCGATCAGGGTCAGATCACCGCTGATATCGCCAATATCCGCTCGATCTGCCGCCATGGTTTCACCGGTTATGGTCACGTTGTGTGCACCGGCCACGGTCAGTTTTCCGTCGACAGCTGCGTCGCTTTCTGTTTTCATCACTACATCAACTTCACCCGCAGCGGTAGGATCTACCTTAATCGTCAGATCGCCGGCAACTGCCTGCAGGATCGTCAGGGTGCTGACATCCGTGCCACCTGTATACTGAATCCGGATATTATCGACCTTGGTACTGTTGACAAGCACCCTCTGGTCGTTGACGGTGATCCCGGTATATTGCCCTTCATCTTCCTCGCTCAAAGCGGCAGTACCGTTCGTCAAACTTACCATATCTGCCACAGCGGCATTGCCCGTTCCGTCCGGGGCCGCAGCCAATGTTGGCAGTGTCACCGACAGTATCATGGCCGAGGCCACAGCCGCCGCCGAAGCGCGCTGGATAAGCTTGTGCAATTTCATACAGTTTTCTCCTTTTTGTTTCGTTTTATTTACGGGGGGGGGTATGCTTTGAGGGAAGCATACCATATTTTTGCAAAAAGTAAAACAAAACCTGCGTGAATCGCGCCAAAAGCTGCGTGAATCGCTTCCGCCCGCCCCCTGCAGACAAAAAAATACCGCCCCGGGTCTTGTAACTCAGGGCGGTTCTTTTGAGCTTCAGATGCTTTACAGTGTTGCGGTTTCGTCCTCCCGCAGGACGATAGCACCATCCGCCGAGCAGTCCGCTGTCCAGTGCTGGCCCACGCAGGCCGTGCCGGATGCGATCTGATCCGCAAGTGCCTGCTCCACTGCCCTGTCCACTGCGCGGCGCAGTTCTCTGGCCCCGTAGGCAGAGCGGGCCTTTGCTGCCAGCGCCTGCCCTACCCGCGGTGTGTGATGCAGCTGGTAGCCGCTGCGGGCGGCACGCTGCTCCAGCTGGCACAGCATTTTTTCGGCAATGGCGCACAGGCTGTCGTCGGCCAGCGGACGGAATACGATCATCTCGTCCAGACGGCCTGCCAGCTCTGGCCGGAACCACTTTTTTGCCTCCTCAATGGCCTGCGCAGACTGCTTTTCAAACACGGCTTCGCTGCCCGCCGCAAAGCCCAGCGGCGTGCTCTGACCCGCCAAAAAACGTGCGCCGAGGTTTGAGGTGAGCAGTACGATGGTGTTGCGGAAATCCGCCTTGCGGCCCATGGCATCGGTCAGCTGGCCATCTTCCAGTATCTGCAAAAGGATGTTCTGAATGTCCGGGTGTGCCTTTTCGATCTCGTCAAACAGCACCACACTGTAAGGGCGGCGGCGCACTGCTTCGGTCAGCTGTCCGCCCTCGTCATGGCCCAGATAGCCCGGCGGCGCACCCAGCAGCCGGGCAGCGGTGTGCTGCTCCTGATACTCCGACATATCAAATTTGAGCAGGGCTTTTTCGCTGCCGAACCAGCTGACCGCCAGCGCCCGGGCAAGAGCCGTTTTGCCCACTCCCGTGGGGCCAAGAAATAGCATGGCACCCATGGGCCGGCCCGGCTCGCCAAGACCGGTGCGGCTGCGCCGGATGGCACCTGCCACTGCAGCCACAGCCCGGCTCTGGCCCACGATCTCGGCGTTGAGACGTTCTTCCAGCTTGTCCAGCCGTTCCCGCTCCTGCTCACCTACCCGCTCCACCGGCACACCGCTGGCCTGCGCCACCACATGGGCGATATCGTCCGGCATCAGCGTGGGCTTTGACTGCTTTGCCTGCTCGGCCCGGATGCGTGCCGCCGCACAGGCTTCGTCCACAAGGTCGATGGCCTTATCCGGCAGAAAGCGCCCCGGCAGATACCGCACCGAAAGCTCCACCGCAGCCTGCAGCGCTTCCGGCGGAAGGCAGACATTGTGGTAGCGCTCATAGCGCGGCGCAAGCCCGTTGAGGATATCCAGCGCCTGCGCAGGCGTAGGCTCCTCTACCTGCACCTTGCCGAAACGGCGTTCCAGTGCGGCATCCTTCTGGATGTGGGTGCGGAACTCTTCGGTAGTGGTGGCACCGATAATTTGTATCTCGCCCCGGGCCAGCACCGGTTTTAAGATGCTGGCAGCATCGATGGCACCCTCCGCTGCACCGGCACCCACGATGGTGTGGAACTCATCTACGAACAGAATGGAGCTGCCGTCCCGCACCAGCTCTTCCAGCAGGTTCTTGAACCGCTCTTCAAAGTCACCGCGGTATTTGGTGCCCGCCACAAGGCTGGCCATATCCAGTGCCAGCAGACGGCGGCCCTTGAGCGCACGGGGCACACGATCCGCGGCAATGCGCTGGGCCAGTCCTTCGGCAAGGGCGGTCTTGCCCACGCCCGGCTCCCCCACAAGACAGGGGTTGTTCTTCTGACGGCGGCATAAGATCTCCACCATGCGGTCCAGCTCTGCTTCCCGGCAGAACACCGGGTCCAGTTCCCGTTCCGCAGCACGGCGGGTCAGATCCCGGCAGTACTTATCACTGGCGCGGCTGCCGCGCGGCGCACTGACCGTGGTCCGCGTCTGATACGGCAGTACGAACTGCCCGGACAGCTGGCGGCACTCCCGCACGGCATCTGTGAGCTGCACGCCCATGGATGCCAGCAGGATGCCTGCTGTGCAGCCGTCATCCTCCAGCATGGCGCAGAGCAGATGTTCCGGCTCGGCCCGGTTCAGGTGCGCGTTCTGTGCCCCGATGATGGCGTAATCCATGGTGCGCTTGAGGTCCGGCGCAAGAGCGTAGCGATCCAGATGCAAAGCCGGTGCGCGGCGGCTCTCGGCCAGCTGACGGCGCACCTCCGGTTCCCGGATCTGCTTGCCCTCCAGAAACCGTGCTGCCGCCCCGTGATCCTGCTGCAGGATCGCCAGCAGCAGGTGGCCGGTATCGGCTTTTTCGCAGCCAAGGTTCCCGGCAAGCTCCACCGCACTGCGCAGCAGCTGATCCGACTCGTGCGAAAAGCCCTTGTATCCGCCAAAGCCAAGTTTTTCCCAAATACTCATTTGCCCGCTCCTTGCTGATGAAATTCGTTTTCACAAGAAGTATAGCCCCGAAGCACAGAAAAAAAACATCTCTTTCTGTCGGGATGGGAAAACAAAAAGGAGATACCCGCAGGCATCTCCCCCTTCGCTGTTTGATTTTTCAGTCCATTTCGGCCAGAGCCTTTTTCAGGTTCTTGGCGATCTGATCCGGGCAGCTGGTATTGCGGAAACCGCAGAGCGTACCCTCCATGCGGTCGATCACATCTTCGGCCTTCATGCCCTTGACCAGACGGCAGATGCCCTTCAGGTTGCCGTTGCAGCCGCCAATGACCTTCATGGACGCAATGGTGTGGTCATCGTTCAGCACAAAGTTGGTCTGCTTGGAACAGGTGCCGCTGTTCGGGAAGCTGAATTCCTTGCTCATAGTTCAAAATCCTCTCTTTTTGACAGAAATCCCGACGAAGATCGTCTGCTTCTATTATAGAGCAGCGTGTCGGAATGTCAATGTGACCGGGTCACACATCAATACCGCGGCGCTTGTGGGCCAGCTCCAGAATGCGGGCCACCTGATCGTCTGCCGTGGTACAGGTACCCACCGGGTGCGGCACCTTGTGGTTTGCACCGTGGAAGTCCGTACCGCCGGTATGGATCAGCCCATACTGCTCACACAGAGCAGCACACTCGGCCCTGTCCTCCGGGCTGTTGCGGGGGTGCTCCACCTCAATGCCATCGATGATGCCCTCTTTGGCAAGCTGACGCACCAGCGGCATGCTCTTGTAAACGGTCGGGTGTGCAAACACCAGCACCGCACCGGCAGCTTTCGCCGTGGCGATCACTTCCTGCACCGAGGGATATTTTACCTGATGCAGCACCACACCGCGCGGCTCCCAGCCAAAAAGATAACTGTACAGCTTGCCGTACACAGCATCGCACAGCCCCAGCTGGTGCAGCGCTTCCATAATGCCGCTTTTGAACAGCACACCGCTGTCCTTTGCGTATTCCAGCGCCTGTTCCGTGCGGAACTGCGGGTACAGCGCTTCGATCTCCTTTGCGCTTTGCAGGCCGCACTCGTTGCGGCGCTGTCGCAGGATGTCGCAGTGCTCTTTCAGTTCCCGGCTTTCCGGGTCCGGGAAGTAGCACAGCAGGTGCACGCGATGCTTATGCTCATGGTCATAGCCGGTCAGCTCGGTGGCCGGAAGCAGGCGCACGCCGTCCTGCACAGGGTGCTCATAGCAGTAGTTTACGCTGAGCAGGGTGTCGTGGTCGGAAATGGCCATGGTGTCCAGCCCCGCACGCGCCGCCATGAGCGGCAGGCGGTGGATGGGCACAGAGCCATCGGAACAGGTGGAATGGTTGTGAAGATCGCCGGGCATGGAAAATGAACCTCCCAAGAAAACCAGAGAAAGGCTTCCCCCAAAGAGGAAGCCTTATATCATATCAGTGCTTATAGAAATTGATCAGGCAGCCGTCGGCCAGGATCTTGCGCTCGTCGGCGGTCAGCGGGGCCATGTACAGGCTGAACTCCTTTGCGGTGTCGCCCAGCACATAGGCCTTGATGTCCTGCAGGTCGCCCTTGAGGGCCTCGCGGACATTCGGGATAAAGACATAGTCGCCCAGACCGAAGGGCGTTGCGCCCACCAGCTGCAGCGGCAGCATACCCCAGTTGATGAGGTTGGAGCGGTAGCGCTTGGTGGCGTACTCGGTAACGATGTTGGCACCGGCCCCCAGCACACGCTGGCAGCTGGCCGCCTGCTCACGGGCAGAACCATCGCCGGGCTTGACGGCAAAGATGGTGGATGCGATCTGCACATCGTTCCAAGTCAGGTTTTCGCAGCCGGGCACCTTGTGCAGCTGGGCCAGCACCTCGGCGCTGCCCTCGCCTGCACGGCGGGCCTTTTCTTCGGCCTGCACGGCCTTGGCACGGCCCACATACTCCGGATCCTTGCGGCTGAGGGTGAACTCGGCCAGGCCCAGAGGATTGGAACGGTAAGACGAAGTCTCACCGGAGGGGATCAGCTCGTCGGTGGTGGTGACAGGGTCGGTGATGTAAGATGCCACCTTCAGCAGCAGGTTATCGCCCAGCGGTGCAATTTCGGGCCAGTCCTTGATGTTGGGGCCAAGCTTGAGCAGGGCATCGTAATCGCCCTTGCCAAAGCCCTGATACACGCGGGTATCGTAGCTGGAAGGATCGTACTGATACTCCGGCACGGTGGGATCATAGTCGATATCGGTAGCCGGGGTCAGAATGCCGCCGTTGGCCGTGGTGGCCGCAATGCTGCGGGCATCCATCAGTGCCACACCGGAAAGCTGGCCGTTGCCGGGCTTGGATCCTTCGCGGCTGGGGAAGTTGCGGGTGGTATGGCGGATAGACAGCGCGCCGTTGGCGGGCACGTCGCCTGCGCCGAAGCAGGGGCCGCAGAACGCAGTGCGGACGGTGGCACCGCTGGCCATCAGGTCGTGGATGACTCCGGTGCGCACCAGTTCCATCATGATGGGCTGGCTGCCGGGATACACGCTCAGGGCGTAGTCACCGCAGCCGCCGGTGTGGCCCTTGAGGATGGAGGCAGCTTCATAAATGCTGTCGTACAGACCGCCTGCGCAGCCTGCGATCACGCCCTGATCCACACGCAGTTTACCGTTCTCGATCTTGCTGCACAGGTCAAGGCTGACATCCTTGCGGCCGATCAACTTCTGCACATCCTGCTCGCAGGCATGGAGAATATCCTCAAGGTTTGCGTTCAGCTCTTCAATGGTAAATGCATTGGAGGGATGCATGGGCAGTGCGATCATGGGGCGGATGGCAGAAAGGTCTACCTCTACCACACCGTCGTAATAAGCAAGGTCGGCCGGAGCCAGCTTCTTATAGTCGGCGGCACGGCCATGCACCGCAAGGAATTTCTGCGTCGTTTCGTCGGTTTCCCAGATGGAGGACAGGCAGGTGGTCTCGGTGGTCATGGCATCGATGGCGTTGCGGGTATCCTGACGCAGGGACGCAACGCCGGGGCCGACAAACTCCATCACCTTGTTTTTGACATAGCCGCTCTTGAACAGCTTGCCCACCAGCGCAATGGCCACATCGTGCGGGCCGCAGCCTGCAGGCAGAGAGCCGGTGAGATAAATTGCAACAACACCCGGACGGGCCACATCGTAGGTGCGGCCCAGCAGCTGCTTTGCCAGCTCGCCGCCGCCCTCACCAATGGCCATGGTGCCCAGAGCACCGTAGCGGGTGTGGGAGTCCGAGCCAAGGATCATCTTGCCGCAGCCCGCAAACTTTTCGCGCATGTACTGGTGGATGACCGCCAGATGCGGGGGCACAAAAATGCCGCCGTATTTTTTGGCGGCGGACAGGCCGAAGCGGTGGTCGTCCTCATTGATGGTGCCGCCCACGGCGCAAAGGCTGTTGTGGCAGTT
>OHAI01003525.1_pt1 | contig 10512 bp, 10 predicted proteins | sample 1577091 | NCBI WGS metagenome assembly OHAI01 (sample SAMEA3541548, study PRJEB24748) | human gut metagenome | biome: human gut; feature: human-associated habitat; material: faeces | place: China | collected 2012 | reverse complement strand
AGCTTTTCCGGATCCCGGCAGGCACTCCCGATAATCGCTGCGCGGCCTGTGCGAACCGCGCCACACTGGAAGAGGACGCCGAGCTGCTGAAGATCTTTGAGCAGACCTACGGCCCCATCAAGCGGGACCCGCTGGCCGCATTCCGCCCGACCCGGAAGACCGAGCGCCCGGATTTTGACGCCGAGCAGTGGGAGATCGCGCCCGAATACCTGCTGGTGGATGGCTACAACATCATCTTTGCGTGGGATGAGCTGAACGAGCTTTCCAAACAGAGCCTTGATGCCGCCCGCAAGAAGCTGATGGACATCCTGTGCAACTATCAGGGGTTCAAAAAGTGTGTGCTCATCCTCGTGTTCGATGCCTACCGTGTGCCGGGCAGCCCCGGCGTCATCGAGCAATATCACAACATCCACGTCGTCTACACCAAGGAGGCCGAGACGGCGGATATGTTCATCGAGCATGTCACCCACGAGATCGGCAAGGGGCGGCGGGTCCGCGTGGCCACCTCCGACGGCATGGAACAGATCATCATTCTGGGCCACGGTGCCCTCCGCGTCTCGGCCCGCATGTTCCATCAGGAAGTGCAGGAGGTCGAGAAGGAGATCCGGAACTATTTGCAGGGAGAGGTGTAAACCTTATGAAAACAGACGCCGCGTATGTTTGGGCGTGTCTTCGCCCCCGCCCGCGGGACAGCCACAAAGGTACCTTCGGGGCCGTGCTGGCCGTGGCAGGTAGCGTCAGCTACCGGGGCGCGGCGGCGCTGGCGGTGGAGGGCGCTCTGCGCACCGGTGCGGGCATCGTCACGCTGGCCAGCGTGGAACCGGTGCTGGCGGCGGTGTCTGCCCGCCTGCCGGAGTGCTGCCTCTGCCCCTGCGAGGCCGGGGCCGAAGGCGGCATCGCGCCGGAGAGTATCCCCCGCATCCAGCGCCAGAAGGCGACCGTCTTTCTGCTGGGGCCGGGGCTGGGCTACACGGCCCAGAGCATGGCCCGCGCCGCCGAGACTCGGACGCTGGTACAAACGCTCCTGCCCGGCTTTGCGGGCAGTGCCGTGCTGGACGCCGACGGCCTGAACGCCGCCGCCGACCTGCTGCAAGCTGGAAAAACGCTTCATCCGATGGGTGAATTAATTTTAACACCCCACCCCGGCGAGATGGCCCGGCTGACCGGGCTGTCCGCTGCGGCCATCCACGCCGACCGGGAGGGCACCGCCCTGCGGTTTGCCAGAGCATGGAACGCCGTGGTCGTGCTCAAGGGGGCGCAGACGGTCATCGCGGCTCCGGATGGCCGGTGCCGGGTGAACCCCACCGGCAACCCCGGCCTGTCACGCGGGGGCAGCGGCGATGTGCTGGCCGGTATGACCAGCGCTCTGCTGGCCTGCGGGCTGCCTGCCTTTGAGGCCGCCGTCTGCGCGGTCTACCTCCACGGGGCCGCTGCCGACCGCGTTGCCGCCGTGCACGGCGAAGCCGGGATGCTCCCGCACGACCTCTTTGCGGCCCTCGGCACCCTGTTTGCCGAGAACGGCCGCTGAACCAGAGAACCAAAAGAAACGCTTCCTTTCCGCCGGATTTGTGTTATACTGGACGTGTAACCAAATCTGCTGGAAAGGGGCGTTTTTTGTTATGGTTCCTGCGCTGGAAAAGATCATCCAGGAGAGCGACAGCATCGTCTTCTTCGGCGGTGCGGGTGTCTCCACGGAGAGCGGCATCCCGGACTTCCGGAGCGTGGACGGGCTGTATCATCAGAAATACGATTACCCGCCCGAAACCATCCTGAGCCACACCTTCTGGGAACAAAATCCAGAGGAATTTTACCGTTTTTACCGCGATAAGCTCATCGTGAAAGGGGCAAGGCCCAATGCAGCCCATCTGCGGCTGGCCAAACTCGAACGCGAGGGCAAGCTGAAAGCGGTCGTCACCCAGAACATCGACGGCCTGCACCAGGCGGCGGGGTCCAAGACCGTCTATGAGCTGCACGGCAGCACCCTGCGCAACTACTGCACCGGATGCGGCAAGTTCTACGACATCGACTTCATCGCCAACAGCACCGGTGTGCCTCGCTGCCCGGACTGCGGCGGCATCGTCAAGCCGGATGTGGTCCTTTACGAAGAGGGGCTGGACGACGAGGTCGTCTCCGGGGCCGTGCAGGCCATCCGCCGGGCCGATACCCTCATCGTGGGCGGCACCAGTCTGGTGGTCTACCCGGCGGCGGGGCTGCTGCGGTATTTCCGGGGCCGGCATCTCGTCGTCATCAACATGCAGCCCACCCCGGCGGACGAAAGCGCAGACCTGTGCATCGCCCAGCCCATCGGGCAGGTGCTCCGCGAGGACGTGGGATTGGAGGAGACGCGATGAAAGCTGTCATTCTGGAACGCTATGTCATGCACGAGGGCGACCTTGACTGGTCGGGGGTCAAGGCCCTCATCCCGGATACCACCAGCTACGTCCGCACGGCCTATGAGGAGATCGCACCCCGCATCGGGGATGCCGAGGTCGTCTTCCTCAACAAATGCCGGATGGATGAAGCCATCCTGGCCCAGTGCCCGAACCTGAAGTTCGTGGGCATCATCGCCACCGGCACCGACAATCTGGACCTGGACGCCTGCCGCCGCCATGGTGTGGCCGTGGCGAATGTGCCCGGCTACTCGACCTACAGCGTGGCGCAGATGACCTTCAGTCTGCTGCTGGCCATCGTCCAGTGTGCCGAGCGGTATGACCGCGCCGTCAAGGACGGCCTGTGGCAGCTGGACATCCCGGCAGGCTACGGCCTGCTGCCCCAGATGGAGCTGTACGGCAAGACCTTCGGCATCTATGGCTACGGCAGCATCGGGCGGCAGACGGCCCGCATCGCCAGAGCATTCGGGATGCGGGTGCTCGTCTGCACCCGGACCGTCCGGCCGGAATATGCCGCCGACGGTGTGGAGTTCGTGCCGTTTGCCGACCTGCTGAAGGAGAGCGACGTCCTCAGCCTCCACTGCCCGGCCACGCCTCAGACGCGGGGACTCATCGGTGCGGAGGCACTGGCGCAGATGAAGCCCGGTGCCATCCTGCTGAACACCGCGCGCGGTGCCCTTGTGGACGAAGCAGCGGTCACGGCGGCGCTCCGCAGCGGGCAGCTGGGCTTTTACGGGGCCGACGCCTTTGCCGCCGAACCCCTCCAGGCGGACAGCCCGCTCCGGAAGGAGCCCCACGCCCTCCTCACCCCGCACATTGCATGGACGACAAAGGAAGCGCTGCAGAACCTGATGGACATCACCACCCGGAACCTGCGCACCTTCCTGGACGGAAACGGCGAGCACATCGTCAACCGATAACAATGAAAAAGGAGAACGAATCATGCAGGCAACCATCCACAACGAATTTCTGACCCTGACCGTGGACACCCTTGGCGCGGAGGCCGTCAGCCTGAAGAACGCAGCGGGCGAAGAGCTGCTCTGGCAGGCCGACCCGGCGGTCTGGAAGCGTCATGCGCCCATCCTCTTCCCCTGGACCGGCAAACTGCCCGGCGGCACCTTCACCCATGGCGGCAAGACCTACAAGGGCGGCCAGCACGGCTTTGCACGGGATCTGGAGCACACCCTACTCCGCGCTGAGGGCGACACCATTGAGCTGGAACTGCGCTCGGACGATGCGATCAAGGCCGAGCGCTTCCCCTTCGATTTTGTCCTCACCAGCACCTTCCGGCTGGAGGGGAAGACCGTCCACCACACCCTGACGGTCGCAAACCCCGAAACCGCCGCAGAGGAGCTGCGCTTTGGCATCGGCTACCACCCGGCCTTCCGCATCCCCTTTGATGCCAGCCATACCACCACCGATTACGAGTTCCGCTTCGACCAGCCCGAAAGCCCGATGATCCTGGACGCTTACCCCAACGGCCTGCTGACCGGCAGGTGCGGCTACCGGTGGAAGAACGTCTCCGCCATCCCGCTCACGGACGACCTCTTCGCCAACGACAGCTTCTGCATGGCGGGCCTGCGCACCAGGACGCTGGGCATCTACGAAAAGGACACCGGCCGCCACATCGTCTGCAACGTCGAGGGCTACCCGTATTCTCTCATCTGGTCGGCCCCGGCAAAGCCGGTCCGCTTCGTCTGCATCGAGCCGTGGCAGTCCCTGCCCGGTGCCGAGAACGACCCGCAGGCCTGGACCGAACGCGCTGCCGCCGCCTGCCTCGCCCCCGGCCAGCACTGGGCCACGACCCTGAGCACGACATTCGAGCGCTGAAGCAAAATTTGGCAAAGAATCCGGAAAACCTCTTGACAGCGAAGACGCAGTCTGATTTAATAAGACCCGATAAAAGGGAGTAAAGAGCGCTCCGCAGGGTCTGCGGGGTGCTGCATGGCAGCGTCATCACGGCAGAAATGCCCGATGTCATGTGTTCGCTTGAGACTTTTGTCACAGACAAGGTGCTGTGGCGGGAGTCTCTTTTTTCTTGTCACCGCACCGGAGCACAATAGGAGGCAAGAAAACTATGAACTTTCTGAACACATTCGCAAGTCTGTTTTCCAATTTTGGAAACCTGACCTGGCAGATGGTGGTGATGTGGGGCATTGGTGCATTGCTCATCTACCTTGCCATCGCCAAAAAGATGGAGCCGAGCCTGCTGCTGCCCATGGGCTTCGGAGCCATTCTGGTCAATCTGCCGCTGTCCGGTGCCATCACGCAGGGCGATACCGTAGGCCCCATTTCCGCCCTGTTTGAAGCAGGCATGTCCAACGAGCTGTTTCCCCTGCTGCTTTTCATCGGCATTGGTGCTATGATCGACTTTGGCCCCCTGCTGGAAAAGCCGTGGCTCATGCTCTTTGGTGCCGCAGCGCAGTTTGGTATTTTCTTCACCCTGTTTCTGGCAGGCTTCTTCTTTGATCTGAAGGATGCTGCTTCCATCGCTGTCATTGGCGCAGCGGACGGTCCCACCGCCATTTTTGTAGCTAACACCCTCAACTCCCAGTACCTTGGTGCCATCATGGTGGCAGCGTACAGTTACATGGCTCTGGTGCCCATCGTGCAGCCGCCGGTCATTAAACTGCTGACCACCCAGAAGGACCGCCGCATCCGGATGCCCTATGAAAAGGGCAATGTCAGCCAGCTGACGAAGATCCTGTTCCCCATTGTGGTAACCATCATTGCCGGTATGGTAGCTCCTGCCAGCGTAGCTCTAGTTGGTTTTCTGATGTTCGGCAACCTGCTGCGGGAGTGCGGCGTACTGAACGCCCTCAGCGAAACCGCGCAGAATGTGCTGGCAAACCTCATCACCATCGTGCTGGGCCTGACCGTGGCCGGACAGATGACCGCTGACAAGTTTGTCCGGCCCGATACCCTGCTCATCCTTGCACTGGGTCTGGTAGCCTTCGTTTTTGATACCGCAGGCGGCGTGCTGTTTGCAAAGCTGCTGAACCTGTTCCTGCCCGAAGGCAAAAAACTGAACCCGATGATCGGTGCAGCCGGCATCTCCGCCTTCCCCATGAGTGGCCGTGTGGTCAACAAGATGGGATTGGAAGAAGATAACCAGAATTTCCTGCTGATGTACTCCATCAGCGTCAACGTTTCGGGGCAGATCGCATCCGTCATTGCAGGCGGCCTGATTCTGACCCTGATGGCTTAACGGAGGTACACTTATGCTTCATCTTTCTTCGTGGATGACCACCCTGCCCATGATGCTCATCGGCATGGTCGGCATTCTTCTCGTCATTGGTGTCATTGTTCTGGCTGTGATGCTGCTCAACCGGCTGACAAGTCGGAAATAATTCATCCCATCAAGTAGAGATGTCAGAACACAAAAACCCCCGAAGAGCTTTTTACGGTTCTCCGGGGGCTGGTTCTATGCGCCGGTGTTCCTCACACCGGTGCACAAACGTTATTCGATTTCAATGAGATTGGGATTCGCAGGCAGAGCCTTCTGCTGCTGCGGTGCGGGCAGCACGATGTGCAGGATGCCATCCTCGAACTTTGCGTGGATGTCCTCCTTCTTCACGGCATCACCCACATAGAAGCTGCGGGCACAGGTACCGGAGAAGGTCTCACGGCGCAGATAACGGCCATCGTTGTCCTTCTCGTCATTGGAGTGGCTGCGGACGGCCTGAATGGTCAGGTAGCCGTCGCTCAGCTCCATCTGAACGTCTTCCTTCTTGCAGCCGGGCAGGTCAACAGCCACATCATAGTTGCCATCGGCGGTCTGCTTCACATCGGTTTTCATCATGTTTGCGCCGCGCTTGCCGAAGGCTTCACGCTCTTCACGATTCATTGCACGCTCCAGCGCACCGTCGTTCCAGAACGGATCAAAGAAATCATCGAACAGATTTTCATGGAAAACAGCAGGCATAAACATAAAACAACCCTCCAATCCCGGCGTTCGGGTCGGGCATAAAATCAAGATCGTGCATCAGGAGCGGAGTCTTCCCGGGAGCCTTGCGGTTCCCTCATGCCCCTTTCTCCTGAGCACGCCACTGTTATAGCACCGTTTATTAGCAGTGTCAATAGTAGAGTGCTAAAATTCATAAAAGAATAATACTTTTATAATATTTCATGCAATTCTCGGCAAAATCGTTTGCACTGGATTCAATTTTTTCTTCTCTGATCGTAGTCTTTCGCTGTGACAGAACGGATGCAAGCCGTTTCTTCAGAACCAGGCGATCCATTGCCCGCGTAAACCATGCAGTTGTCAAAAAGTCTCTCTGTCCTTGCAGCGTCTTGCGTTCTGCCGGTCCACCCGCTATAATAATGTGGAAACCGAGATGAAAAGAGAGTGATACTGTGGAAGAGGCCGAGATCAGTCATTTTCTCCACATTCTGGTCCGAATGGGCGAAGCTTTACAAAACAGTGGCGCAGAAGTATTCCGCGTTGAGGACACTTTGAACCGGATCGCAATCGCCTATGGGGCAGAAGATGTGAATGTATTCGTGATCACATCCAGCATCGTGGTCACGCTTACCATGCCCTCGCTGCCGCCGCAGACCGAGACCCGCCGCCTGCGTCACGCTGCCAGCAATGACCTGCTGACATTGGAAAAGCTCAATGCGCTCAGCCGCCGTATTTGCACAGCACCTCCTTCCATAGAAGAGTTTCAGCGCCAGCTGAATGACATTCTGGCACAGCATCCGGACCCAAGACTGCATCTTACCGGCAGTGTGTTGGCTGCTTCCAGTTTTGCCATCTTCTTTGGTGGAAATCTCTGGGACGGCCTGCTGGCCGGCGGCATTGCCGTTCTGATTTGCTGGATGGAGCGCTATCTCTCGCCTTTTTGTATGAATGGCGTAGAATTTCAGTTTATAGCATCCTTTCTCAGCGGTGTCTCCACTCTGCTGCTCTGCCGCTTTGGGATGCAGTTTCATGCCGATAAAGTTCTGATTGGCATCATCATGCTGCTGATTCCCGGCATCATGCTGACAAATTCCATCCGGGACATCCTACTTGGGGACATTATTTCCGGCTCTCTTCGGCTGGTGGAAGCCATTCTGATGGCCGCCACCCTTGCACTCGGCATAATGGCCGCCATCTGGTTGATGGGAGGGATTTCCGCATGATACAGGTTTTTTCGCAGTTGCTCAGTGCTGCCCTTGGTTCGGTCGGTTTTGGACTGATCTTCAATCTGAACCGGCGCTACTTACCCGCCGCCGGTGTAGGCGGACTTCTGGCATGGCTGGCTTATCTTCTTGCCGCCAACACCCTGCGCAGCGTCTTTCTTGCCAATCTGTTGGCCGGTTTCTATACCGCTCTGTATGCCGAAATTCTTGCCCGATGCTGCAATGCACCCTCTACGCCTTTCTTCATCACCGCTGCCATTCCCCTCATTCCCGGAAGCACCCTCTACTACTGCATGAACGCAGTCGTCTCCAATGATTTGTCTGCTGCAGGGCATTTCGGAGAGCAGACCTTTCTGGCCGCTCTTGGAATTGCCGGCGGTATGGCAATCGCATGGTGTCTGGCCGATTTGAGCCGGAAGCTGCACGCACTTGCAATCCGTTCTTCGGGAAAACAGTGATCTTCCACATTGAAGAATGCCCCTGTCAGCTTTGGTTTCATCCCACACAGCTGACAGGGGCAATATTGTTATAACATTTTGATAAAATCGCTTTTGACGCTCATTCTGAAGGGCTTTCCGGGGAGCCTTTCAGCTCTCCTTTTTTTGCCTTCTCCCGAGCACGCCACTGTTCTATACCGCGCCGTTTATCAGAAGCGTCCATAGCAGAGTGCCAAAGTCCGCAAAAGGATCATACTTTTTTTAAAATCCACGGAATCTTTTTTATACAAATCACCGTTTTTTTCGTGCAAAGCCAAATTGTCGATCGGGAACGGATCCTATAACGCCAACTGTGATTGCATCAATAACCGCTGATGTAGGCGGCAGGGCATCCTGTGCGCTGTGATCCATTTTTCGTTTCTCCCTCATGTGGTTTTCTTTATCCTAAAAAAATGAGATAGGCAACCCCTTTTGTGGGGAAGTCTATCTCATTTTTTTGTTGGGGCTTTTTTGCAACAGCCCCCCCTTTTATAACAATCCTGCCTTACAGTTTGGGAGAAACGCTTAGTGCTTCAGTTCCAGCAGCGCATCGCCCTGCTTTACGGTGCCGCTGGCTTTAGCCGCGACAGCGGCATAGTCATCAGTATTGCAGACAATGAGCGGCGTGGTCACGGGATAGCCTTCGGCCTTAATGGCTTCCAGTTCAAAGCGGATCAACGGCTGGCCTTTCTTTACCTTGTCGCCCTCGTTGACGAGGTAGGTGAAGTGCTTGCCACCCAGCTTGACCGTATCGATGCCGATGTGCATCAGCAACTCCGCGCCGTCAGCCGTGGTCATGCCCACGGCATGGTGGGTCTCAAAGGTGGAGGAGATCTCGCCGTCAGCAGGTGCCACCAGTTCACCATCGGTGGGCTCAATGGCAATGCCATCCCCCAGTGCACCGCTGGCAAAGGCTTCATCCTTCACATCGGCCAGCGGCACTACAGTGCCGTTCAGGCAGGCAGACAGCACGGTATCCTTTGCTGCGTGGGCTGCCGGGGCGGGTGTTGCGGTCACTGCCGGGGTCTTAGGTGCATTTTCCAGATAATCTTCCAGCTTTGCCTTGATGACGGCCACCTTGGGGCCGTATACCACCTGCACACCGTCGCCCTTGCAGATCACGCCGGAGGCACCGGAGGCCTTGAGCACATCCTGTTTGACCAGCGCAACGTCCTTGACGGTGCAGCGCAGGCGGGTGGCGCAGCAGTCCACGTCGGACAGGTTGTCGGCACCGCCCAGACCTTCTACGATCAGGGCGCTGACCGGATCATCCCCTGCGGGAGCGGTGCTGCCGGAAGCGGCGCTGCGGGCGTTCACGTCCGCACGGGCGTACAGCTTGACTTCCTCGGCATCGTCACGGCCCGGGGTCTTGTAGTTGAACTTGGAGATCATAAAACGGAAAATGATGTAGTACAGTACAAAGTACACCGCACCGACCACGACCACCCAGATCCAGTGGGTCTTGGCGTTGCCCTGCATCGCGCCGAACAGCACCAGATCGATCAGACCGCCGGAGAAGGTCATGCCCACACCCACATTCAGAATGTGCATCAGCATGAAGGACAGACCGGCCAGCACGCAGTGCACGGCGTACATGGGCAGTGCCACAAAGATAAAGGTAAATTCCAGCGGCTCGGTGATGCCGGTGAGGAAAGCCGTCAAGGCGGCAGACAGCAGCAGGCCGCCTGCTGCCTTTTTCTTTTCCGGCTTGGCGCACTGGTACATCGCCAGCGCCGCGCCGGGCAGACCGAACATCATAAAGGGGAACTTACCGGCCATGAAACGGGTAGCGCTGACCGAGAACACCGTGGTAGACTTGGAGGCCAGCTCGGCAAAAAAGATGTTCTGTGCGCCGGTCACGGTGATGCCGTCGATCGCTAACAAACTGGAAACTCCGTTCTACACCCTGAGCGCTGTGACCAGCGGAGTGAAAGATGTGCGCGAAGTGATAGACCGCGCGAAGAGCAACCGTTTCTTCTCGCAAGGCAGTCCCATCCTGTTCATTGATGAAATACACCGTTTCAGCAAGTCACAGCAAGACTCACTGCTCGGAGCCGTGGAACAAGGCACAGTGACGCTGATAGGCGCTACCACGGAGAATCCGTCTTTTGAGGTAATCCGCCCACTGCTGTCACGCTGCCAACTCTATGTGCTGAAATCTTTGGAAAAAGATGATTTACTGGAACTGTTGCAACGTGCCATTACCACCGACCATATACTGAAAGAGCGTACCATCGAGCTGAAAGAAACCACCGCCATGCTTCGCTACAGTGGTGGAGACGCCCGCAAATTGCTCAACATCCTGGATCTCGTTGTTTCTTCCGAAGCCGGAGATCCCGTCGTCATCACCGATGAGATGGTGACAGAACGCCTGCAACAGAATCCGCTTGCCTACGACAAAGACGGAGAGATGCATTATGATATCATTTCCGCCTTCATCAAGTCCATCCGTGGCAGTGATCCCGACGGTGCCATCTATTGGCTAGCCCGCATGGTGGAAGCCGGAGAAGATCCCGCAT
>OHAI01003522.1_pt1 | contig 10516 bp, 8 predicted proteins | sample 1577091 | NCBI WGS metagenome assembly OHAI01 (sample SAMEA3541548, study PRJEB24748) | human gut metagenome | biome: human gut; feature: human-associated habitat; material: faeces | place: China | collected 2012 | reverse complement strand
AGATTGTGGGAATGAATATCTTCAATTCGGTGTTTGTGGATTGTACAGCCAGTCCACGAAGGCGTTGATGGCGTCGGCGGCCAGACTGGCCGAATCGGCCGCGTCGCCCGGCGCGGCGGAGAGCGAGGTAATACGGCTCGTGGCCTCAATGCCATCCATGCTGGGCATGCGCACATCCATCAGCACCACGTCGGGATGCAGGGATTCCGCCAACGCCACGGCTTGGGCGCCGTCGGGTGCCTGCCCGACCACCTCCATATCCGGCTGCGAACCAATGACCATGGCAAAACCGGCACGCACCAGCTCCTGGTCGTCCGCAATAATCACGCGAATGCTTCTGCTCTCGTTCATGCTCTCCACTGTATCCGTTTCCTATCGGAGCGCCGCTCCATGGACACCCTGATTGTTCCCTGAGTTCATGTTCGTGGACGAATCCGTCTGAGATGTGGATTCCGCCTGCCTCATCTGGCTGGACAGAGGAGCAGCCGGTCGCAGTTGCATGTCGGGTTGTGCGCCTTCATGCATCTCGTCGCTGAATCCGGTTTCACGCAGCACCGTCAGCAATTGCCGCATGTGCGCCAGAGCCGCACGCCCGCGTTCCCCGATGACCGTGAACGCGGCGATGATCTGCTCGCTATCGGGAGCCGGTTCGGAGTTCAGCATGGCCAGCCCATCATCGGCTTGCGTGATCACCGATTCCAACGTATTCAATACCTCGGCCTGCATGGCCGTGCCGATGCGATTGCGCTCCAGATTGGCGGCCAGCACCTTCTGCCGATCCTGCTCGGCCTTGAGCGCTTCCTCGCGTTGCATGAGCACCAGCGCGTTCGAACCGCGTGAACGGCTCCACCGGGCCATCGCAATGCAGGCAAAGCCAAACAGCATCACCACGCCACCCGGCATCAGACCGGAAAGCACCAGCAGCCAGCGGGACATCGCCGATTCGCCGTTGAAGGGCAGCAGCATCTGAATCAGCATCCCATAGCCGTTCCAGCCGGACATTATCTTGATGCCGGCCAGCCACGAATCCGCAACCAGTGCCACGCTGACCCAGCGCCACGCATGTTCGCGGCCATACAGCACGGCGGCATGCACGGACACCAATGCGAACATGTTGACGGTCAGGATGGATGGCAGAAACAGCAGCTGCACGGCGGACAGAATCGCCATGACCAGTGCGCTGCCCTCTGGGAAGCGGCGGCGGAACGCCAAAGGCGAAAGCATAATAATCGTCAGCGCTATAGTCAGCACGCGGTTCGGCGAATACGGGGCATTGCCGATCATTTGCAAATCGCCATACGTGGCGGAATCAAATAGCGCAATCAGCACGATAGTGGCGATAACGTCCATCAGAAGATAGTGCCGCTCGGTCCACTGCGCAAATCGACCCACCCAGTTCGACTCACGCGTATCTCCTTGGTCGAGTACTTTGGGGCGCGCCCGATTCATCAATCCTCGTATACGCGAGATAATGGTTAGCACCGGATCCTCCGCATCGGTGCCAGACTGTGGGGCGGCAGAGGAGAGCGGAATCGTAGCCTCCACAATAAAGCCACCATTCGGCCCTGGGCCGGCCTGCACGCTGCCGCCCAACGACTCAATGCGTTCGTGCATACCAACCAATCCGTATCCGGGCTTATGACCGTCTGCTGCAGACGCCGCGCCACGGCCGTTATCGGATACGGTAATCGACAGCACATCGTTTGACCAGAATTCATCGATGGTGGCTTTAGCACCCTCGCCCGCATGTTTGCGCGTATTGGTCAGCGCTTCCTGCACAAGACGGAACACGGCGGTTTCCGCGTCGGCGGACAGCCGGTCAGGTTGCGCTTTGCCGGTCATATGCCGGGACACCACCAGATGGCCATCAAACAGCGAATCGATGTCGGCATATCCGGTACTGCCACTCGCACCGAACACATTGAACAGACGCTGCATATCACGCTGCGCGCGTTCCGCTTCATGGCGAATCGTGCTCATCGTATGCCTGGCGACGGCAAGATCATGCGCGCCCGCATATCGGCCGCCATCCGACTGCACAATAATCGTGGAGAGTGTATGTGCCACCACATCATGCATATCACGGGCGATGCGTGCGCGTTCGGCCAGCGCCGCGATGCGCGTCTCCTCGGCCTCTTTCGCCACAATGGAGGCGTTGCGCTCGCGCATGGCCGCCAGCGTGGCCTTGCGCGCTCGCTGCCACAAGGCCATGATGATGACGCTCAGCACGCTCGATTCGATGAGCGCCGCCTCCATGCCGACGTCAGCGAGCATCTTGGCTCCGCAGTTGACGGCGCCGCTTGCCCCCACGACGCCGGTGACCGCCGGGCATGTGGGCATCGTGATGGCATCGGCCAGCCAGCCGTCGCGGATGGTGCGCGAACCGGAGGAAGGTCCGGCGAACAGCGGACCCACGTTGAAAGACACCGACCAGACCGTCGCCGCGACCAGTCCCATGACGAACGCCGTGACAATGAACCGCCAGGAATGTCGGGGACTGCCGTACAGAATCACCGAATACACCATGATCAGGGCGTAGAAATCGAAATACGTGATTGCCGGGCCGAGCACAAGATGCGTGATGGTCAGCGCCACGAACAGCCAGGCCGCCGGCTCCGGGCGATACCTGCGCAGCATCAGCGGCACGAAGACCGGCAGCGACCACAGCGTCATCGATGCCTGAGTTGCGGGAAACAATATGCCGCCCGTCGAATCAGGGCTGGTGACGCCGTTGAACGGCACGCAACCGGCGATCAGCGCCGCGGCGAGCAACGTGTCCCATAGCAGTGTGCGGGTCGACTCCCGTGCGCACCATGCCCTCACGCGCGCCATCATCTCCATAACGCACAAGGCTAGCGTGTCCGGCGACGAACCGGTATCACTCTTCAGGAGGATTTATGGACTAGAGTCTTGAACCATGACAATGCTGAGCAAATACTACGTGCCCGGACTGGCCATAGAGGACCATTCCATCGATGTTCCGCTCGACTGGACCGGCCACGAGCCCGGGCGGGCGTTCGACGGGGAAACCATCAAACTGTTCTATCGCGTGGTCACCACGCCCGAACATGTGCATGACGACCTGCCGCTGCTGATCTTCCTGCAAGGCGGTCCCGGCGGTGCCGGCCCGCGTTTGAACAGCCCGACCTCCGATGGCTGGATTGAAGAGGCCACCAAGCATTTCCGCGTGATTCTGCCCGACCAGCGCGGCACCGGCCGTTCCTCGCGCGTGGACACGCACGTCATGGCCCGCATCGCCGCCGCGCACGACGATGATGCCGCGGCCGGCGCACGAGCCCAAGCCGACTATCTGAAGAAGTTCCTTGCCGATTCCATCGTGCGTGACTTCGAACATCTGCGCCTGACCGAATTCGGTGGCCGCAAGTGGGTGACGATGGGCCAAAGCTACGGCGGCTTCCTGACCCTGACCACACTGTCCCTGTTCCCGGCCGGCGTAATCGCCAGCTTCACCACCGGCGGCATCCCGCACGTGCCGGCCGACGCCGCTGAAGTGTACGAGCATACCTTCCCGCGCATGGTGCGCAAGACGACTCAGTTCTACGAGCGCTACCCACAGGACAAGGAGCGCGTGGCTGCCATCGCCGACAAGCTGCCGACTACTGCGGAAGTCGCCGAATTCGTTGGCAAACTCACCGATTCAGTACTGAATCCGATGGCTGGTACCGATGTGGAGCATCGACTTGGCGTGATCGCCGGCATGGCCGCCCACGGCTTCCCGCTGATGCCGAACGGCGACCCGCTCACCGTCGAACGCTTCCAGTGCTTGGGATCCGATTTTGGCATGAAGCCGAGCTTCGAGCGTGTCCATTGGATTCTTGACGACGCCTTCCTTGATGGCGATGGTTCCGCTTCTGCCGACTCGCCGTTGTCTGACGAATTTTTGACCAAGGTGATGAACGCCACTTCGTCGCGCCCGCTGTACTGGCCGCTGCAGGAGTTCATCTACGCCAACGGTGAGATGGAACAGCCGATTCGCTGGGCCGCCCAGCGCGTGCGCGATGGCAAGCCCGAATTCGGTGCTGATGAACGCCCGCTCAACTTCACCGGCGAGGCCATGTTCCCGTGGATGTTCGAACAGGAGTCTGCGTTGCGCCCGTTCAGGCCGGCCATGGACCTGCTCATGGAAGACACGCACTTCGGCGTGATCTATGACGAAGACCAGCTGGCCCGCAATGAGGTGCCGCTGCAGGCCGCCGTTTACTTCGACGACATGTATGTCGATTCCGGTATGCAGCTCGACACCTTGAGCCGCGTGGGTAACAGCCACTACTGGACCACCAACGAATTCGAGCATGACGGTCTGCACGGCTCGCTCGTCTTCAAGCACCTCTACACCGAAGCCCTCAACCGAGGCGACCTCGAAGAACTGTTCTGACTCAAGGAAGCAAGCTCCCTCTGATGAGGGAGCTCTGTATACATGCACGAAAGGAAAACGTATGACTCAGAACCTCACCATCGGTTTTATCGGATATGGCAACATGGCCCAGGCCATCGCCCAGGGCTTCGTTGACGCGGGCGTGGTCACCGGCGGCCAGATGGTCGCCTGCGCCGCCCACTACGACAAGCTTGAGAAGACCACCGCCGAACTTGGCTTGCGCCCGTTGCGCAATGCGCTGGAAGTGGTGACGGCCGCTGACGTGGTCATCATCGCCATCAAGCCCTACCAGATTGCCGCCGTTGTCAAGCCGCTGGCCGACGAACTTGCCAAGCCGGGCAAGATCGTCGTCTCCATCGCCGCCGGCTGGAATCTCAAGAAGTACCAGGACCTGTTCGCCACCGAAGACGGCGAATCCGTCGACTCTTCGGACATTCATATCCAGTGCACCATTCCGAACACTCCGATGGCCGTGGGCAAGGGCGTGCTCGTCACCGAATCCGTCAACACCCTGACCGACGACGAAACCGAAACCTTCGAGCAGCTGTTCGGGCCGATCAGCCTCATCGAGCGCGTGGACACCGCGCATATGAACATCGCCATGGTGGTGGCCGGCTGCGCGCCCGCCTTCACTGACATGTACATCGAGGCCTTGGGCGACGCCGGCGTGCAGTACGGTCTGCAGCGAGCCACCGCCTACCGGCTCGCCGCCAAGATGGTCGAAGGTGTCGGCGCGCTCTACATGGCCACCGAAACCCATCCCGGGGCCATGAAGGACGCCGTGTGCTCGCCCGGCGGCACCACCATCAAGGGCGTCGCCCAGCTCGAAAAGGACGGTTTCCGCGGCTCGGTCATCGACGCCGTCGATGCCATCGTCGGCTGACTGCCAATCAGAGTTCGCGTATATTCGCATATCACAGTCAAAGCCTTCGAGCCGTATGCTCGGAGGCCTTTGCATATGGCCGGTTCACCACATGCAGGTTCAAGGTGTCCAGCTTCTCCCTAGACTTGGAATCATGTCTCTTACTATCGGAATCGTCGGACTGCCCAACGTCGGCAAGTCCACCATGTTCAACGCACTGACCCGCAACAACGTGCTGGCCGAAAACTACCCGTTCGCCACCATCGAGCCGAACACCGGTATCGTGCCGCTTCCGGATGATCGTCTGCCTGTGCTGGCCAAGCTGGTCAACACGGAGAAGATCGTGCCCGCCACGGTGACCTTCGTGGACATCGCCGGCATCGTCAAGGGCGCCTCCGAAGGCGAAGGCCTGGGCAACAAGTTCCTGGCCAACATCCGCGAGGCGGACGCGATCTGCGAGGTCGTGCGCGCCTTCGAGGACGACGACATCGTCCACGTCAACGGCAAGGTGGATCCGGCCGACGACATCGACACCATCAACACCGAGCTGATCCTCGCCGACCTGCAGACCATCGAAAACGCGCTGCCCAAGCTGGAGAAGGATCTGCGCGGCAAGAAGATCGAGCCGGCCTACATGGAAGCAGTCAAGCAGGCAAAGACCATCCTTGAAGCCGGCGAGACGCTCGATAAGGCCGCACGCGAAGGCCGCTTCGACAAGGATTCCGTCTACGACCTGCATCTGATGACCGCCAAGCCGTTCATCTACGTGTTCAACGTGGACGACAACGAGCTGGCCAACAAGGACCTGCAGGCTAAGCTCGCCGCATCCGTGGCCCCGGCTCCGGCCGTGTTCCTCAACGCTCAGTTCGAGGCGGACTTGACCGAGCTCGACGAGGCGGATGCCCGCGAAATGCTCGAGGACGCGGGCTTAAGCGAATCCGGCCTTGACCAGTTGGCCCGCGTCGGCTTCGACATCCTTGGACTGCAGACCTTCCTGACTGCAGGCGTCAAGGAAGTGCGCGCCTGGCAGATCCACAAGGGTTGGACCGCCCCGCAGGCCGCCGGCGTGATCCATACCGACTTCGAAAAGGGCTTCATCAAGGCCGACATCGTCTCCTACGACGATTTCGTGGCCGCCGACGGCTCCATGGCCAAGATCAAGGAGGAAGGCAAGCTCCGTCAGGAGGGCCGCGACTACGTCATGGCCGACGGAGATATTGTGGAGTTCAAGTTCAACGTCTCGAAGTAGGGTGTGAACACCCTAGAGAACGGCGTGATTCCAACGTTTTCGAGTCTTCGGAACTGTGGAATCGCGCCGTTTTTCGATTATTGAAGAATGGCCGATTATGCCCCGTATCTGGCCGTTTGTGGCCCGGATAGTGTGCCAATAGAGTGCCCTTTTTGAGGGCGCTTGTAGCGGATGCTCGAAGGCGCTCCCGACAAGGGAGGAACATCATGGCGACGAACGGCAGACGACGCACGAAGGGTGCGGGAAGCATCATCCACCGCAAGGATGGCTCGTGGGAGTTCCGGCGTGAGGTCGGCCGCGACCCCGCCACGGGCAAACGTCGCTACGTCTCGGCCAAGGGTCGCACGAAGGCGGGCGCGCGCGAACGGTTCGACGCGAGGATCGCGGAGATGGAGCGCACCGGTCTGCTGCCCGGAGCCAAGTCGCCGTATCTGAAGGATTACGCGGAACGGTGGCTGGAGGAGTACCGGCTCAACGTCAAGCCCACCACATACCGGACACGCGCCGGCAGGATCCACGCGTGCATGGAGGTCATCGGCTGCGTTCGCCTCACGGATCTGACACCTGACCATGTGCGCCAATGCATGCGCGTGCTCTCCAAGCGGCTCGCGCCCTCCACGCTCAAGGACCATTTCGTGAGCCTGAAGATGATGCTCGACCAGGCCGAACTCGAAGAACTCATCCCCGTGGATCCATGCCGCAGGGTCAGGCCGCCAAGGGTGGAGCCCACCGAGACGAGGATCCTCTCGCCCGACCAGCCGAAACAGCTGATCGAGGCAGTGCCCAACCGAGGGGCGAAACGCCGCGGCCCGGCCCTGACCGTGGACGTGGATGAATCCTGGATGCTGCTGTTCGAGCTTGCGTTCGCCGCCGGCATGAGGGAGGGCGAACGATATGCGCTCATGCCCTATGAGCTGGAGCAACGCGACGGCGTGCCCGGCATCAACGTGCAGCAGCAGATCCAGCAATACGGCAAACCGGAGGACGCCGTGATACCCGCCTGGCTCAAAGCCGAGCACCTGTACGGCATCCTGTGGCTCACCACGCCCAAGACCCACGCCGCCCACCGGTTCGTACCCATATCCACGAGCCTGTGGCAACGGTTGTGGGCGCGCGTCAAACGACTCGACATAGGCCCGCGCGAACTCATATTCACCAACTCACGAGGCAACCCCGTGCGCAGCTCCACCGAACGCCACAACTGGAACAAGGCCTTGAAGGCCGCCGGCCTCCCGCCGGTCACCATCCACAGCGCACGCCACTGGACCGCCAGCATGACCGCCCGGGCCAACATGCCCGACGATGCCCGGACCGCCATCATGGGCCACACCAGCATCAGCATGACCAACCACTACACCCACAGGGACACGGCCAGCCTCGCCAAACTCCTCGGCCAAGCCATCCCCGACCTGCATGATGACATGGATGTCATCGATGTCCAAGTCATCGACGAAGCCGCGTAAACGCAAAAAAGCCCCGGCGCTCGCGGTGAGTCGCCGGGATGAGTCCTTATATGGCCCGGAAGCTACGCGGCGAGTTCCACGGGAGCCCTCTCTTCCAATTTGGAGTAGGGGATGACGGTCACACCGTAGTTGCGGAACGCGGTGAGCGCGCCGCGCTGCAACGGCGTCTGCCGGTCGTCGCCGATGACTATCAGCCGGGAATCCCTGCGCTTGGGATCCTTCTTCGTGTCATCCCAGCCGAACATGATGTCCTTCACGGCGTCCTTGTCGAATCGGTTCGGAGCCTGGCAGAACCGGGTCGGATGGTTGGCGCTGCGCTGGAACAGGAAGTCGAAGCTGTGTTCGTAGCTGGATACGCCGCGAATGCCCACGTTCGGAGTGTAGAACACCTGGCATGAGTCGAGCTTCAACGCCACATCATCGGCGAAATAGGACAGCACCCTCTTCTGCGAGGTCTCCAGCATGGAGCCGATATCGGTCAACGCCTGCACGAAACGGTTCATCGCGTCCGGACGGCTTCCTTCGGTCTCCAGGGTGATCTGCCCGTCATCGCCGACCATGGCGCCGAAACGCAGGGCGAGACGATTGATGCGCTCGCGTCTCGATTCGGTGATGGTGACGCCGTTGAGGTCGAAGGACGCCATCGTGTACCCGTCGTCGGTGAACGAGGTGACTCCGTCGGTGGTGCGGACGTAGAAGCAAAGGTCGTCGTTGGAGCGGTCGAGGAACGGCAAAGTGACCTCGCGCCATTCGCCGACGTTGCGCACGGATGATTCGCGTTTGAGCCATTCGCCGTATTCCGCGATGAGCTCGTCGGTGGCGGTGGTCTCGTTCATATCAGTTTCTCCTGGAAGTCCGGTCTGTGGATGACGTTGAATCTGTCCAACAGCCTTATTGTATCGTTCACGAAGTCCGGTGATTCGATGTCCGCAGTCTGGGCGTTCCAGTCGTCCTCGCCTTCCTTGTAGATGTGCCAGTGGGTTCCGCTGATTCTCTCGCCGTCGGGGTTCGTGTGGGTCGAGCCGTTCACGCATAGCCGCAGCAGGGGCACGCCGAGCCGTGTGATTCGAGCGGACATGGAGTGGCGGTCGGCGTTGATCGCGCCCTTGAACACGGCTATGGTGAACTTCTCCCCGTCGTCGCCGAGCACGTGGAATTCGGCGTTGCGTTCTCCCGCCGCGGGCATGACGAACAGCTTCTCCACCGAGTTCTTCACCTCGGCGATGAGACGTTCCGCCTCGTCCTGCGAAAGCGTGTAGATCGGTTTGCGGTTCTTCCTCGACATTTCCCTTTTCCTATCTGAACGCGGTCGAATGAATCACTCGACGTTAACCTTGTCCTCGGCCTTGATACGGTCGGCCCAAGTGTCGATATCGATGTCCTCATGACCGGCTTCCGGGGATTGTCTATCATCAACAAAGCGCTCGCCGGCGGGTTTCTTTGTTGATGCGGTTTGTTGTTCGAGTTCCATGCGTCTTGCCTCGGTGATGATCTCGCGCAGGGTTTGCACCGGGTCGGCGTTGCAGACCTCGCAAATCAGCAAAAACTCTGACAGGCGCACCGGAGATTTCTCTCCATTGTGGATATATCCAATCCGGACATGGCTTACTACTCCGCCCATGCGTTCGGCAATTACCCTATATGCCAAAGCGGAAGCATCGATGATTTTCGCCATCGCATTCTTTGCGGCGTAATCCGCTGCTGTCCATTCGATTTTTGCTGCCATGGCTCAAACATACGTGTAAGCATGTGGAAACACGCCGCACTTGCTCAAATTGTAAGCGTTAGCTAACATGAGTTCCGTAATCACGAGCTTACAGCGGAGGGGATTGAGATGAGATTGAATCTGTCTCGATATAACGGCGTTTCCTTTGATGTCGCTGTTGATGTGTTGGATGCCATGGTGGATGACGTCACTCGTTTGATTGAGGGGTCTCCGGATGGGTGTCTGACGCCTGAACGACTTGCGGAGTATCGTTCGCAGGCGATTCGGGATTTTTATGCGACTCATGGGATTCAATCTGGGCAGGAGAATAGCCCAGATACTCCAGTACCGTCGCGGAATCGGCAGAGAACCCCAACGCGAAACCGACGGCTGCAACGCAAGGGAACACACGCTTCTGCAAAAACTCCATCACTGTTCGCTGTGATTTCTCGTCTTTGGGGGTCGCGGCGATGATGTTCAACGATGTTTGCAATCGGGTGAACGCGATGTCCAGCTTGAAGTCGCCGGTCAAATCGTACTCATCCAATGCGGTGCCGACCTCACGGACGAGACGGGCAACATACTCCTTGAGTTCCTTTGGCAGCGTGACGGTTTTGAGCAAGCCGGGAACGTCGGCGATGAGCTCCCGGATACGGTCTCTTCTCTCCGGCGGATATTCGGCGGCGCTCGCATCCAGCAGACGTTCCGCAATACGTAAAGCCATACGATCCTCGGTCGAGATGGGAATCTTCGAATCCATCATTTCCATACTGCGCTGGTTTCGCTCCCAGGCAACCGAAATGTTGTACCAAATGTCGGCGAGACAACGGCAGGCGAGGTC
>OHAI01003517.1_pt1 | contig 10533 bp, 7 predicted proteins | sample 1577091 | NCBI WGS metagenome assembly OHAI01 (sample SAMEA3541548, study PRJEB24748) | human gut metagenome | biome: human gut; feature: human-associated habitat; material: faeces | place: China | collected 2012 | reverse complement strand
TCATTCCAGGAATAAATATTGATTACTTTTCCTTCTTCATCTGCATGTACGATTGTAGCGGTTCCGCCCATTGTACCTGCAATTACGGATGCTGTAAGTAAAACAGCTAATGCTTTCTTTTTCATTAAAAAAGCCCTCCTTTTTCTTTTTTTCTCTTTGTGAGTTTCTTGCCTCACCTGATGTATCAGATTATAGCTTAAGCTGCTTTTCAGGTATATTATAATTTCCACCAAAATGTCAGATTCATGACCTCATTGTGTTCTTTTTATATACAGACAGATTTTGTCATTTAATAAGGAAATCTTTCCTAAAATCATAATCTTTCTGTTTTTTATTAGTATTTTTGTATAAAAAGTACCATTTTTCTATAGATCAGCCAGATGAATATTCGCAATCTGATTCATTACCTGCTCATATATTTTTCTGAAATTGTGTTATTTTATGTCATGATTCTGATACTTACTTCATGTTTCTTATTTCCGAAAGATCTCATTTCCGATATAATTTCCATACAATATTTATGGAAGGAGAAAAATGTTGAAACATATTAAGTTTATTGATAATCATGGAAGCTTTTGTGTGAACAGACCGGAAAATACCAGTTATCTTTATTTTCCTCTTGCATCAGAAGCAGGTCTGAAAAGTTCCGTCACACCAGTGCTTGGAGGTGACAGCAAAATTGATCAGGATACCTTCCTGCTGGAACCGGTCAGTTCCGAAAATCTTCATAACAATCGTTCTTCCAGAAATTTCTGGATCGTAAAAGAAGGACACATTCCTTATTCAGTAACAGGTTCCTCTGCTCAGCAGGAAGCCGACCGTTTTACTGACAGGCAGGAAGACAGTGAACTAACCGCCGGATTCATGTGGCAGACTTTGAAAAGGACTTCCAGAGAACTTGGGCTCATCTCCACAGTTACTTCTTTTATCCCCAAAAGTGATAATGTGGAGATTATGTATGTGACGGTTGAAAACCAGACAGATACTGTACAGAAATTTACTGCATATGGTGCAATTCCTGTTTACGGAAGAAGTGCGGATAACATTCGTGATCATCGAAATGTCACTTCCATGCTCCATCGTATCGAGACAACAGAACATGGAATCAACGTCTGCCCCACCATGTCATTTGACGAGCGGGGACATCAGCCAAATCATAAAATCTATTATGTAAATGGCTGTTCCGGAAAGGGAGAAAATCCGATTTCCTATTATCCGACTGTAGAAGATTTTATCGGAGAAGGTGGTACCTATACACATCCACGCACAGTATATGAAGGATATAAAGGAGTTCCCGCACACAGTCTGGCAGCAGGAAAGGAAGCAATGGGTGCTTTCTGTTTCTCATCTTTCACACTGGCTCCCGGTGAAAAAACAGACTTTATTTTATTATCAGGTATTGCCGACAGTAAAGAAGAAATTGAAAATATTTTTGAAAAATACAATACTTCCGATAAAGTAAAAAATGCACTGGAAGAAACCAGAATTTACTGGAAAAAACAGGTAAACGTTGACTTCCACACACAGGATCCTGACTTTGACAGTTATATGAAATGGGTAAGTTTCCAGCCATTCCTGCGCCGTTTATTTGGCTGTTCTTTCCTTCCTCATCATGATTACGGACGTGGTGGACGCGGATGGCGTGATCTGTGGCAGGATTGTCTTTCTCTTCTGCTGATGAATCCTCAGAATGTAGGTGCCATGATTGAAAAGAATTATGGCGGCGTACGTATTGATGGTACAAATGCTACTATTATCGGAGACGGTGACGGCAATTTTATCGCTGACAGAAACGGAATCGCACGTGTATGGATGGATCATGCACTCTGGCCGCTAATCACGACCAGTCTTTATATTAATCAGACCGGAGATATAGAGATCCTTAAGAAACAGGTTCCTTATTTTAAAGATGCACAAACCATGCGCGGCACAGAAATTGATACTCTCTGGAATGACGCATATGGAAATAAACAGCGCACCGAAGACGGTCAGGTATATACCGGAAGTGTTCTGGAGCACATTCTGATCCAGCAGCTTGCCGCTTTTTATGATGTAGGTGTTCATAATATTTACCGTCTCCGCGGAGCTGACTGGAACGATGCCCTGGATATGGCAGCAGAAAATGGTGAAAGTGTTGCCTTTACCTGTGCTTATGCGGGCAATCTCCATACTCTTGCTTCCATATTACGCCTTATGGAATCTGCAGGCGAAACCAGTATCCCGCTGTCAGAGGAAATTGAAATCCTGCTGAACGACCAGACAGATATGTTTGACAGTGTATCTGAAAAGAAAAAGATTCTTACTGAATATGCCAAAAGTTGCAGGCATAACCTAAGCGGCAGAAAGAAAAACTTCTCTCTCTCCACACTTGCTGCCAACCTGATCCAGAAATCCAACTGGCTGACAGATCATATCCGTTCACAGGAATGGATTGATGGCAAAGACAGCGAAGAAGGATGGTATAACAGCTATTACGATAATCATGGAGAGGCAGTGGAAGGTTTCCACCATGAACAGGTGCGTATGATGCTCACAGGCCAGGTTTTCTCTATTATGGGAAATGTTGCCACTGATGCGCAGATCAGGAAAATCGTAAAAAGCGCAGATCATTATCTTTACAGAAAAGAAATTGGCGGTTACCGCCTGAACACAGATTTTCAGGAACTGAAGTTTGATATGGGACGTATGTTCGGTTTCGCTTATGGCGAAAAAGAAAACGGTGCTGTTTTCTCTCATATGGCAGTTATGTATGCAAATGCCTTATATCAGAGAGGCTTTGCAAAAGAAGGCTGGAAAGCATTGCGTTCTCTGTCTGATACAGCTCTCGACTTTGATACCAGCCATATTTACCCGGGAATTCCTGAATATTTCCGTTCAGACGGACGTGGCATGTATCATTATCTGACAGGTGCTGCAAGCTGGTATCTTTTTACCATGATCACAGAGGTCTTTGGTGTCCGTGGAGTTTTCGGAAACCTTCTGGTTCATCCAAAACTTCTGGCAGAACAGTTCGATGAAGCAGGAACTGCTTCTGTCTCTGTTACTTTTGCAGGAAAACAGTTCCATGTTACCTACCGAAACACAGACAGAAAAGATTATGGTTCTTATCATATCGCCGCTGCGGACTGCGACAAAACAGCAATAGAAATCGTAGAAGATTCCCATATTATGATCTCCAGAGAATTTATTAACAACCTCTCTTCTGATCTTCATGAAATTACAGTGACACTTGCCTGAAAACAATAGCTGCTCAGCCTCCATAAAAGCAGTCGACAGGCGCAGTTATAAATATTGTTCTAACAGAAAGGATTTACTATATGAAATACGGATATTTTGACAATGAAAACCGAGAATACGTGATTACTAATCCGGCAACACCTGCACCATGGGTAAACTATCTGGGTTCCCCGGAGTACGGTGCAATCATTTCCAATAATGCAGGGGGCTACAGTTTTGCAAAATCCGGTGCAAACGGACGTATCCTGCGCTATGTTTTTAATAACTTTGACCAGCCGGGACGTTACATTTACATTCGCGATGACAGATCATCAGACTTCTGGTCTGCATCCTGGCAGCCTGCAGGCAAAGATCTGGCTCAGTATAAGAGCGAATGCCGTCACGGAATCGGTTATACAAAAATTTCTGCCGACTACAGCGATATTCACTCAGAAGCCCTTTACTATGTTCCTCTTGGAAAAAGTTATGAAGTATGGGCATTATCTGTGACCAATCATTCTGATCACGAAAGGAACCTGACTCTCAGCGGATATGCAGAGTTTACCAACCACAGCAATTACGAACAGGATCAGGTTAATTTACAGTACTCTCTTTTTATTTCTCGTACACTGTTCGAAGGAAACAGAATTACTCAGCAGATTCATGGAAATCTTGATGCAATTCCTGAAAATGAGAATGTAGATGAGAAAAATGTGACAGAACGTTTCTTTGGACTTGCAGGTGCTGAGGTTTCTTCTTACTGTGGGGACAAAAATGAATTTCTCGGAAGTTACCATGGATATGGAAACCCTGAAGGTATTGTCTGTGGTGATCTTGGTGATAAGACAAGCTATAATGAAAACTCCTGTGGTGCTCTCTCCTGCAAAATAACTCTTAAAGCAGGTGAAACCAGAACAATTGCTTTTCTTCTTGGAATGAAACCGTCATCTGAAGCTGCTGAAGTAATCAGATGTTACGAAAATCCGGCTCCAACTGTAGCAGAAGAACTGGAAGCATTAAAAGCTGACTGGAACAGTAAGCTTGATAATCTTAAAGTCAGCACTCCAAGTCCGGAATTTGATACTATGATTAATACCTGGAACGCATACAACTGTTTTATGACTTTCATCTGGTCCCGTGCAGCTTCCTTCATTTACTGTGGACTCAGAAATGGATACGGATACAGAGATACTGTACAGGATATTCAGGGAATCATCCATCTGGCACCGGAAATGGCACTGGAAAAGATTCGTTTCATGCTGTCTGCGCAGGTAAATAACGGTGGCGGACTCCCTCTTGTCAAGTTTACTCACACACCTGGAAAAGAAGATACTCCGGATGATGCTTCTTATGTACAGGAAACCGGCCATCCGGCTTACCGTGCAGATGATGCATTATGGCTTTTCCCAACTGTATATAAATATATTTCAGAAACCGGAAACACTGCTTTTCTTGATGAAGTGATTCCTTTTGCCAACAAAGAAGAAGCTACTGTATACGAGCATCTGAAACGTGCAGTTGCCTTCTCCCTTGATCACCTTGGACCTCACGGAATGCCCGCCGGACTTTATGCAGACTGGAATGACTGTCTCCGTCTGGGTGCAAACGGAGAATCTTCTTTTGTTGCTTTACAGTTCTATTATGCAATGACAATCCTGAAAATCTTTGCCGAATATAAAAAAGATACAGAATATGTACAGTATCTTGAAGAAACTCAGAAAGCATTTGGCGAAAAAGTTCAGGAACTGTGCTGGGATAACGACCGCTTCGTACGTGGTTATACAGAATCAGGAGAAAGAATCGGTGAAGCTGCTGCTCCTGAAGCAAATATGTGGCTGAATCCTCAGAGCTGGGCAGTTATCAGTGGTCTTGCTACCCCGGAACAGGGAGACGCAGCACTAAATAATGTATATGAACGTCTGAATACGGAATATGGCGCAATCCTTATGGATCCTCCTTACCATGCACATGCTTTCGATGGTGCACTGGCAGTTATCTATAATCAGGGTACCAAAGAAAACTCCGGTATTTTCTCCCAATCCCAGGGCTGGCTGATTCTTGCTGAAGCACTCCGCGGTCATGGAGAACGTGCTTTTACCTATTTTATGGAAAATTCTCCTGCTGCGCAGAATGACTGTGCCGAAATCCGTCGTCTTGAGCCATACTGCTATGGTCAGTTCACAGAGGGAAAAGCAAGCAAACACTTTGGACGCTCTCATGTTCACTGGCTGACAGGAACTGCTTCTACTGTAATGGTAGGATGTGTGGAAGGTATCCTCGGGCTTCGCCCTGATCTTGAAGGACTTCGACTGTCTCCTTCTGTGCCAAAAAGCTGGAAACACTTTGAGATTGAGAAAGTTTTCCGTGGAAAACAGCTTCATATCTCTGTAGAAAATCCAAACGAAAAAGAATCTGGCTGCTGCAGTCTGGTTCTTAACGGACAGAAATTAGCAGATAATTATATTCCTGAAAAACTTCTTCAGGATAAGAACGAAGTCATATTAACTCTTTAATCTCCCGATATTACCAGATGAAAATAAGCGGCCGACTTACAGAAAATTTATATTCCCTGTAAGCTAGCCGCCTGTTTTACTTATCTTAATATTTTGATTAATCCTGTTCTTTTTTCAGTTCCGACTCTGATGCGACACAAAGTTCTTTTTCTATATCCCAGTGTATCATATAATGTTCATCCCTGTATTTGCCCGGTGTCATTCCCGTAACTTCCCTAAACTGCTGGATGAAATGGCTCTGGGAAGAAAAGGAAAGACGGTTTGCAATCTCAATGATCGGATAATCACTGTACTGCAAAAGATTTTTCGCCATTTCTATCTTCTGTCTGCGGATATAGGCACTGACCGATATTCCTGTTTCTTTTTTAAATAATCTGGAGAGATAGCTCGCAGATACTCCAAGTGAATCTGCAAGATCTTCTATTGTAATTCGTTCTTTGATATGAGAATAAATGTATTCTTTACTTGCGTTGATATGTTTAGAATAAGTGTTGTCTCTGAAATATCTGCGCATTTTTTCAGTATAATCCATCACCATCTCATCATGAAGGCTCTGAACCTCTTCTACTGTATGAATGCCATCCAGCTTTTGAATATAAAAATCACTCAAGCGAAATGCCTGTTCCATCTCCATTCCATTTTGTTTACAGAGTCTGGTTATCATTGCGGTAGTGATAACAAAATGATATTTCATATTTGTGACCGCATTCTTTGACAGTACTCCCACACCATCACACTCTGTAAATCTCTGCCGTTCACAATTCTTCTTAACAGTTTTTATATCTCCACTTGCAACTGCACGATAGAACAATAATTCCTCTGTCGGTTCTCTGTGCTTAATTTCATCAAACTCATCTTCTGCCTCAAAAAGAAGCCATTCGTTCTGATAACTCATATGTCTCTCCTACGCCAATGCCAGCAATTCTTTTCCTTCTTTCAGTCTCTCATAAAACTGTATGTAGAAATCCTGATTTTGATCATATGGTTTGAGATAGAATCTGTTCACCACAAAGAGGTTCAGATTTCTGATCAGATCTGGATCCTCAGCATTGTACAGTACTTCCTGCACATCCAGCAGAAAATAATGCCAGTCATTTACAAATTTCTCATACAGCTTTACATCCGGGGTATCAATCCACTTGCGGACCTTTACCTTGCTTCTGTTATCCTTAGGACACTCATGGACCTGAAGGAAGTAGCTGAAGGACCGGTTCTCATACAGTCTTCCCAGCGGGAAGAGGCGGCAGAACCCAGGCCTGTAAGAATGGATACTGCACCTGCCCTCTCCGTTCAGGAAGGAACAGGCCTCATCCCGGCCTGTCATCCGGATATTGGGCAGGATAATGCCGTCCACCATATTCACCTCAAGGGGGCCAGACAGAAGCTGTTCCGGTGTCATCCCAAGGTTCCCCGAAAGGCGGAACATATCCAGAGGGTCCAGTATGATGGATGACCCCATACCGCGGCAGCAGGCAGAACAGCCTTCACATCCGCCGCTGTCAGCCCTCACCATATCATTGATACCATATAATTTCCCGTCAGATATATCCTCCAGACTGACTTCTCGTTCCATAGCTCCCAGCACTCCCTTTCCAGCAGTTTCCATAAATGGTTCTAACAGACAGTATACCACCCTTTCCCGGTTTCACGCAACCATGCTTTTATGGAGCAAAGCCATCTGAAAAGCCGTCCTGTTTCACCCTACCCTCTGTTTTTAAGCACCATAACAGCTATGGCCAGACCTGCTATCACAGCCATCCATCCGCATGTCACCCACAAGGGCAGCTGAATACCCAGCGCCTTATTCAAGGGAATTAGTACCAGAGAGGTGAGCCCGATCTGGTTCAGAAAGCAGACTCTTTCATACAGCTTCCCCCTGTCCCTCTCCTTTTTCATAAACGGCTTTCCGCTGTCCGGCAGAATCCGGTTCAAATCAGGCACCTGCCAGCGCGCCTTTCCCGCTGCGACAGCTCCCAGGAGCAGAGCCGGAAACGGTGAAATGGTTATGACAAGGCGCCAGATCTGAATGAATTTCTCCGTCAGTCTTATTCCCAAAACCTGGTTAATCGGAAACATAATCATGGATACAATGCACAGAAAACAAAATAAGTATGCCATATCCCTTGCCTTGCACAGCCTGTCAATCCTGTCCTTTTTCATAATATCCTTTCCTTTCTTTTTCCATTCCAGTTTCATTTCCAGCAGCTGCGGGTCTGCCGCCCGGATGCCGGTGCGCACGGCCCCGTACAGCACCGGAAGCACCATCAGAAAGCTGATGAGCACCGACAGCGAGGACCCCCGCACCCACACCAGCGCCAGAATGATGAAGCTGGCCACCGGCGTGGCCTTGACCAGCTGCAGCACCGGGGCGATCAAAATCTCGGCAGCAGGACAGATTTCAGCCGCCACGGCCAGCGCCGCACTGCACACCACGCCCAGCCCGAAGCCCAGCAGGATGCGTCCGGCACTGAAGCCCACCCGGTGCCAGAAATCCGCCTGCGGCAGCAGCCGCAGCAGGCAGCGCAGGGCCTGCACCGGCGACACCAGAAAGACCTCCTGTCCGATGGCCATGGCCGCAGCCTGCCACACCGCCAGCCAGAACAGCACCGCCCCGGCGCGCCGGAGCAGCGTTTTGTAGTCGTGCATGGTTCTCCCCCCATTTCGCTGCAGTTTTCTGCGTCCCAGTATACCACACTCCGCCCCAAAGGCCAATGACCTGTGCATCCCCTGCCCTGGAGGTCTTGTGTTTAAAAGATACTTTTGCTCAATTTAGATATGCTTGACATGAATTTATCTTCAGTGTACACTGAAGATATTCGCTTCCTGCCCGGCAGGAACCCACACAAGAGAGGGGAATTTTTTATGCAAAAGCTATCTGGCCGAAAGCTGCTGCTCATCGGCTTCACGCTGTTTTCCATGTTTTTCGGGGCTGGCAACCTGATCTTTCCGCCGGACCTGGGAGCCAAGGCAGGCATCCATTTCTGGCCTGCCTTTCTGGGCCTGGCCATCAGTGCCGTGGGGCTGCCCGTTGCCGGAGTGGTGGCTGTGGCCCGGGCCCAGGGTCTGGAAAAGCTGGCAGGCCGGGTGCACCCGGTGTTTGCCCAGGTCTTTATGATCCTGATCTACCTGTCCATTGGCCCCTGCCTGGCCATCCCACGCACCGCCAGCACCTCCTTTGCCATGCTGGCCCCCCTGGTGGGCACCGGGGCCGGGCTGCAGCTGGGATACTCGGTGGTGTTCTTTGCAGCAGCCTTTCTGGTGGCCCTGCAGCCGGAAAAACTCACCCGTTGGCTGGGCAGGCTGCTGTGCCCCTGCCTGCTGGTGCTGATCCTGGTCTTGTTTGGCGGCTGCCTGCTGCACCCCCTGGCAGGGCAGTACGGCACCCCCACCCCGGAGTATACCTCTGGTGCCGTATTACAGGGCGTATTGTATGGCTACCAGACTATGGACACCCTGGCAGCCTTGAACTTTGGAGCCATCATTGCCCTGAACATCCAGGCCCAGGGCGTCACCCGGCAGGAGGAGGTGCAGCGCAGCACCATCCTGGCCGGGTTTGTGGCCGGAGGGCTGCTGCTGGCAGTGTACGCCATGCTGGGCCACGCCGGAGCCCTTACCGGGGCCGCCGTCCCCGGCCTTGCCACCGGAGCCGACGTGCTGACGGTGCTGGCAGACCGGCTTTTGGGCAAAGCTGGCCTTGTGCTCCTTGCCGCTATTTTTGTGCTGGCCTGCTTTAACACCTGTGTGGGCCTCATTGCCTGTGTGGGGGAGTACTTCCACACCCTGGTGCCCTCTGTGCCCTATCCGGCCTTTGCCGGATTTTTTGCCGCTGCCAGTATGCTGATCTCTAACCTGGGCCTGGCAGACATCCTGCGGCTGTCCGTCCCGGTGCTCAACGCCCTTTACCCGGTGGCCATTTTGCTGATCTGCCTTTCCTTTGTGCCGGAGCTGGAGCAGCGGCACCCGCTGGTGTACCCTCTGTGCATTGGCTGCACCGCCCTGCAAAGCGTTGCGTCCGCCCTGCCCCTGGGGCCCCTTTCGGCCCTGGCTAAGGCCCTGCCCTTTGGGGCTGTGGGCTTTGGCTGGGTGCTGCCGGCAGCGGTGGGCATTCTGGCAGGGATGCTGCTGCGCCCCACCCCCCATGAACCGTAAAGGAGATTTTTTATGATCCAGCCCATTGTACACGACCCCCTGTTTTTAGCCCAGAAGTCTGCCCCGGCCACCCCGGCAGACGCCGACACCGCCCGCGACCTGCTGGAGACCCTGACCGCCCACGCCGACGGCTGCGTGGGCATGGCCGCCAACATGATCGGCGTGGCCAAGCGCATCATCGCCGTGGAGGCCGAGGACGGGTATCTGGTGCTGTTCAACCCGGTCATCCTCAAAAAGTCCGGTCCCTATAACACCGAGGAGGGCTGTCTTTCGCTGGAGGGTGTGCGCCCCACCAAGCGCTGGAAAAGCATCAAGGTGCAGTACGAAACTGCCGACGGCAAGCCGCGCATCCGCACCTTTACCGGCTGGACGGCCCAGATCATCCAGCATGAGATCGACCACTGCGACGGCATCCTGATCTGATGCCCCCTTGCAATTTGCGCTCAATGGGTGTAAAATACAGTCACGAACCAAATACAGGGGAGCTTGTGATGCAGGCTGAGAGGAAGGAATCGACCTTCGACCCTTTAACCTGATGCGGATAATGCCGCCGTAGGAAGTCATTGTTGTACGATTTTTTACAGGAGGCACCCCGCCGGGTGTCTCCTGTTTTTGTTTTGTCAGCATTTTTTGAGGAGGCGCCCGCCGTGACCGG
>OHAI01003515.1_pt1 | contig 10546 bp, 17 predicted proteins | sample 1577091 | NCBI WGS metagenome assembly OHAI01 (sample SAMEA3541548, study PRJEB24748) | human gut metagenome | biome: human gut; feature: human-associated habitat; material: faeces | place: China | collected 2012 | reverse complement strand
CCGGTGACAGCAAAGGCCAGACGGGCAAAGTCCTGAAGGTCGAGGTTTCGAAGCAGCGCGCCATCGTCGAAGGTGTGAACCTCTGCAAGAAGGCCACGAAGCCCAATGCGCAGAACCCCCAGGGAGGCATCGTCGAGAAAGAGGCTCCGATTCACATTTCGAACCTCATGCTCATCGACCCCAAGTCGGGCAAACCCACCAAGGTCGGCCGCAAGACGGATGCAAAAGGTAAATTAGTTCGTTTCGCTAAAAAGTCAGGGGAGGAGATCAAATAATGGCATACGTACCTACACTCAAGACAAAATATAAGGAGCAGATCAAATCTGTCCTTATGAAGGAGTTCGGTTACACGAGCATTATGCAGTGCCCGAAGCTCACGAAGATCGTAATCAACCAGGGTATGGGCCAGGCTGTCGCCGATAAGAAACTCATCGACGTGGCCGAAGCCGAACTGACGCAGATCACCGGTCAGAAGGCCGTTCAGACCCGCTCGCGCAAGGACATTTCGAACTTCAAGCTGCGTAAGGGCATGCCGATCGGCGTGCGCGTGACGCTGCGCGACACGAAGATGTACGAGTTTCTGGAGCGTCTGATCGCTGTCGCTCTTCCCCGAATCCGGGATTTCAAGGGTATCAACGAGAAGTTCGACGGCCAGGGCAACTACACCCTGGGCATCACCGAGCAGATCATCTTCCCGGAGATCGACATCGACAAGATCACCAAGATCTTCGGCATGGAGATCACGTTCGTAACGACGGCCAAAACCGACGAGGAGGCTTACGCCCTGCTCCGCGAGTTCGGTCTTACTTTCAAAAACGCTAAAAAGAATCAATAAGCTATGGCAAAAGAATCGATGAAGGCCCGCGAGGTGAAGCGTGCGAAACTCGCAAACCGCTATGCTCACAAGCGCGAGGAGATCGCTGCCAAGGTGAAGAGCGGTGAGATGGATCACGAAGAGGCATGGCAGGCGCTTGCGAAGCTGCCCCGCAACTCGAATCCCATCCGCCAGCACAATCGCTGCAAGATCACGGGTCGTCCCAAGGGCTACATTCGCCTGTTCGGCATCAGCCGTATCCAGTTCCGCGAAATGGCCTCGAAGGGGCTGATCCCGGGCGTTACGAAAGCCAGCTGGTAGCAGCCGCAGGTGCGGGGAGGGGCGAGCGTGCGACCGCCTGAAACCCGCAGATCCTGCGATTCTGAATAAAAGTTCCGTTTTCCGGAAGGTGAGGAGCCTGTGGAGAGCGAGTCTCTCGGAAGGAAACGGGGCCGATAGGGGTGTTCAGCCCGTGTAGATACGTCACAGTGTCGGGGAAAGTGCCGCCGCAAGCGGTAACTTCCCGATATGTGGGGCGTAACGAGGGGTTGGGCGCTTGGTTACAAATTTCTCGGACCAGGGGCCGGAAGGTTGATGCCGCGGCTGCGTGAGCGGAGGGCGGATGCCGGAAGGTTTAGGCGAAGGGACAATGCGGAAGTTGCGCAATGCGGCGGAAGCGGGGACTTTCAGGCTGCCGGAACGGAGGGACGAAACGGGGCTGCGTAGGGCGGTCCGTGTGGCGTTCCGAAGGGCGGGAATCGGGACCAGGGTGCGGCGAATGCCGTGCCGGAGGAACCGAAAGACTGTCGCCGAAAGGGAATTTTGTGCGGATACATGTTAGCAACATCGGGTGCTAACATTGTCTGCGTTCCGGAGGCAGGGCTAAAATCGCTAAAAATCAGGCGATAACTTGGCTGTTTGGGAAATAATGCGTATATTTGCGCGCTTTAGGCCCTCGCGTGCGTATGCGGGTGGGGTTGCCGGCAAGAAAAGGGGTGGGGCTAATATCCTGAACCTCAAAGAAATAAAAACAAAGGGCTGCCGTGAAATATCGAAGGCCCAGCTAATTAACTAATTTTTAATTTTTAACTTCTATTCGTTATGACTGATCCTATTGCGGACTTTCTGACCAGAATTAGAAACGCGGTGAAAGCCAACCACAAGGTGGTTGAAGCTCCCGGTTCAAAAATTAAGCAGGAGATGACCAAGATCCTCTATGAGCAGGGTTATATTCTCGCTTACAAATTCGACAAGGACGAGAAAGGTCATCCGTCGATCAAAATCGCTCTGAAGTGGGACCCCGCCACCAAGACCAACGCCATCAAGGACCTCAAGCGCGTAAGCCGCCCGGGTCTGCGCCGCTATGCGTCGGTTTCGGACATGCCCCGCGTTTTGAACGGCCTGGGCATCGCCATCGTTTCCACGTCGAAAGGCATCATGACCGACGCCAAGGCCCGTCAGGAGAACGTGGGCGGCGAGGTGCTGTGCTATATCTACTAATCGCAAATCATTAAAGAACAACACAATGTCAAGAATTGGTAAATTACCTGTAAACCTGCCGGCCGGCGTTACCGTGGAGGTAGCTGCCGACAACACGGTAAGCGTGAAAGGGCCACTCGGGACGCTGAGCCAGAAAGTTGACTCGGACATCAAGGTAGAGGTCGGCACGCACACGGACGTTCACACGGGCAAGGAAGTTCCCGCCGTTCTGGTGACCCGTCCCACCAACCAGCCCCGCCACCGTTCGCTGCACGGGCTGTACCGCGCGCTGATCAACAACATGGTTGTCGGCGTGTCGAAAGGCTATGAAATCAAACAGGAACTCGTCGGCGTCGGCTTCAAGGCCGAGGTCAAGGGCCAGGTGCTCGAAATGAGCCTCGGCTACTCGCACGACACGCATTTCCTGCTGCCCAAGGAGGTGACCGCCACGGCCGTTACCGAGAAAAAGGGCAACCCGATCGTAACCTTCAAGTCGATCGACAAGCAGCTCATCGGCCAGGTTGCCGCGAAGCTCCGTTCGCTGCGCAAGCCGGAGCCGTACAAGGGCAAGGGTATCAAGTTCGTCGGCGAGCAGATCCGTCGCAAGGCCGGTAAATCAGCAGGTGCTAAATAGTAAATAGTCTGAAGTTATGTCATTGAACAAGATAGAAAGAAGAGAGAGGATCAAGATGCGTATCCGCAAGATCGTGAGCGGAACGCCTTCACAGCCTCGCATGACTGTATATCGTAGCAACAAGCAGATCTACGTACAGTTTATCGACGACCTCGCAGGTGTTACCCTGGCTACGGCTTCCTCGCTGGACAAGGAGGTTGCGGAAGCAGCCGCCGGCAAGAACAAGTGCGAAGTCGCCGCCCTGGTAGGCAAGCTGGCCGCCGAGCGCGCCGTTGCCAAAGGCATCAGCGAAGTAGCCTTCGACCGCAACGGCTACCTGTATCACGGAAGAGTTAAACAGCTGGCCGAAGCAGCACGCGAAGGCGGACTTAAATTCTAAGCGATTATGTCAAATACCAACATAAAGAAAGTACGCACGAGCGATCTCGAACTCAAGGACCGTCTCGTCAGCATCCAGCGCGTTACCAAGGTTACGAAGGGTGGCCGCACGTTCAGTTTCTCGGCCATCGTCGTCGTCGGCAACGAAGACGGCGTCGTGGGCTACGGCCTGGGTAAGGCTTCGGAGGTTCAGTCGGCCATCGCCAAGGGCGTGGAGGACGCAAAGAAGAACCTGGTGAAGATTCCGGTTATCAACGGTACGATCCCCCACAAGCAGGAGTCGCGTTACAGCGGTTCGCTCGTGATGATTCGTCCGGCCGCTCCCGGTACGGGTGTCATCGCCGGCGGTGCCATGCGTGCCGTTCTGGAGTCGGTGGGCATCAAGAACGTGCTTGCCAAAAGCAAGGGCTCTTCGAATCCCCACAACCTGGTGAAGGCGACCATCGGCGCACTGTGCGAGCTGCGCGATGCCCACAGCATCGCCCGCGTGCGCGGTATCTCGATGGACAAGGTGTTTAACGGTTAATTCTCAAGAAGAACATGGCAAGATTGAAAATCACCCAGGTCAAAAGCCGCATCGGCTCCACGGAGCGTCAGTGCAAGAACCTTGACGCGCTGGGTCTGAAAAGGATCAACGCGAGCGTCGAGCACGACGACTCGGTGATCATAAAAGGTATGATTGCGCGCGTGAAGCACCTCGTGAAGGTCGAGGAAGTAGCCCCCGCCAAGAAGGCTGCCCCCAAGGCCAAGAAAGCCGAGGTCAAGGAGGAGGCTGCACAGGCCGCAGAATAAGTTTAACAGCTAACGGACTATAACAATGGAACTCAATAATCTCAAACCCGCAAAGGGTTCAACGCATCACGATAAACGGATCGGCCGCGGTGCAGGTTCGGGCCACGGCGGCACGGCTACCCGTGGACACAAGGGTGCACAGTCGCGTTCGGGTTACTCGCGCAAGCTCGGCTTCGAGGGTGGCCAGATGCCGCTTCAGCGTCGCCTCCCCAAGTTCGGTTTCACGAATCTGAAACGAGTTGAATTCAAGGCCATCAACCTCTCGACGCTCGAGGAGCTGGCAGCCAAGAAATCGCTCACGGAGGTTACGGTCGACACGCTCATCGCCGCAGGTTTCATCTCGTCGAACGACAAGGTGAAGATCCTGGGCAACGGCACGATTTCGAAGGCGCTCGCCGTCAAGGCGCATGCGTTCTCGAAGAGCGCCGAGGCGGCCATCACGGCAGCCGGGGGCAGCGTCGAAAAACTGTAAGCAACCTTAGAACCCAAAAATTATGAATCAGTATCTCGTTGTTGGTGTCGTCTTTTTGGTGGTAATCGCTCTTTTGGCGACCAACAAGAAATTGGTAGAAACGCTCAAGAATATCTACAAGATCGAGGAGCTTCGCAAGCGTGTCATTTACACGATCGGGCTTCTGCTGGTCTACCGCTTGGGTAGTTTCGTCGTGATTCCGGGCATCAACCCCAACGCCCTGGGCGAGGGTTCGGCGTATGCCAGCCAGCTGGAAGGCAACGGACTTCTGGGTCTGTTGGACGTCTTCTCCGGCGGTGCGTTCGGCAACGCCGCTATTTTCGCGCTCGGAGTCATGCCGTACATCACCGCCTCGATCATCATCCAGCTCATGGGTATGATGGTTCCGTATTTCCAGAAAATGCAGAAGGAGGGTGAGAGCGGCCGCCGCAAGATGAACCAGTGGACACGCTTCCTGACGATCGGCGTGCTGATCCTGCAAGGTCCGGCGTACATCGCCAACCTGTACCATCAGATGCCCACTGCGTTCGTTTACGGCAATTCGTTCGGCTTCGTTGCCTATGCGACGACGATCCTGATCGCCGGAACCATGTTCATCATGTGGCTGGGCGAGAAGATCACCGACAAGGGTATCGGTAACGGTATCTCGCTGATCATTATGATCGGTATCGTGGCACGTCTCCCGCACGCGCTGTTGGCCGAGGTCAACGCCCGCTTCCAGACTGCCTCGGGTAGCGCCATCATGCTGATCCTCGAGCTGGTGCTGCTGTTCCTTGTCTTCATGGCAACGATCGCTCTGGTACAGGCGGTCCGCAAGGTCCCTGTACAGTATGCAAAGCGTATCGTCGGTAACAAACAGTACGGCGGCGTACGTCAGTACATCCCGCTGAAGATGAATGCCGCGAATGTGATGCCTATCATCTTCGCGCAGGCTCTGATGTTTATTCCGGCGCTGTTCTCCGGTACGGCCTTCGCGGCTGCTTTCAGCTCGATGACCGGTTTCTGGTACAACTTCACGCTTGCAGTGCTGGTAATCGCCTTCACCTACTTCTACACGGCGATTATCATCAACCCTCAAATGATGGCCGATGACATGAAGCGAAACGGCGGCTTTATCCCGGGAGTGAAACCGGGTAAGCAGACCGTGAACTACATCGACACCATCATGACGCGTATCACCCTTCCGGGTTCGTTCTTCCTGGCGATCGTGGCGATCCTGCCCGCGCTGGCGATGAAGTTCCTGGGCATTCAGCAGTCGTTCGCCTACTTCTACGGAGGTACGTCGCTGCTGATCATGGTCGGTGTGGTACTCGACACTCTGAAGCAGATCGAGAGCTACCTGCTGATGCGCCATTACGATGGTCTGATGAAGACCGGACGTATTCAGGGTCGTCATTAGGAGTTTTTCCGAAGAGTTCTTAAGCGAAGAAATGATCTATTCAAAGACAGACGAGGAGATAGAGCTGCTCCGGGAGAACAACATCCTGGTGTCGGAGACGCTGGCGGAAGTGGGTCGCCACATCCGTCCGGGCGTCACCACCAAGGAGTTGGATTCGATTGCCGAGGATTTCATCCGCGCGCACGGAGCAGTTCCCGCCTTCCTCGGGTATCAGGGATTTCCCGCTTCGTTGTGTATATCGGTAAACGAACAGGTGGTTCACGGTATCCCATCCTCGAAATGCGTTCTCAAAGAGGGCGACATCGTTTCGGTCGATTGCGGTACGTTTATGAAGGGGTTTGTTGGTGATTCGGCATATACGTTTGCCGTTGGCGAGGTTGCCGGGGAAGTTAGGCAGCTGATGGACGTCACCAAAGAGGCTCTTTATAAAGGTACGGCGCAGGCCAAAGCCGGCAACCGCGTAGGCGACGTGTCGGCAGCCGTGCAGGAGTACGCCGAAAGTTTCGGCTACGGAGTCGTGCGCGAACTGGAGGGACACGGACTGGGTCGGAAAATGCACGAAGACCCCGGTGTTCCCAATTACGGCGCACGCGGCAGAGGACCGCTCCTGAAGGAGGGCATGGTCATCTGCATCGAACCCATGATCAACATGGGGACCAAAGCGGTGGTTTTCGAACGGGATGGCTGGACGGTCCGCACGCGGGACCACAAACCGGCGGCGCACTACGAGTTCGCCGTTGCGGTCCGCAAATCGGGACCCGATGTCCTGACGGACTTCAGTATCATCGAAAAGGCAATAAACAATTAAGACTCTATGGCAAAACAAACTGCTATTGAAAGGGACGGGACGATTATCGAGGCGCTGTCCAACGCGATGTTCCGCGTCGAACTGGACAACGGCCACATTCTCACGGCCCATATCTCGGGAAAGATGCGTATGCACTACATCAAGATCCTTCCCGGAGATAAAGTAAAAGTGGAGATGACGCCCTATGACCTTACGAAGGGACGTATATCTTTCCGGTACAAATAATTAGATTGCTTGAAAATCATGAAAGTTAAAGCATCCATCAAGAAAAGAAGCGAGGATTGCAAGATTGTGAAGCGTAAAGGCAAACTTTATGTCATTTGCAAAAAGAATCCCAAGTTTAAAATGCGCCAGGGGTAATGTTTTTTAAACAAGTCAAAAAAGAAAAAGAATTTATATGGCACGTATAGTCGGTGTAGATTTACCGAAAAACAAAAGAGGCGAGATCGGCCTGACCTATATCTACGGTATCGGTCGTTCGACGGCTCGTAAGATTCTCGAGACCGCTGGCATCAGCTACGATCTCAAAGTACAGGATTGGTCGGACGACCAGATCGGTGCGATCCGTTCGACGATCGTCGACCTGGGTCTGAAAGTCGAGGGCGAATGCCGTTCGATGGTCCAGCTGAACATCAAGCGCCTGATGGACATCGGCTGCTACCGCGGCATCCGTCACCGTCTGGGTCTTCCCGTCCGCGGTCAGTCGACCAAGAACAACGCGCGTACCCGCAAGGGCCGCAAGAAGACTGTCGCAAACAAGAAAAAGGCAACGAAGTAATCTTTAGAGAATTATGGCAAAGAAAACTGGAACAGTTAAGAAAAAGGTTGTTAAGGTCGGTGCGCTGGGCAATGTCTATGTACACTCCACTTTCAACAACGTAATCATCACCATCACCAACGAGGTGGGCGATGTCATCAGCTGGTCGTCGGCCGGCAAGATGGGCTTCCGTGGTTCGAAGAAGAATACTCCGTATGCAGCACAGACCGCTTCGGCGGATTGCGCCAAGGTCGCTTACGACATGGGCCTGCGCAAGGTGAAGGTTTATGTGAAGGGTCCGGGTGCAGGTCGCGAGTCGGCCGTGCGCACGATCCACGGCGCCGGTATCGAGGTGATGGAGATCATCGACGTTACGCCGCTGCCGCACAACGGCTGCCGTGCTCCTAACCGCCGCCGCGTATAATTCAGGCACAGGTTAAGGATAATTTCAAGGTTTTAAAAAAAGACAGAACAATGGGAAAATATATAGGACCTAAATCGAAAATCGCCCGTAAATTCGGCGAAGCTATCTATGGTGCGGATAAGGTGCTCGAAAAGCGCAACTATCCTCCCGGACAGCATGGTCTGGCGCGCAAGCGCAAGAAAGTGTCGGAGTACGGCACGCAGTTGAGCGAGAAGCAGAAGGCGAAGTACACGTACGGCCTGCTGGAGAAGCAGTTCTCGCGCACCTACGAGCAGGCTGCCCGCATGGGCGGTATCACGGGTGAGAACCTGCTGAAGCTGCTGGAGTGCCGCCTGGACAACGTCGTTTACCGCTTGGGTATCGCCCCGACGCGTGCGGCTGCCCGCCAGCTCGTTTCGCACTGCCACATCTGCGTGAACGGCAGCGTCGTGAACATCCCCTCGTACTCGCTGCGCGCGGGTGACGTGGTGTCGGTTCGCGAGAAGTCGAAGAGTCTGGAAGTGATCTCGGCATCCCTGGCCGGCTCGTCGAAGAGCCGCTACGCCTGGTTGGAGTGGGACAACGCCTCGATGAGCGGCCGTTTCCTCCAGAAACCCGAGCGTGAGGAGATCCCCGAGAACATCAAGGAGCAGCTCATCGTCGAGTTGTACTCGAAGTAGTAATCAAAACAAATTCACCTATTATGGCAATATTAGCATTCCAGAAACCTGAGAAGGTTATTATGCTTGAATCCACTTCGTCGTTCGGGAAGTTCGAATTCCGACCGCTGGAGCCCGGATTCGGTATGACTGTCGGTAACGCTTTGCGTCGTATTCTGCTCTCTTCGCTGGAGGGTTACGCAATCACGACTGTCAAGGTAGCCGGTGTCGATCACGAGTTTGCCGCTATCCCCGGTGTGATGGAGGATATGTTGAACATCATCCTCAATCTGAAGCAGGTTCGTTTTATCCGCACAGTCGATAATCAGGATGCCGAAAAAGTATCCATTAACGTTGCGGGTGTTACGGAGCTGACTGCCGGATATATCTCGAATTACCTGTCGTTCTTCAAGGTCCTCAATCCCGACCTGGTGATCTGTCACCTGGCCCCGGGAACGAAGATGCAGATGACGCTCACGATCGGCAAAGGCCGCGGCTACGTGCCTGCCGAGGAGAACGCTCCCGCTGAAAGCGAGTTCGGAACGCTTCCGATCGACTCGATCTTCACGCCCATCAAGAACGTGAAGTACTCGATCGAAAACTACCGCGTCGAGCAGAAGACCGACTACGAGAAGCTGAATTTGGAAATTACCACCGACGGGTCGATTCACCCCAAAGAGGCTCTGAAAGAGGCCGCAAAAATTCTCATCCAGCACTTCATGCTCTTCTCCGACGAGAAGATCACCGTCAACATGGAAGACACGAACGGTGCCGAGGAATTCGATGAGGATGTACTCCACATGCGTCAGCTGCTGAAGACGAAGCTCTCGGATCAGGACCTTTCGGTCCGCGCCCTGAACTGCCTGAAGGCCGCCGATGTCGATACGGTGGGGGACCTCGTGAAGCTGAACCGCAACGACCTGCTGAAGTTCCGCAACTTCGGCAAGAAGTCGCTGACGGAGCTGGACGAGTTGCTGACCTCGCTCAACCTGAAGTTCGGTATGGACGTATCAATCTACAAACTTGACAAAGATTAATTATGAGACACAATAAGAATTTCAACCACCTGGGCCGTCAGGCAGGCCACCGCAAGGCCATGCTGTCGAACATGGCCACGTCGCTGATCCTGCACAAACGCATCGAAACGACGGTTGCCAAGGCCAAGGCCGTTCAGCGTTTCGTGGAGCCTCTGGTCACCAAGTCGAAGGAGGACACGACGCACTCGCGCCGTATCGTATTCTCGTACCTGAAACAGAAAGAGGCCGTTACGGAGCTGTTCCGTACGATCGCGCCGAAGATTTCGGAGCGTCCGGGCGGTTACACCCGCATCCTGAAGACCGGTTTCCGTCTGGGCGATGCTGCCGACATGTGCATCATCGAGTTCGTTGACTTCAACGAGCCTTACACGCTGGGTATCGCTCCCGCAGCCGCTTCGGAGGCAAAACCGAAGACGCGCCGTTCGCGCAAGTCGGCCGCCAAGGCTACCGACGCCGTCGAGGAGGCTACCGTCGTCGAGGGCGAGGCTAAAAAGGCCGCACCCAAGAAGGCTGCCGCCCCGAAGAAGCCCGCAGCGCCGAAGGCCGCTTCGGCCAAGGCTGCGGCTCCGAAGGTTGCGAAGAAGACCAATGTGGGCAAAAAAATGTAGCCTTTTGGATTTGTAAGCGGATATTCCCGCACATCCTAAACAAAACCCGAATGGGACGTCCGTCAGGACTACCCATCCGGGTTTTTTATTACGATGCACGAAAAATCGGTTTCGGCTTATGTCGTGCTTGAAGCCTTTCGCCTGCAATCGAAAATCGCCGCAACAAAAACAGGGACTGTGTAAACAGCCCCTGTTTAATTTACGATCCGTTTGGCGCTATTGGAAATGATAGAGAAACACGACCGTCGCATCGAGGGCCGTTTTGGGGCTGTCCTTGATTTCGAGCGACACCTTGATCTCCGCCTT
>OHAI01003506.1_pt1 | contig 10562 bp, 10 predicted proteins | sample 1577091 | NCBI WGS metagenome assembly OHAI01 (sample SAMEA3541548, study PRJEB24748) | human gut metagenome | biome: human gut; feature: human-associated habitat; material: faeces | place: China | collected 2012 | reverse complement strand
CGTAACCGCGATTTTCTTTTTCAATCGCAGCTACGGCTGTTATATTTACATGAACCAATTTATTTCAAAAACCACTGAATTTATTCATATTCTTGTCTAAATGTTGATAGAAATTTGATAACGTCATTTTCCTCTGATTCAGTAAATTTTCCACTTTCAGCTTCTGCTACTACCGCATAAGTACCTCCATAATAATTCCATGAGCACTCTTCATATACTCCTCCGCCTCCCTTAAATGTGGTCTTACCCAAATAACTTTCCGGAACAACCGCGTAATAAGTTGGTCCATCAAATTCCTGTTCACCTTCATCGCTAAGACCATCTTCTATAGCAATAACCTTGATTTTTGCAACACAAAACTTTCCCAAATCATCCTCATTGCCTTCGGTTTCCATACGAAAATCACAATCTGCAACCTTATCCACGCTTGCAGTTTGCAAATCATATCCACCTCCATAATATTGAGAAAATTGTTCCGCATAGTGCCAAAATATAATTTCAGCACCCTTGCGATCCTCTATCTTTTCCTGTCTATACTCTGTCCATTCACCAATATCTATATACTTCCAGTTTACTGAATAATCATATGCAAACAGTATTTTTGGTTTTTCCCTTCTTCCAAGAGTATAAAATGTTTCACCAAGTTCAGTATTTTCCTGTTCATTCTCGGTAGCCACTTCTGTCTCTTTTGTACTGTATACATTATTTTCTGTATCAACACCTGAATGAGCTTCTGAAGTATTATTTGAATTTACTTTTGTGCTTCCACAGGCAGTTAAGAGACTGATGCATACAAGCAGAATAGTAAATGATAATTTATTTTGATACTTTAAATGTTGCAGAATCATGACCTATTCCTTCCATTATTTCGTCATTTATTTTAATAAAGGCTCTAATATTGACCTTATCCGTTGATAGCACTCTTTCCGGCTTTGAAATCCACTCTCCTGCTTCAAGATTCAGCATTAAAGTTTCTTTATCTATTGTTCCCGAAAAACTATAGCTGCCCGGCTGTGTATATTTGTCTATTCTATCAGGTGTATAGCTATAAGAGCCCGACACCTCATCGCCATTTACCTCTGAAATATTAAGAGATACTGTTCCACTACTTCCGACAGCCGTGTAATTTCCAGTCCACTCACCTGTAATATCAAGATTTTCTAATTTTGCGTTAGTCTCAATTGATGGTTCATTCCAACCGCTACTGTAGGTAAATGTTAATTCCATTTCCACAGAAAATGTAACATATTTTTTAGTTAGTGTTGCACTGCATTTAACAGTCTGTATGGTTCCCTTCGCTCCCGAAGACTGTTCTTTTATTTTAAAATTACTTATCTCAGATTCTGTCATAGGTATTTCCTGAACTGTAGAATCACTTATTATCGAAACTAAACCTGAACCATTTGACTTATTACCATATTGAAAAGATTGTTTCGTAATATAGCTTAATATTGATTTTTCTGAGGTATCAAGCTTTTTGTCTTCTTTGACTTCAGATGTTACATTAGATGCGTTGGTTACACCTTTAAAATTCCACTCTTTATCAAAACTATATTCAACAATTAAGTTTCCCTTTGCTTTTTCTACTGCACCATCTAAAGTGATATCAACAGTTATTTTATCTCTTTTGTTTTTCAAGTCTGTTTCCTGCTTGGCTATCGATAAATCACTGATTTCACCTTTTTCTATCTCCCATTCCTCATTTTTAAGCTTTATTACTTCACCTACAAGATCTGATTCTATGACTTTTTTACTTACTCCTTTAAGAGGCGTAATTTTCCACTCTGAATTTATATTTACCTGAACGTTTGCCAACTCCCATTCCTTAGATTTTTTATATATTGCATTCACTTGTTTTTCATATGATATATCATTCTTTTCTGTTTTTACTGTACAATATAGCGTATATGAATCATCATTACTTTCAGAATTATCAATTTTTACCGAATCAATTTTTTCCCCGCCGGATTTCAAATTTTCATTTTCAAAAGACTTCAAGTCTTCCGTTACTTTTTTTTCATCCGGCTTACTAGAACATCCCGACAGCATAAATGCCATACATACAGTCAATAATATTATCTTTACTAATATTTTTTTCATTTTTTATTTCCCCCTTTTTAATATAAATGTGAATAATAGTCCAATATCGGAACTCTTTTTTCAATCAACAAATTTCCCACTGCTTCCTCAATATCTGCTCTCTTATACCCTTTTGGAATATTTTTTAACGGAAATATCAACACAAAGTCCCTATTCCACTCTTTTCCAAGCTTATGAATCAATATTCCTGATGAATTGTGAAGCCATGTCTCTTCATAGCTTTTTGAGTAAGGATTGTATACGTTGTGTTTTCTATCATACTCATGACTACTCTGTGGAATATCAAAATTTACATCATTACTTGTAGCCACAACACCCACATATCCATCTTTTGTAAATTTAATCCATACCAAATCTCTTTCATCTTCCAAATCAAACTCTGATTTTATTCTGCTATAATCTAATTTTTGTGGATTAAATATCGGATTATCTATTGTACTTATTCCAATTTCATTCAAAAACTCTTTAATATGCTTAATTATCATATCCACATCAACCGTAGCATATCCAGCCTGTTCTTTTGCTTTGTTATAACGAATATAACTCTTTCCATGAACAGACTGCATATATTGTTTTCCATTATACTCGTAATACGCTTCCGGAACTCTATATAAATATTTTTCCAGTATTTTGTTCATCTCTTTTATCTCCTACAAGCTTGTATGTTATCTTACAATGGTTTCAGACTCTTTATGACCACAATATTTACATATGTACCACTGATAATAATATAATTTCGTTACAGGTACATCCTTTTCATATGTTCCGGTCACCTCATGATTTCTATTGTAAATATTATATTCTTTTCTTTCTACAACATTTTCCTTACCTAAAAACTCCCTTTTACCGGGTTTCATGGCAAATATTTTCTTACATGCCGGACATCTGTCCATAGATAATGCAAACCATACACCACCTCCTCCAATTGCTAAACATATAATACCAGCAATCATCCATCCCAATGCACCATTTACACCAAACCTATGTGATAAAACTAAATTCGCAAAAAATTCAAGTAACAGCATCAATAAAAAAAATGCTCCTATAAGGCCTATAAAGCCAAAAAAAATTAAAGCCAACACCTGTAAAAATCTTTTCATAAATATACATCTCCTTTGTAATTTTTATTAATTATATCACATTGTGAATATCTCCACAATATTTATTTTAATAATACATAAATATAATCAAGCTATCAAATATAAGGAGATGATAAATATTATTAGCTATGCACCATTATGGAAAACACTAGAAATGAAGAACATTTCTCAATATCACTTATTAAAATCAGGCTTGGATAATAAAACTTTAGACGGTTTAAAGAAAAACAAAAACATAACTTTGCTAACCGTAGAAAAATTATGCAATATCATTGATTGCACTCCGAATGATATTGTAGAATTTAAATAGATAATTGAAAATAGCCGTAACCGCGATTTTCTTTTTCAATCGCAGCTACGGCTGTTATATTTACATGAACTAATTTATTTCAAAAACTAGTGCTTCGGAATAAGCTTCTCTGTACCACCCATGTATGGCTGAAGTGCCTTAGGGATATTTACAGAGCCATCTGCATTCAGGTTGTTCTCAAGGAATGCGATAAGCATACGTGGTGGAGCAACAACTGTGTTGTTAAGAGTATGTGCAAAGTATTTCTTGCCATCCTCGCCCTTTACACGAATCTTAAGACGTCTTGCCTGTGCATCGCCTAAGTTAGAGCAGCTTCCAACCTCGAAGTACTTCTTCTGTCTTGGTGACCATGCCTCTACGTCGCATGATTTAACCTTGAGATCTGCGAGGTCTCCTGAACAGCACTCAAGAGTACGGACAGGCACATCGAGACTTCTGAAAAGCTCTACTGTGTACTTCCACATCTTCTCATACCATTCCTTTGAATCCTGTGGCTTGCAGACAACAATCATCTCCTGCTTCTCAAACTGGTGGATACGGTAAACACCTCTCTCCTCGATGCCGTGTGCACCCTTTTCCTTACGGAAGCATGGGGAATAACTGGTCAATGTCTTTGGCAGATCCTTTTCATCGGTGATCGTATCAATAAATTTACCGATCATAGAATGCTCACTTGTACCGATCAGGAACAGATCTTCGCCCTCGATCTTGTACATCATCGCATCCATTTCCGCAAAACTCATAACACCGGTCACGACATTGCTTCGGATCATGTATGGCGGAATGCAGTAAGTGAAACCACGATCGATCATGAAATCTCTTGCATAGGCAAGTACAGCAGAATGCAGTCTGGCAATGTCACCCATCAGATAATAGAAACCATTTCCTGCCACTTTACCGGCAGCATCAATGTCTAATCCATCAAAACTCTCCATGATCTGTGCATGATACGGAATCTCATAATCCGGCACTACCGGCTCACCATAGCGTTTAATCTCAACATTTTCGCTGTCATCTTTACCAATCGGAACACTTGGATCAATAATATTTGGAATGACAAGCATGATCTCACGAACTTTTGCTTGGAGTTCTTTCTCCTTTGCTGCAAGCTCCTCAAGACGAGCTGCATTTTTGTTTACTTCCTGCTTCTTTGCCTCTGCCTCTTCCTTCTTGCCCTGTCCCATCAAAGCGCCGATTTCCTTAGAAATCTTTTTGCGGGAGGCACGAAGCTCATCTGCTTCCTGCTGTGTCTTGCGCGCCTCAGCATCTAATGCAATGACCTCGTCTACCAACGGAAGCTTGTCATCCTGGAATTTGTTTTTGATGTTTTGCTTTACCACATCTGGATTTTCTCTTAAAAATTTAATGTCTAACATATTTCCTCATTTCTGCACACAGCTCGTATGCGTATATTGTTGATAAGTGTAATGTGACAGCCTGCTTGAATAAGCTGCTATAGTCCTGCCCGTCCTACTGTGCTGCCGTCGCTGACGGTGCAGACGCATCTGAAGGTGCTTCACTCGGCGTCGATGACGGTGCAGGCGCATCTGAAGGTGTTTCACTCGGCGTCACTGTCGGCTCCGGTATCTGCGTCGCTTCCGGTGTCACTGTCGGCTCCGGCGTTGCTGTTGCCTTTGGCTTTGGCTTTTTCACCGTCTTTTTGTATTTGCCAATCTTGATCGGCTTTGAAAATTTACCATGCACGATGCGATAACCTTTGGTACGGAATGCACGCACCTTCACATAATACACTTTCGATGCTTTAAGCTTGCGAAGCACAACCGTGCGCTTCTTTGTCGGCATGACAATACGGTATCTCGCCTTTTTGGACGTCTTGACTGCAATCTGATACCCGGTTGCTTTGCCTCTCTTCTTTATCTTAATCTTTGCCTGTGTCTTAGACCGTTTCACCAAAGACACACTCGGTCTGGATGGTTTAGACGCTGCCTGCACCTTTGTTGTTCCTATCGAAGTTAAACATAACGCCAAGATCAGGATCAATGTTCCGAATTTACGTAACTGCTCTTTCATTGTTCTGCTTTCCTCCATTTCTGTACAATGTGCTCTCAGAATCTTCTAAACGAAGAATTTCAAAAGTACGTTTCAATATAGCCCACCCAAAAATATACCGTCATTTCCCCTGATGTGTCAAGACTCGCAGGGCATTTTTTAATCTGCCACTGCATCCGGCAGGTGTCTTCTACTACTGTAGGAAGCACTTTTCAAACACATTATTACGCATTGCTCCATAGAAGATCTCACCTTCCAACATATCGCAGCCAATTTCGCGTGCGTATTCCTCTTGAAGCTTGGTGTGGATGCCACCACAATAAACGGTCATCCCAAGCTCTTTTGCCATGATAACAATGTTTTTAAGGATCGTCTTCTCACGCTCGCCATTCTTGCCACCCGTAAAACACTCTGCATGGAACTTGATCCCTTTGACCGGGATCGTGCGCAGAGAATGCAATGCCGTGTGATGGGATGCAAATCGACTGATCACGATCTGATATCCTCTCTTGCAAAGCTGCTCCAATGCCACCTGCAGCGCACTGGTCATATCCGCAAAATAACGTTCGTGCACTTCTATGATCAAGTCCGACGGATCCATTTTATTTTGCACTTCCACAATATTTTCGATCATGGACAAAGCATTTCGTGCCGACAACTGGCTTGCCGTCATTTGAATAGCAAGCGGAACCGTTTTCAATCCCTTTGCCTTTCTGGCGCCGAAGCTACAGCACACCTGATTCAACAGGAAATAAGAAAATTTATCCAACCTTCCTCCACGTTCGATATAATGCAAAATGCCATCCGTTTCTAAATACTGTCCATCCTGCATCTGAATCCGTGCAACCGCTGTACAGCCTACAACGTTCTCTTTATCTCCCTGAATACGCGGCAAATAGCATATTTCAACTGTCTGCTTTTCCATAGCATCGAGTATTTCCTGAATGATCCGTTCCTCTCGGAAACGTTCTTGCTGAAGATCATCGGTATAAATCGCATAATGGTTACCTTTGATCCCTTTGATACTTCTTCGTGCAAGATCCGCTTTCTCCAGCATATCACCAAGCTCATTATCCGTCGGCTCAACCAGATACAAGCCATTCGTTGTATCAAACCCGATCTGGTTCTCCCCATTCGTAATCTCATCCTGATAGTGCATCATTCGAGACAATTTTTTTAGCAAGGTCTTATGATCCTGGTAAGGGAAAATAGCAACGAAATAATCTCCGTCTACTCTGGCGCACAGGCCACCTCGCTCCACAAACTTTTGAAGCACCCTGGAAAATTTCAACAGGATTTCATTACTAATGGAAAAGCCATAATGATGACTAAACTTGCGAAATTCATCAATATCAGCGCACATCAACGCATAGCGCTTGTCATCCGTTCGTTCTGCCAACATTTCTCTTGCCTTGTCCAAAAACTTTGCATACGGAATCATTCCCGTCAAAGTATCTTCAAACTTTGCCTGACTAGACTTAGCGATCCGCATTAATTTCGTACTGAGTTTCGTGTTGTTCGATGCTGCCGCGATCTCTGCTTCCGCAGAATCTGCCAGTGCATTATCCAACACACGAGTGATCCCATATACTTTCACCGGCTTATCACTCACACCATCTCCCACCGAGACACTCGCCACTTCCATATGACGATATTCTCCATGGTTGTCCTTCATGCGATAAACACCGCGATGACCGCCCAGTTCCTCTTCACGCCTCTTAAGCGCCTGACGAAAACGCTCCACGTCATCCGGGTGTAAAAATTCTCCTAACTGACTTTCGTTAAACTGCCCCTCTAAAATACTCTCGTTAGAATATGTTTCATCTAAATTGCCGCCACGACTAAGTACACGCGTCGCAATATCATAGGTCCAAGTCGTCTCACGCATGAATTTTGCAATAATGTCCGAACGCTCAGCAACTTCCTCAAACTGCTTTTCCAACTGTTTGCGCTTTGTAATATCCATAATGATGCAAAGATATACCGGTTCTCCGTTATCATCATCAATACGACATCCATTGACATAAGACCAGCAGACATCTCCTGTTTTGGAGATGATCCGATACTCAAAGCCGACCAAACCACGATTTTCTACAGAAGCCTTGACCTGTCTTTTGACCATTTCCGCATCTGCAGGATACAACACACGGTCACAATAGTCTCCAAAATTAATCTGATATTCTTCCTTGGAATATCCAGCCAGTCGATAAAATCCATCATTTGCATACAACAGCTTAAAATCTGTCATGCGCAGCTTGATCACACCACCCGGAATACTATTGGAGATCAGCTCTGCATCTCGTTTTGCCTCATACGCTTCTAACAGATTGCGTCTCGACTGTGTGATGTCCAAACATGAGGCAAAATAGACCCTCTGCCCTTTCATATCTGCCGGATGCGCTGAAACAGACACCCAGATCACTGCTCCGTCTTTGCGCCGCGCACGGTGTTCTAACTGAATCTTGCCCCCCACAGCCGTCTGTCTGGCGATCAAATTTCGTATCTTTTGACGGTCTTCCGGAAGGATCATTTCCATAACACTTCCATGATATATTTCTGAAAACTCTTCTCTTGTGCACTGCATTAATGAATAAAAGCGTTCATTCGCATACATAAGCTCAATCTGCGATCCCGGCTTTGCCACAAACATCGCACATTCGGACATATTAAGTAAGCGTCTTAAGTCCTGTTCATCTAAACCCATCTGCCCCGTTGTCTTTACTGTCTCAATATCGCTCATTCGTATCCCTCCCTTTCTGCACCAGAGTTTCTTTTCGAAAATCTCATCCTATAAATGACATGGACCGGATCCAATCTCAACGACATAAAAATCTGCCGCATATCCGATCTTATCCTTATATGCCTTGCCTACCTGTGCAATAAATGCATCAACCGCCTCATCTTTCACAATACTCACTGTACATCCGCCAAATCCTGCTCCGGTCATACGAGAACCGATGACACCATCTACTTTCCAAGCCTGTTCCACAAGCGTATCTAACTCTTTTCCTGTTACCTCATAATCATCACGCAAAGATACGTGAGAAGCGTTCATCAATTGTCCGAACAGTTCAATGTTATTTTCCTGCAACGCTTTCACTGCCTTGATCGTACGCTGATTCTCATAAACAGCATGCTTTGCTCTCTTGCGTCTGACATCATCCTTGATCGCTGACTTCACCTGTTCAAACTGCTCCTCCGTCAGATCGCCGAGCGTCTGGATCGGCATCTCCTTTTGAATCTCTGCCAATGCCGTCTCACACTCCTCACGGCGTTCATTGTACTTCGAATCGCCCAGGCCACGCTTTTTATTACTGCATGCGATCACAATCTTCGCACCGTCCAGTTGAACCGGAGCATATTCATAAGAAAGATCTGCCGTATCCAAAAAGATTGCATGATCCTTTTTGCCCATTGCGATCGCAAACTGATCCATGATCCCACAATTCACACCGTTGAATTTATTCTCCGAAAACTGGCCGATCAGCGCCAAATCCTGATTTGAAATACCAAGTCCAAACAATTCGCTCAAAATATAGCCGGTAACCACCTCTACAGATGCAGAAGATGACAATCCCGAACCGTTCGGGATATTACCAAACAACAGAAGGTCAATACCCTCATTGATCTCATAGCCCCTCTGTCCTAACGCCCAAATGATTCCCTTCGGATAATTCGTCCATCCGGCTTCCCTGCATGGTTTCAGATCATCCAGACTGGAAGTAATGATACCAAGATGTTCAAAATTCATCGAGAAAAAGCGTAACTTTCTGTCGTTTCTCTTGCGAGCCACAGCATAAGTACCTATCGTCAATGCGCACGGGAATACATGGCCACCGTTATAATCTGTATGTTCACCGATCAAATTTACACGTCCCGGTGCAAAAAATGCGTGTGCCTCTCCTTCGCCATATACTTCCCTGAATTTCTGCAAAATCGTATTCTTAATATCCTTCATATCTCCTCATTTCTGCGCTGGAAATCATGTGTTTTGTAGTATTTGCTTGCACGGACCTCTTCCCGGCATTCTTCTGCGTCCCATGCGCCGACGCAAATATTTCTTTGAACTTATATTTTACAATATTTTGTGGTCTCTTTCAAGAACAAACGCAAAGCCAGCGCTTTGCTTTTGTCACGCTACACAACAGCAGTTTCCTATTAAGGAACGAAAAGGGAAGCATCTATTTCGATGCTTCCCTTTTCGTATCTTTGTCTGATGGTGTCAATGTCACAAATCCATGCCCCTGCAGTGTACGGAAATACGCCAGCAATCTGTCATATAACGGCTCGGCATCCTCGCCGAACTCCTCCTTCACTAACAGAGCAATATCATAAATCGTATGCACACCATCTATTTGTTTCCAAATGAAACTCCCGAACTGTTCCAAGGCAATGTGGCTGACTGCCGGACGCCCAAAACATTTCTGGGCAATGCGGTTAAACACACCCTTGTTCTCGACATCCACCGTCACCCGATGCTCATCGTCTTCCGTCCAGTTCAGTTTTTCCGGAATACGCGGAACATAATCCAACAAATTATTGTCTTTCTTCACTATTTTTCTACCTTTGCTTCTTTACTCCAGATAGTAAACTTCAGGACAACCAAAATGATCACCGCCATGACTGCGAGGCCACCTGCTTGTCCCAAATTAAGGACACCAGAAAGATCCACTAAGCTTGCAACCGTCTTGCCCTTAATCGTTACTACAGCAAGAACAGCAAGCAAAATACCAACCAGTCCTTCACCCGCGATCATACCGGAGCAGCAAAGTACACCGTTATTGATAACTTTGTCTTTGTTCGCTTTGCCGTCATAAACCTTCTCTAAGATCAGACGAAGTACGCCACCTACCATAATGCAGGCAGAAAGTTCGATCGGCAAATACAAACCAATGGCAAACGGCAGAACCGGGATAGATAATAACTCGATCATAATTGCAATAAACACACCGATAAATACAAGTGCCCAAGGAAGATTTCCGCCCATAACACCTTCAACGATCATCTTCATCAAAGTTGCCTGTGGTGCAGCAAGCTCAGCC
>OHAI01003503.1_pt1 | contig 10568 bp, 8 predicted proteins | sample 1577091 | NCBI WGS metagenome assembly OHAI01 (sample SAMEA3541548, study PRJEB24748) | human gut metagenome | biome: human gut; feature: human-associated habitat; material: faeces | place: China | collected 2012 | reverse complement strand
AGAAATGATGCAAAGGTTGCGAGGCTCGGTCACATCTACTTTACCTTTAATTAAGGTACTCATCCCAACAACGGCAATCGAACCGAATACCAACATCATAATTCCCCCCATTACGATGGTCGGGATAGTAGAAAGGAATGCACCTACTTTACCACAGAAGGAAATTGCAATTGCCCATACCGCAGCCCAGGTCATAATGTTTGGATTGAAGTTGCGAGTGAGCATGACAGCACCCGTTACTTCAGCATAAGTGGTATTCGGTGGACCACCTACTAATGAAGCAGCGGCCGTTGCCACGCCATCACCTAATAAGGTGCGATGTAAGCCTGGTTTTTTAAGGAAATCTTTACCTGTTACAGAACTGATTGCCATAATACCACCAACGTGTTCAACGGCTGGTGCGATAGCAATTGGTAGCATATAAAGAATGGCTTCTAAATTAAATTCTGGTTTGGTTAACTCAGGTAATTCAAACCATTTTGCGTCTAAAACAGGTTGGAAGTTAATTAAGCCTAGGAATAAACAAACCACATAGCCAGCAACGATACCAAACATAATTGGAATCAGTTTCATCATACCTTTAGCAAATACCGCAACAGAAAGGGTAGTGACTAAGGTAATCATCGAAACCAATACAGAATGCTCATAGCTATATGCACTGTTTTTTCCTAATGCCATATCTACAGCAACAGGTGCAAGTCCCATACCAATAATGATAATTACGGGACCGACAACAACAGGCGGGAAGATACGCTCAAGCGCAGCACTACCACGTAATTTTACTAAGGTTGATAGTGCGAAATAGACGAAGCCTGCACAAGCAAGTCCACCCATTGTGGTTGGAATGCCCCAAGTTTGTACGCCATATTGAATAGGCGCAATAAAGGCAAAAGAGGAGGCTAAGAAAATAGGAACCTGTTTACCGGTACAAAGTTGGAAAAGTAGTGTACCGATACCTGCGGTAAGAAGGGCTGTATTAGAATTTAATCCGGTGATTAAAGGAACTAATACTAAGGCGCCAAAGGCAACAAATAACATCTGTAAACCGACAAACGCTTGTTTGCCCATGCTTTGCACCTCAACAGGTGCGGTTGTCGTTTGATTACTCATTTAGTTTCAACTCTCGGTTTGAATTAACTGAAAGTGCGGTCGGTTTTAATGCTTTTTTAGCTTTTGTGTTTTCACGCACGGAAAAAAGACGGCTATAAATGCCGTCTTATTAAAAGGGAATTATTTCGTCCCAAAAATCTTATCGCCTGCATCACCCAAGCCAGGGATGATGTAGCCTTGTTCATTTAAGTGATCATCAATCGATGCACAATAAAGTTCGATATCTGGATGCGCTTTTTCTAATGCTTTGATCCCTTCTGGTGCCGCGACTAATACTAATACTTTGATATGTTGGCAACCTTTTGCTTTTAATAAATCAATGGTGGAGATCATTGAGCCACCCGTTGCAAGCATTGGATCCACAACGATAGCTAAACGTTCTTCTAAATCACTGGCTAGTTTTTGGAAATAAGGGACGGGTTCAAGGGTTTCTTCATTACGATAAATCCCGACTACACTGATGCGAGCACTAGGAACATGTTCTAATACACCATCCATCATGCCAAGGCCTGCACGTAAAATTGGTACAACAGTAACTTTTTTACCTTTGATTCGGTCGATTTCAACAGGACCATTCCAACCTTCGATAATCACTTTTTCTGTTTCGAGATCGGATGTCGCTTCATAGGTGAGTAAGCTACCCACTTCTGTTGCAAGTTCACGGAATTTTTTAGTATCAATATCAGCTTCGCGCATCACGCCTAATTTATGTTTAACAAGCGGATGTTTTACTTCAACGAGTTTCATCTTTTTTCTCCCTTTAAAAAACAAATCGGAGAATTTTATATCAGAAATATTGAATTGCCTAGTATTTTTATTATGACAGTTGGGTATAAAAACAATTAAAAAATTAACCGCACTTTGATGAAATACATTCTCAACACTGGTCATAAAGCTAATGGCTCTCTTATAAATATTCACATTATTTTCCCAGCTAAAGGAAATCATTTAATGAAAATAAAAGTGCGGTCAAAAAAGATAATGGATTTTTTATAAATAAAAAGCGGCTAATTACTTAGCCGCTTTTGCATGATAATAAACCTAGTTAAGCTGTTTTTTTCGGTTTGAAGAAAATCATCGTAAAGATTTGCCAGAAGAAGGCGAGTGCACCGAAGATGAAGACAACGTCGCCACCGAAACGAACCCAACGTAGGGTATCGAATAATGGTTGTTGCATAAATTCTTCACTACGTGCATACCATAAGCCTTCAGAGATACTTGCATAACCTTGAATAATACCGATTGGTAATAAGCTTGATACGATCATTAATACTAAACCGCCATTTAATAACCAGAAGCCCCATTTCATTAACTTATCGTTAAATGGTGTATCCGGACGTAAATAACGCGCGATTAAGAATACGAAGCCTAATGCTAAGAAACCATACACACCGAATAATGCGGCGTGAGCATGAACAGCAGTGGTGTTCAAGCCTTGGATATAGTAAAGCGAAATTGGTGGATTGATTAAGAAACCAAATACGCCAGCACCTAACATATTCCAGAATGCAACGGCGACGAAGCAGTAAAGAGGCCATTTTAAGCGTTCCATCCAAGGTGTTTTTTGTTGCATTGCCCAGTGTTCCCAAGCTTCATGACCTAATAACACTAATGGAACCACTTCAAGTGCAGAGAATGACGCACCTACTGCGATAATTGGTGTAGTTGCACCTGCGAAGTATAGGTGGTGGAACGTACCAGGGATACCACCGATTAAGAATAATGCCGCTTCAGTAATAGTTGCTACAGTCGCAGTACGACGAGAAACTAAACCTAAACTTACGAAGATGAATGACAGTGCCGCTACAGAGAATACTTCGAAGAAGCCTTCTACCCATAGGTGAACTACCCACCAACGCCAGTATTCCATCACAGAAATGTGAGTATGCTCGCCATAGAATAATGCTGGGCCATAGAATAAACCGATCGCAATTACTGAGGCGAAGAATAATGCCAATAAGTTTTTATCACCCGGTTGTTTGAATGCGTTCACTGTACCGCGAAGCATTAAGACTAACCAGAATAAGATACCTGCGAATTTCACCGCTTGCCAGAAACGACCTAAGTCAATGAATTCATAGCCTTGGTGACCGAACATAAAGCTCCATTCTTCAGGAAGAATATGAGCAATCGCTAAGTAGCTACCAGTGAATGAGCCTACCACCAATACCACTAATGCCCAGTAGAGAACATCCACACCCAATTTTTGGAATTTAGGATCTTTACCGCCATTAATGATTGGTGCAAGGAATAAACCACCAGCTAAGAACGCCATTGCAATCCAGAATAAGGCTGCTTGAATATGCCATGTGCGCACTAATGAATACGGGAAGTATTGAGAAATATCAATACCATAGAACTCCTGACCTTCAACCGTGTAGTGTGCCACAACCGCACCTAATGTGACTTGCAATACGAAAAGAGCAAGTACAGTAAAGAGGTATTTACCTAACGAACGTTGAGAAGGGGTAAGTTGTAATTTTGTGAGAGGATCGAACTCAGGTGTTGCTGGTTCTTTTTCATCTTCACGTTTTTTGAATGACCAAATCCATACCACAAAACCAATACCAGCAATGAGGAATACCACACTCGCAATAGACCAAACCACGTTTTCTGGTGTTGGTACATTGTTGATTAACGGCTCATGTGGCCAGTTGTTGGTATAACTTGCATTTGTATTTGGACGTTCTGCAGAGGCAGTCCATGCTGTCCAGAAGAAGAATTTAGCTAAGTCTTTACGAGCTTGTAAATCAGGAAGAGTGTTATCCTTCATCGCAAAGTGTTCACGAGTCACTTTGGTTGCTGGATCATCCCCGTATAAAGAGATGTAGTATTGCGCTGTTTTTTCCATTGCCGCTAAACGGGTATTAGAAAGCACAACGGTACCGTTTTCAACTTTGCTACCACGATATTCTTTGGTTAAACGCGCTTTTAATAACGTTTGCTGTTCATCATTTAAATCAGCAAAGTTTTTACCAAATTCTTGATTCGCTGTAATATCCAACCAGTTAGTTAATTCACGGTGAAGCCAATCTGCTGTCCAGTCTGGTGCTTGGTATGCACCATGGCCCCAAACAGAACCTACTTGCATACCACCAGTGGTTTGCCAAGCGGTTTGACCATGTAAAATATCATCGTGAGTAATCACTTTTTCACCTGATTCTGAAACATATTGTTGCGGAATTGGTGGTGCTTCACGATAAACTTCGAACCCATAGTAACCGAGAATGGAGAATGCTCCAATTAATACGGCGACTAATAGGTACCAGAACTTTTTATACTGTCCCATTTTATCACTCCTAGATTATTAGAAAATACGATGCCTTGATGGCTAGTTATTCCGAGAATAGCCATCAAGAGCTAGATTTTACGCTAAGTAAAATACTTGAGCAATTATATCGACTATCAATTGATGAAAATATTACCTAAAACTGAGTAATTTAATCGGGTAATAGGAAATACTGACTGAAAAGATAAAAAATGCGGCCAAAAACCTATTGATTTTTGACCGCACTTTATTTAAGAATAACCTGTAGTTGTTTTTTACTGTGGATCACGCCCCATCAAAATTTCTTCTAAAAATTCAAATACCACCAGCACCAGCTTAGGCGTAATCGGTTGATACGGACGGTAGAGATACAAGCCCCAAATGGCAGATTCTAGGTGGATGAAGAAAAGGTCGTATGAAAAGTTTTCAGACGACCTTTAATAACTATTTGGTTTACTGTAAAAATATTTAATACCTTATATAGAACGTTCCTTTCATTGTAATTTATTGTCACTTCACCGATAATATCGGGTTAGAATCTAACATTTATAGTAAATTTATTTAGACAAATAATTATTTGGAGACAATGAAGTGCTAGATGAAAAAAATAAGCTAATTTTTCAAACTTGCTTATTGCTGGTTGGTCATATTACAAATTTAGTTGAACACGAAAAGAGTACAGGAATACGAATAGGTTATCATAGCCGAATATTTGATGCTTTATTACACCCACAGGAGCATTTTATTTCTTTAGGGAAATCAGAAAGACTATTGGATGGTGTTCAGGGGCGTATTGAGCATGTTGTCCCTTGTGCGTATATAATTGAAAAGCTTGAAGAATTAATTAAGGAACAAAAATATACACAAGAAGAATTGGCGCATGCATTACAGAAAAATTGGAAGGTGGCACATATCACGAAAGAAGAAGCAAAGTTTATGGATTTCAATTTAAAACTCAAATCCACCATGCCAAAAGGTTGGGATTTTATGACAGGAAGGCCTGAAACCAGATTGGAAGCTGCAGGAATAAGATTAATTCCTAACAATCCACATTAAGCAACAAACTCTCATATTTACGTTGTTTATTTCAAGTGGCATGCAATAGCAAGCAAAGTGGTTTGAAAACTAGTTTAGAGTTTTCAGACGATCTTTTATCAAATAATCGAGAATGTAGGCTATGACTTGCTATAAACTATTCTGTTAACTCCGAATCCACTATACTCAAATCATTATTTGTTGGCATAGCCAAGCGTAGTTTGGGATGGCAAACCCAACAAAAACCTGAAATGTTGGGCCATGACCTAACCTACATCTGCTATTATTTTAAGGAATTTTAATGAGTTTATTCGAGAAAATCATCAAGTGAATCATGATTTTCAGCTCAGTTGGCCATGCGTTTTTAAACTATCAACTCATTTGTGGCGGTCATTCTAAAAAATGTTTTTTAAAATGACCGCACTTTATTTGAAGAGGGGATTAACGTTTAAACATGCCGCCTAAACCGCCAAGGCCACCTAAGCCGCCTCCGCCCATTAAGCCTTGCATACCGCGCATCATTTTCGCCATTCCGCCTTTGCGCATTTTCTTCATCATACGTTGCATTTCGTCAAATTGTTTTAGCAACTTATTTACATCTTGAACTTGTGTACCAGAACCTAATGCAATACGACGACGACGAGAGCCTTTGATAATGTCTGGATTTGCACGTTCTTTTAAGGTCATGGAATTAATAATAGCTTCCATTTTGATAAACATTTTGTCATCCACTTGATTTTTGACATGATCCGGTAAGTTTTTCGCACCCGGTAATTTTTCAAGCATCGACATCATACCGCCCATTTTTTTCATCTCACGGAGCTGTTCACGGAAATCGTCTAGGGTGAAATCATCGCCTTTCTTGAATTTCTGCGCCATTTTTTCCGCTTTTTCACGATCCACTGAGCGTTCAAGATCTTCGATAAGGGAAAGCACGTCGCCCATGCCTAAAATACGCGACGCTACACGATCAGGATGGAATGGCTCAAGGGCTTCTGTTTTTTCACCCACACCAAGGAATTTAATCGGTTTGCCGGTGATTTGACGAATAGATAAGGCTGCACCACCACGCGCATCACCGTCCACTTTGGTTAAGATAACCCCGGTAAGTGGCAAGGCTTCATTGAAGGCTTTTGCGGTATTTGCCGCATCTTGACCAGTCATTGCATCAACGGTGAAAAGCGTTTCAATTGGATTTAATGTCGCGTGAACTTGCTTGATTTCATCCATCATCTCGCTATCAACGTGTAAGCGGCCTGCCGTATCCACAATTAACACATCGTAGAATTTGAGTTTAGCGTCAGCAAGTGCCGCTTTTGCAATCTCTACCGGTTTTTGTTTGACATCAGACGGGAAGAAATCCACACCAACAGATTGTGCTAAGGTTTCAAGCTGTTTGATTGCCGCAGGACGATATACGTCGGCAGATACTACAAGCACTTTCTTTTTATGACGTTCGCGTAAGAATTTTGCTAATTTACCCACGCTGGTGGTTTTACCCGCACCTTGTAAACCTGCCATTAAAATAACTGCGGGTGGCTGTGTTGCTAAGTTTAAGCTCTCATTGGCTTCACCCATGGCTTTTTCGAGTTCACGTTGAACGATTTTTAAGAACTCTTGGCCAGGTGTTAAGCTTTTATTGACTTCTTCGCCTAATGCGCTTTCTTTTACTTTAGCGATAAATTCACGTACGACAGGCAAAGCAACGTCTGCTTCTAACAATGCCATACGCACTTCGCGTAGGGTTTCTTTAATATTATCTTCAGTTAAGCGCCCTTTACCGCTAATGTTGCGTAGCGTTTTGGAAAGGCGATCCGATAAATTCTCAAACATTTTAAATCCTGTTTTTTCTTAAAAAATTGCCGTGATTATACCGAAATTTGGGCGTTTTTCATCATTTCAAATAAAATTATGGCGATCTAGAGAAAAGATCCGTTAAAATAAGAATAATTCCTAGTAAAGAGAACGCATTATGTGGTTTGCCCTTTTTTCGATTATTTTTTACATTCTTAGTTTATTGTTGATCGCCCCGTTTTTGATGAACTCATCAGAAGGGAAGTTGAGTCAAAGTAAAATCCCGTTTTTTCTGACCGCACTTGCAGCAATTATTCTGCATGCTGTTAGTACTTTCCCTCTGTTAGAGGATCTTGCTTCAGGGCACAGTTTTACGCTAATGCAAATTGCTTCCTTAATGAGCGTAATTATTGCGGCATTGGCGACGCTTTCAATGTTTCTCGTTTCTACGATGTGGTTTGTTTTACCGATAGTGTATGCGTTTTCGATCATTAGCTTGATCTTTGCCACATTCTTATCAAGCCATATTATTCAAATGCTTAATCAAAATACATTGATGTTGTTCCATATCGGCTTGTCGCTTTTTACCTACGCCGTGTGTTTTATTGCAACACTTTATGTGATCCAGTTGGTATGGCTAGATCGCAATTTGAAAAAACGTAAAATCCAATTTTCGCCAGCTATTCCGCCATTGATGGCGGTAGAACGTCATTTCTTCTGTTTATTTGCGATGGGGGAAGCATTACTGACACTCACTTTAATTTCTGGTACTTATCATGTATTGCAAGCAGTGACCCCAGAAAATCTGCACAAAGCAATTTTCTCTTTCCTAGCTTGGATTAGTTTTGGTATTGCTTGTTTTGGTCATTGGCGACTAGGCTGGCGTGGAAAAAGGATGATTATTTACGCAATTTCAGGTATCATTCTGCTCACGATTGCCTATTTTGGCAGCCGTTTGATTTAATCAAAATCAAAGAACAGGTCAAATGATCTGCACCCCAAAAGTTGGACTGAACAACCAAACAATTGAGGTGCAGATTTTTTATGGGTAAACACTACGCAATAAAATTTAAATTACAGGTTCTTCAACCTATCCTAAAAGGGAAAATGAGCATTCGAGAAGCCACTTGTTTTTACAATATCTCCTCTGGCACATTAGTCGGAACTTGGTTGAGACGCTTTGAAAAAAGTGACATAAAAGGGCTTATTCCTTATAAATCATCAGGACGACCACCAATGAAACCTAAATATGCCAGAATGCCCCCTACACCTAAAACAGAAGAAGACCGCTTACGTCTGAGAATTTTACAGCTTGAAGCGGAGGTCGCGTACCTAAAGGAGTTGAGAAAGCTCAGACTTCAGAAAGAAGCCAGGCAGCAGAAGTTATCCAAAAGTTAAGAGCTCATTATCCCCTAAAATATCTATTAGGTATTGCAGGCTTAGCGCGCAGTACGTTTTTTGCTCGATGCCAGGTTAAACCCGATAAGGATAAAGGGCTTAAAGCCGCGATTATCCAGATTAAAGCAAAACATCCCGTTATGGTTACCGACGGATTCACACCTGTTTACCAGGCGTGAATCATAAGAAAATCCAACGTTTAATGCGAGAGCTTAAACTTCAAGTGCGGGTAAGAAAAAGCAAAAATTGACGACGTATCGAGGAACGATTGGTCATATCGCACCCAATCATCTAGAACGTCATTTCACCGCCACCAAGCCGAATCAAAAGTGGGTAACAGATGTGACCGAGTTTAAAGCAAAAGATGGCAATAAAGTCTACTTATCCCTAATATTAGATTTATTTAATAATGAGGTAATCTCATATACCCTTAGTTATTCCCCAAACTGGGCGCTGGTGGAGAAGATGTTAAAGCTGGCGGTTAAACGATTAGATAAAACAAGTGGTAGCATTTTACATTCAGACCAAGGCTGGCAATATCAGATGGCGGCTTATCGTCAAATTCTTGCTGAGCACGGCATCATACAAAGTATGTCAAGGAAAGGAAACTGTTTGGATAATGCCGCCATGGAGAGTTTCTTTGGACGATTAAAAACGGAATGCTTTTATAGACGGGAATTTAATACACGAGAGGAGATAGTTAATGTGGTAAGGGATTATTTGGATTACAATAATCATCGACTGATTCAACTAAAATTAAAAGGACCGAATCCGATACAATATCGTCGTCAGTCCTTATGTGAATAGTCCAGGTTTTGGGGGCAGATCAGGTGTTTATTTATTCGAACCTTCCGGATGCAGGCCAATTCCCTGATGGCGTTCTTGCAATTTTGCAATCAGATCCACCCATGCCAGTCCTTGATGGTGCAACAACACGGTTAAGTGATAAACCAAATCCGCCGCTTCGCTGAGGGTTTCCGGTTTATCTTGCGAAACGGCAGCTAGCACCGTTTCTACCGCTTCTTCTCCCACTTTTTGGGCGATTTTCTTAATGCCTTTGCTGTGTAGTGTTGCAGTGTAAGAGCTAGCCGGATCGGCGTTTTTCTTTTCTGCTAAATGCTGCTCCAGTTGGGCGAACCATGTCCAATGACTGGTGCCTTGTTGGGTAAATCGATGAAAGCAGCTGTCTTCTCCGGTATGGCAGGTTGCGCCGATAGGGTTAGCTAAAATTAACAAGGTGTCATTGTCGCAGTCCAAACTCATATCCACGACATTCAAAAAATGCCCCGAGGTTTCCCCCTTGGTCCAGAGGCGTTGCTTGGTACGGGAATAGAAGGTCACTTTGCCTTCATTGATGGTTTTGGCTAAGGCTTCGTCATTCATATATCCCAACATCAACACCTGACCGGTTTGTGCATGTTGGACAATGACAGGCAGTAAACCATCGATTTTTTGCCAGTTGATAAGGCTAGTATTAAGCATCATTTTCCTTACTCTCTGATTTCAATATTGTGTTGACGCAAATAGCGTTTGAGTTCCCCAATCTGAATAATCTGCTTATGGAACACGCTCGCGGCTAATGCGCCGTCTACATTAGCTTCGATAAAGGCATCGCGAAAATGCACCATTTCTCCGGCACCGCCTGAGGCAATAAGCGGCACGCGGCATACTTGGCGCACTATTTTTAGCTGAGTGAGATCATAGCCTTGGCGTATGCCATCTTGGTTCATCATATTGAGCACGATTTCACCCGCACCACGGCTTTGTACTTCTTGCACCCAATCAAGTAACTGCCAATGGGTTTGGCGGGTACGGCTTTCATCACCAGTATATTGGTTGACCCAATATTTACCGGTTGATTGCTCAAACCAGCTATCGATGCCGATCACTACCGCCTGTACGCCAAAGCGTTCGGAAAGTTGGTTAATCAAATCGGGATTAGCTAGCGCAGGAGAGTTGATTG
>OHAI01003489.1_pt1 | contig 10595 bp, 7 predicted proteins | sample 1577091 | NCBI WGS metagenome assembly OHAI01 (sample SAMEA3541548, study PRJEB24748) | human gut metagenome | biome: human gut; feature: human-associated habitat; material: faeces | place: China | collected 2012 | reverse complement strand
GGACCTTTTTCTTCTCTTCCGGAGTACTGGGCATTTCGCACCTCATCATCTGCATTTGAGGGAAGCTATAATCCTTTCACCTTCTCCGGCGGCCGTAAGTGGAAGCACGGCATGGGAATGGCCGGCGGCCGCTACTGGACCAAAGACCGTGAAGGAGGACATTTCGTCGGAGCGCATGCGCTTGCAGGAACCTATAACATCAACAAGACCTACTTCGGCTTCATGCCTGTAGACAATACCGGCAGCCATCGCTACGAAGGATGGGGTGCCGGTGGCGGCTTCAGCTACGGCTACCGCTGGAACTTCAATGAGAGCTGGGGCATGGAGGGTGAAATAGGTGTAGGCTACGTCTATTCCAGGTTCGACAAGTTCAACTGTTACGCATGTGCCGAACGCATTGAATCAGGCACCTATAATTATGTGGGTCCTACGAAACTTTCCCTGAACCTTATATACCGGTTCGGCCGCAAGAAGCGCGAGGAATACAAGAAGGCAATAGCGCCCCGTCCGGTTCCGTTTATCCGGGAAAGACTCGTACGCGACACGATCTATCAGACGGAAATAGAGACCAAGATAGATACCCTGGTACAGAAGGATACGGTTGAGGTGGAAGCTCCCGTGCCGGTCGTTTCCAACAAGAACGTCACCCTTCACATCCAGTACAAGTCGGGCAGTTCGATGCTACTGCACGATTTAGGCAACAATGCCAAGGAAATGAACCAGTTCCTGGCCGTTCTGGACAGCATGAAGACGAATCCCAACATCACCATTAATTCTATCCGCGTATCGGGCTTCGCTTCCATCGACGGTTCTTCCGCCACCAACATGCGCCTGAGCCGCGAACGTGCCGAGGGTGTGGCCAAGTACCTGAGATCCAAGTATACGGACCTTCAGAACAAGATTACTTCCGAAGGACGCGGTGAAGACTGGGACGGACTTCTCAAATACATAGAGGAGGCCGTGGGACTTCCGCGCAAGGATGAGGCGGCATACATACTCCGTACGGCAGAGACCGAGGCTGCCAAGGAAAGCCAGATACGCCGTCTGGACGGAGGCAGGTTCTACCAGACCATTTACCGTGATATCTTCCCCAAGCTGAGACGTATAGAGTGTCAGATCGGTTTTACTGAAATCAGGATGCAGAAAACCAGGAAAGTGAAGGTGGAGGATACCCGGACCGTCAATATAGCACAATAACCTCTCTTACACACTTTAATAATTGGAATGCAGAACCTTCCCCCGTGAGGGGGGGAGGCTGCCTGTCCTGTATTGTTCAGGGAATACTGACCAGAATCTTTTTTATAAATATTTTTATTGTTTAATTTTTTAGTAGTTAAAGTTTTTATGAAGAAAACCAATTTCCTGTTTGCCGGTATACTGGCGCTCAGCCTGCTGGCATCGTGCAAGAATGAAGAAATGAAGGGCGGAGGTTCGGATAACCCGGGCGAAGAGGCAATCGCCACCTTCCGTATCAGAATCGGCGGCAGTACGGCTGCAAGAACAGCTGCATCGAGCAGGGCGATAGCCACTGCGGAAGAAAGCAGGCTTACGAGACTTGACCTGCTCGTGTTCGACAATGCTGCTTCCGCCGACGTGTCAAAACCTGCTGACGGCGCTACACTTGAGACAATCAGCAAGGTGAACCTTCCGGAGGACGGCGGGGCTGCTACGGCAAAGATCGTGACTGAACAAGGAAAAAAAATCGTAGTGGCAGTAGCCAACAACAATCCGGAGGGCAAAGCACATTTCACGTACAACAACGGCATGACCTGGGCTGCATTCAAGGAACTGGCAGCGGAGGCGGCAGCCGTTTCGGAAGGCGGCACCAAGATTGATTTCAATCTGGCACCTGAAGTGGACGGCTTCCTGATGGTAAGCGATCCGGAATATATGGATGTTACCGTAGATGGCAACAACACTGCTTCCCTTTCACTGAACCGTCTGTCCGCCAAGGTTCAGGTGGCGGTAGCGACTCCTCTGGGAACGGGTACGGAATTCCCTGCAGACGTAAAGGTGACATTCAGCGATCCGCTTTACCTGCCTTTCCAGTATCAGACAAAGGTTTATCCGGTGATGCCTGAGATGTCCGACGGCAACAATAATGTGGGTGGTGTGGAAGCTGAAAAAGTTCCCCGTACGGTTACCGACTATGTGGGAGGAAAGACTCCGGATTTCGCACTGTTCCATGTGCCCGGCACGTATACGCTTCCTGCCGGAGAAGGCAATCCGGGAACGGAACCAGACTGGGCCAATGCCAAGGACAACAAGGTTTATGTGAGCGAGAACATCAGGGCACTGGCAAAGCCGAAACGCAACTATATCACCTCCCTGCTGGTGAAGCTTGATTTCGCCAATATTGACTATAGTGACGATGATACCGGTACGGGAACCGGCATCAATGTGGTTTACCAGTTTAAGACTGAGGCGGATGCTATTGCGAAAAATGCCAATGCGGTGATTGCCATGAAAGGAGTGTACAAGGATCCCGTAAAGGCTGACGAGGTTGCAGAAGCAGCGGGTGCGGATCATGCCGTAGTCAGTTTTGCCAAGCCGACAGGCTACTATCGCGTGGACCTGACGAACCGCAACGTGGGTACCCTTCCGCAGGCATACAGCGTTTTGCGCAACACTTACTATCAGGTGAAGCTTACTTCGGTAAACAGTTTCGGATGGCCTGACCCGGATGACGTGACCGACCCGGATGACGGAGGTGAAGTCGGCGAAGACCTGATTGAGATTGCTGCCGAAGTCGACATTGTCGACTGGGTGACCATCGACCAGACACAGGAACTGTAACTAGCTTCTTTAAAATCGTTTAATCTCACCGGGGGATGGGCCGTGTCCCATGGACATGCATCCCCCGGTCTTATAAGACAGAATGTATGTTTAGAATCAACAGAAATCTCATAGGCGGGGCCTTTCTGCTTCTTGCCGGCTTCAGTCTCCTGCCGGGCTGTGTGGCGGACGACCGTACGGACTGCCGCTTTCCGCTGCGCCTGGAGTTCCGCCAGCTTGGCGACGGGGAGTTTCCCGTATCTTCCGGCAGCGGTGAAGACGTGCCCGCTTCACGCGCTTCTCTTCCGGGTGAAGAGATGGAAGTGCTGACGCTTTACCTGTTCGAGCGTGAAAGTGGAGCCCTGGCTGCCAGCATTGTGCCGGAATCCGATGCCGTGACCGGCAAGGGTGCCTACAGCTGGCCTGTTCCTCCGGGAAATTATCAGCTTGTGGCCTGGGGAGGTACTTCGGGCGGCCATTCGGTTTCCAGCGAGAAAAATCTTGAGGAAGCGCTTCTTTCCGCCTCTGCCCTTTCCGAAGGAGACACGCCCAAACCTGCGCATCTTTTTTATGGCGCCGTCGGCGAAGTTACCATTACGGGCGATTATACGGACAGTTATACGCTTGAACTCCAGCGCAAGTCAAAGCTCCTCCATCTCACGGTAACCGGTCTTGGCGAAACGGAACGCTCCCTGTTTTACTGCAGCCTGAAGGCTCCCGGCAGCTATGACTTTACAGGTACGTCCGTCAAGGAAGCCGCTGCCGTGGAATGTCCGCTGCTGGAAATATCCCATGAAAGGGATGTCATCCGGGAATCCTATCTTCCCGGTCTTTACGAGGGCGATGATTCCTATATCCGGATTGGTATCTCGGGTGACGGAAACCTTGTCCCTGACCATGTGATTTATGAGGGCAGCCTCTCGGGGCTGCTGCTGCGTAGCCCTTCCACTGACCTGGAGACGGAGAGCGAGTATCGGATTACCCTGAATTATTACGGCCGGGCAACTGACGGATCGGTGCATTTCGACCTCTACGTGAATGACTGGCAGGTAATCCATCAGAACTCGGACCTGGAATGAGCCTTGAACCGGTGACGTTAATCCATGCGAATCAGCGGTTGGACACCCGGCGCTGATTCGCCTGCTGAAAATACCACTGCGGGCTGATGCCGTAACTGTGGCGCGGCATGCTCCGGTCCCGATGAACCAGAAACATCCCGGGGCCTTATGGCCCCATCGCATACAGGCCGGAAAGGAACGGAAGCGACGCGGCTTCCGGCTCCCCGGTAAGATAAGAAATGATAATTTCCTGATATAAAAATACTAATTATTAAGAGCAAATTATGAATACTAAGTTTTTGAATGTTTCACAGGGACTTTGTTTCACGCTTCTGGCAGTTATGGCGTTCCTGTCGTCGTGTACGGCGGAACTGGACAGTCCGGGGCTGCTTTCCGGAATGGAAGGCGGTCAGGAAGTGCGTCTGGAGCTGAAGGTTCCTGGCGCCTCCGGAAATAAGTCAACGTCGCGCGCCGTTGATTCGAATGTGGAAAGTACTGTGAATGACCTCTATGTCCTGGCTTTCAAAGGAGAGACCGATGAAGTGTTTGAATACTATAAAAAGGCGGAGAAGTCAACAGCAAAAGATAAGGAAGAATGGAAGGTCAAGCTGCCTACCCCGGGCTACAAGCAGAATTTTGTGCTGATAGCCAATGCGGAAGGTGCAGACGATTACGGACTGAAGACAGGGATAGAGTCACTGAAGCCGGGAACGAAGCTGAGCGAAGTGAAGAAACAATTGCAGGCACTGCTTACAAAGGATGAGCAGACAAAGGGTTTCAATGCCGCTTCGGCAGCTTCCCACACTCCTTTTACAATGTGCGGCCAGACCGGCCTGACGACCATAGAAAAGGAAGAAGTAAATGCTGCGCTGGCTGTTTCCTTATACCGTATTACGGCACGCGTGCAGGTATATCTGGGCGCAGGCGGAGCCGGCCTGTCAAACTTCAAGCCGGAGTCGGTACGCCTGTATAATTTCAGTGACAGGGCCCAGGTGATTCCCGCGGAACCTGACGGCGCCGTGACGGCTCCGAGCGTGCCTGAAGGGGCACAGCTCTGCAGGGGGGAGGCACGCTATGCGATGACGGATAACACGCTGCAGAACTCCATTTATCTGTTTGAGACAGCCCAGCCCGCGGAGGGAGCGGAGGACAACCATCTGAGCCGTCCGTGTCTGGTAATAGGGGGTAAGTACGACGGTGCTGAAAGCCCCACCTATTATCGTGTGGATTTATGGTATAAGAATGATGCCGGACAGACTGAAGAAATTATCTACCGTGATGTCCTGCGTAACAGCAGCTACAATGTGACAGTGACCGCTGTTACCGGACCCGGATACGGAACGGAGGACGAAGCATTCAGAGCGAAGCGTGCGGATATTCAGGCGGATGTGCAGGTATGGGATGAGACTGACCTGGGCGACATAGCCTTTGACGGCAAGAACTTCCTGGGTATCGGTACGATGGAGTTCACCGTGGGAAAATTCGGCGAGAGCGGCCTGATTCAGACCGTGACATCAAGTCCCGGCCTGACATGGACAGCCACACTGCTTAATGAGAATGGAGAAGGCACTCCTGACTGGATCAGCTTCGATAATGAAGACGGAACGACGGCCACGGGAGGCAACGCAGGCGGGACAAGCCAGAAGAAGGAAAATGTAAGCTTCACCGTGCAGCCCAAGCCTGAGGGTGTGACCGGTAACCGTACTGCCCTCATGCGGTTTAAGGCCGGAAATCTGCAGGTGGATGCCAAAGTGGTTCAGGACAACAGCGAACAGGTGTTTATCAGACTGATTAGTGATGAAACGGTCGATATTGTCAACCAGGACGGCCAGACAAACCAGATTAGGGTGGAATACGGGCCGGCAAATACGGAACTGGTATGGGTGCTGACCCAGGATGAAGAGCAGGGCATAGGACTGCAGAGCCCGTATGCCGACGGTACCGAAACTGGAGGGGCATTAAAAAATGAAAAGACCATTGACGTGCCGACAAACGCATTGTCCGTGAGCGATAAGCCGTACGTGACCGGAAAGGCTACGATGATGCTGCTTGCCCGTGGACAAAACGGAGACGCCAAGATGGTGAAAGTGCAGTTGCAGCAGAGGAAGCTTGGAATAGAACTTGTAAGGAAAACGGTGTATGCGTTAGGAGGACAGGAAACGGTGTATGTACGTTCGAATTTCGACTGGACCGCTACATTTGATGAGCCGACTGGTCAGCTGTCAGAACTGACCGATGGATTCACGCAGGAACAGTTTGAAGGTGTGGCCACTGACGAAAGCAACAATGAAAATGCGAAAGTGGTATTCCAGATGAAACTCGCCGGATTTCAGGGAAGGATACTACCGGCAACCATAAAGTTCAGAAGCAAGGAGGATGACAATTATGAATTAACGCTGAACATGGCGGATGTTTTTGAATATGGAGGTTCATATTATGAGGTTTCAAAGGGATATACAAGAACCTTTAGGCAGATTTATGAAGATGAATATCCTGAAGGGTTGAGTTCAAAAGAAGGATGGAATCTTCCAAGTAAAGCACAGGCACTCAAGCTTACGGAACTAACAAAAACTGCTACTTGGACAAATGATAAGAGTCTTTCGGATGATTCACCAGGTAAAGAAGAAACGTTTGAGTATTGGCCTGATATACAATCTGGAGGAGATTTGAACCATTATTATTATTTTAAAGCTAATTGTGCATCAAGCGGTGCTTGGGTTTCTTCTGGTAGTATTGGATATTTTCGTGTTTATACGGATCAACATAAGTGTGGACCTTATAAAATACCTGCTGTTCTGTGGAAAATGAGTAGTGTTAGTGCATTGTCGGGATTAATGTTCACTTATCGAGCACATGATAAAACGACTTGTACTTTTTGTTCTGCTAATGTATATTGGCAGGAATATAATTATAGTCTTCCGGAGAATCAATGGGGGATTGAGTGGAACGTGGTTTATACAAGACGAGCTCCTATTACTGCTGGTGTTAGTGGATCTTACCGGGATATGTGTAGACATTTTGTGAGACTTAACTCTCCTCAAGGACATAGTGATATTGTTGGTGAATTGAAATGGACAGGTGAAGCATCCCTGAATACATATTACTTACGAAAAATCAATACCGCTGATAATTAATAATGCAATGAATATTATAAAAATGTAGATATGAAAGATAGACTCAGATACAGACTACAGATGCTGTGCATTCTGTGTCTGGCAGTTGCCGGACTGCTGGGCTCGTGTGTGGCAGAACCGGTTGGCGACACAGGGCTGTCCGGTGACGGAAAAGGAAAGCAGGAAGTTCGCCTGAAACTTCAGGTTCCGGGGCTGTCAAAAAGCAGGGCGAATGATGGAACGCGTGCCGTTAATGAAAGTGTGGAATCAACTGTGAACGACCTTTATATCCTGGTCTTCAAGAACAAGACAGGAGATGAGACAGATGATACCTTTGAATATTATGCCAAGGCAGAGAAAGCGGACGATACGGAAAACTGGACTGCGATGCTGCAGGCACAGGACTATGCACAGAACTTTATAGTGGTTGCCAACGCAGAAGGTACGACAAGCGACATGCTGGTGCAGGCAATCAAAGGGATTGAGAAAGGAGCAACAAAAACTACGGTCAAACAGACGCTGCAAGTGCTGCTAACGGAGGCAGAGAAAACAAGCGGGTTCAATGCTGCGGGTACAGACAATCACAGCCCCTTTACGATGTGTGGCCAGACGGCACCAACTGTGATAAAGGCAGGAGGAAACAATGTACTGACCGTGAATTTGTATCGCATCATGGCACGCGTGCAGGTCTATTTTGGAGATAAGGCAGGAAGCGGTGTAAGCAAGTTCGTGGCAGAAACGGTGCGTCTGTGTAATTTCAATGATCGGGCGCAGGTTATACCAGACGAACCTGGCCTGGTGGCAACGAAACCGAGCATACCGGAAGGAACAAACCGCTGCCTGGGAAATGCAGTCTATCCCGTTACAGAAAACAAATTGCAATGTTCGGCTTATCTGTTCGAAACCGCCCAGCCGGAGGATACGGAAGAGAATGCCCATCTGAATCGTCCGTGCCTGATTATCGGAGGAAAGTACGATGGTTCCCAAAATACGACTTATTACCGTGTAGACTTGCTGAAGGATAAAGAATACCTGGATGTCCTGCGTAATCACAGCTATGAAGTGACGGTGATAGGAGTAGGAAGTGCCGGGCATGGTTCGGAAGATGAAGCCTTGGCAGCGAAGGCAGCAAATGACATTTCCACCAGTCTCATTGTGTGGGATGAAACTGAAGTGGGCAACATCGATTTTGACGGAAATAACTATCTGGGCGTCGGTACGATGGAATTCACCGTAGGGAAAGGGGGAGCAACACTGACCCAGAAGCTGACATCGAACCAGGCATGGGCAGCCACACTGCTTACCGAGGACGGAACTGGAACTCCGGATTGGGTAAGGTTTGAGCAAACCCAAAAAAATACGGCATCAGGTGAAGGAGGAGAGAACACACAAGACGTTTCCTTCATTGTGGATGCGAAGCCTGCAGAAGTAACTGCAGACCGCACGGCCATCATGCGGTTTACAGCCGGAAAACTGCACCCCCGGCCTCCATGTACCATCTGTCCGGGTGATCCGTTCGTTGTCCGGCAGCCCCGCCGCCGTTTCATAGGCGGCAATAAGGCAAGCCGTATTCTGGATTGAGTTCATATTCTCTCACTCCTCGTATGATGTGGTTGGCAGGTAGTATCTGGGGTTTGTTCTCTGTCCGCTGACCCGCACCTCGAAGTGGAGGTGGGGGCCGGTAGACCGGCCGGTGCTACCGGACAGGGATACGATGTCGCCAGTCTCCACCGTTTGGCCCACCCGCACCAGCAGTTGAGAGTTGTGGGCGTAGAGAGTGGACAGGCCGTTACCATGGTCGATCATCACATAGTAGCCGTAGCTGCTGTGGTACTGGGCGGCGGTGACGGTGCCGGGCAGGGCGGCCCGGACGGGGGTGCCGGTGGGTACCGCCAAATCCATGCCGGTATGACCCCGGGTCTCCCCGGTGAAGGGGTCCCTCCGGTAGCCAAACTCCGAGGTGACCCGGCTCTCCCAGCCCGCCCCAATGGGGGAGCAGAAGCCGTCCGCCCCGATGAAGGGCACGTCGGCGCCGGGGATCCAGCCCTCCGTTCCAGTGGACACGCCATACTTCACAATGTTGTAGACGCTGTCCGCATTGGCCTGCTGCTCCGGTGTGACCTCCGTTCCGGTAAGTTGTCCGATATTTTGATAAATCTCCTGGAGGTCTGAAATCGGGACGGCCACGGTATAAGTCTCCTGGGTTTCCACCTCATTGCCGTTCTCATCCACAGTGGTCACCATGCGGGTGCGCTCCTCATAGGTGACAAAGCAATCCACAAAGGTCTTTTCAGCATGGGCTGCCGGGTCATCCGCGCCGAAGTACAGAGCATAGAAGACCGCCTTGACCCGTATGTCATCCAGGGTATCCCCCTCCTCCATCTGCCCCTCCACCGCCTGTATGGCGTCATCCAGCAGGGCGAAGCTGTCCCGCATCCCCTCGATGCAGGCCCGGTAATCCGCCGGGGTACCCTCCGGGATGGCCCCGCCGTGAAAGCACAGGTCTACCGCGGTGCGGTTGTGCTCCGCCCCCCCGGAGAACAGGGCGCAGAAGAAGGCCAGCAGGAGAATGATGGGAGAGAGCACCGCCACCGCCACCCACCCCACGGCCTTCCGGCTCTTTTCGTTGGTGAGGATGGACACGGCGGTTTTGGCCAGGAACGCTGGGCTCATGTGGCACACCTCCCACAGGAACAGGGCAGGTTGTCCTCCGGGAACACCTGGGGGAGGGCCATCTGCCCCTCGTCGTGCTCCAGGAAGTCCCGCCAGGCCCAGTTCCGGCCCAGCCCCTTGACAGTGGTTAAATTGGGCCGGGCCCTGTCCTCAATGGCCAGGGCCCGGTTCAACAGCTCCGGATATTGGTGATAGAGGGTGCGGATCTCCCGCCGCTTCATGCTGGGGCAGAAGAAGCAGGAGGACTTCCCCGGCAGGGGAAGCCCGGCTTCCTGGATGGCCTGGATGCACCTGTCCCGATCCCAGCCCCACTCCATGAGGGGGTATTCCTTCTGGTATTTCCTATCTGTCATATCCCGCTCCCGGACTCTCTCACGGCGCTCCGGTTCCCCGGCGTCATAGCCGATGAACTTGACCACCCGGCCGCCGCCGGCCCACACCGCCTGGCAGCGGGGGTCGTGCCGGCAGAACATCTCCTAGGGGAACACCTTGTGTTTGAGGGAGCACTTCTTGTAGCCGTAAGCGATAGATGGCAGCGTGCTAGAGCGGAGGCATTCCTGTTCCAGGGTGAGCCGCCGGCCGTCCCGTGTGGTGTACCACACACGGGTGATGGGCGGCATCCCGTGCTCCGCCAGCCAGCGGCCCATGGTCTCCAGATAGGCGTAGGTGTGGGGCTGCTCGCCGCCGGGATCCGCGAAGAGGATGAGATCCACCGGGACGCGCCTCTGCCAAAGTCCCACCAGCATGGCGGTGCTGTCCGTTCCAGCGCCGTATCCCACCACGGTCATCCCTCTCCTCCAGTGATCAGCGCGTGCTTGTGGGGCGGGGCGTGGACGTCCAGCAGGTTGCGGTCGGCGCCGGACTTGAACAGGCAGACGCCCTGCTGGGGGGCGCTGATCAGGTCATACTCGGCGCTCTCCAGCTGGAGGTTGTCCATGTAGAACCGCTTGTCCACCTTGCCGCCGTGGAAGAGGAA
>OHAI01003485.1_pt1 | contig 10609 bp, 6 predicted proteins | sample 1577091 | NCBI WGS metagenome assembly OHAI01 (sample SAMEA3541548, study PRJEB24748) | human gut metagenome | biome: human gut; feature: human-associated habitat; material: faeces | place: China | collected 2012 | reverse complement strand
AGGCCCTCGCGGCCTAGTCGCTATTTAGGGCGTCCAAGATTTGGGACGCAGTTCAGTGCGAGCTGCAGGGTCTTTTGTCAAGCGATGCGACAAAAATGATCCGTTTCCCTTCGTCCCCAAGGGATCACGTTTAGCCCTCCTTGCGGACTTTTTGCAGGTAGCGGTAGACGCTGGGCTCCGAGATGCCCAGCGCGGTGGCAGCGCAGGCCACGGCGCCCTTGAGCATGAACACCCCGTTGCTGTTGAGGTGGCGAATGACGTCCACGCGGTCGCTCTGACCAAGCGACGCCACATCCAGCCCGCGCGCGCTCAGCAACTCGGCAATGCTGCGGTCGATGAGCTCCTGTGTGGACTCCGAAAGACTTTCGACCTCGATGGGGGCGGGCTCCGCGCGCGTCGGCGCCGCGTCGAAGCATGCCATGAGCTGCTGCGCCATGGTGTTGATGGAGCGCACGGTCGAGAGGTCGGTGTTGACGCAGAGCATACCGACGATCTCGTTATCTTCGCGGATAAAGTACGTCGCTGACTCCAACGTCTTGCCGCCGGCACCGCGCCCCTCGTAGCCCGTAATAAACGGCAGGTCGCGATACTTGGGGTCGTGCATGATCTTGAGCGCCAGATCGGTGGCGGGACCGCCGACCTTGCGGCCGCTCACGATGCCGTTGCGAATATCGACGATGGCGTGGTCGGGATCCGAGAAATCATGCAGCACGATCTCGCTGTTCTTACCGAGTATCTGCTCCAGGAAATCGACCATCGGCAAAAAGCGACGTACGGTCTCGTTCACGGGCAACTCCTTTGGGTGAAATCGGAGATGGTCATAACAATTTTTTCTCATGGTAACACGCTGCTCTTCATCTCGTATATCCGCAGGTACATTGCGTAATACAGACGAACGGTAGGAATTTGGCGGTAAACGGTTGACCAAAAGAAAAGTTAGATGTTATTTTGACCAGACACTTTCCTGACCTGCGGAAATGCATTATCTCAGCTGAAGAATAGTCTGATAACAAAAAATTATTATTGAGAATGAGAATCATCTTTAATACGATATGCAACGAAGGCACAACCTCAACCCCGCACTGCGTCACAATAGAGCGTTAGATGCGAAAACAACTATTTCGAGGATTGGTGGTCAAATGACCCAGGAGACGGTTAAGAACGGCACTGAAGCCCTGTTCACTCGTGAAGGCATGCCTCCCGTTAAAGAAATGATCCCGTGTGCCCTTCAGCACGTACTGGCTTCGTTTGCCGGTATCATCACCCCGGCTGTCATCATGGCCGGCGTCTACGGCTTTAATAGCCAGCAGAGCACCGACATCATCCAGGTCGCGCTCATTCTTTCGGCAATCGATACGGCCCTTCAGGCCTTCGCTCCCTTCCGTCGCATCGGCGGCGGTCTGCCCATCGTCATGGGCGTTTCGTTCGCATTCCTGCCGGCCCTGCAGGCCATGGGTGCCTCGGGCTTTAGCTTTGGCGCGCTGTTGGGCGGCGAGATCGTCGGCGGCGCCGTCGCGGTCCTCTTTGGTCTGGCCTACAGCAAGATAAAGTGGCTGTTCCCGCCCGTCGTGACCGGTACGGTCATCTTCTCCATTGGCGTCTCTCTCTATCCCACGGCCGTCAAGTATATGGCCGGCGGTATGGGTACGCCGCTGTGGGGCACTCCGCAGGCCTGGTGCGTCGCTCTTATCACCTTCGCCGTGGTCTTTGCGCTCGCCAACTTTGGCAAGGGCACGCTCAAGCTGGGATCCGTGTTCTTTGGCATGATCGTTGGCATGATCGTTTCGATCCCCTTTGGCATGATCGACTTCTCCAGCGTCGCCACCGCTCAGGTCTTCGCCCTTCCCAAGCTCATGCCCTACGCGCTCGAGTTTGATCCCGAGGTCTGCATTACCCTCGCCGTCGTGTTCCCCATGGTTGCCATCCAGGTTATCGGTGACGTCTCCGCCGCCTGCCTGGGCTCCATCGACCGTATGCCCACCGAGCGCGAGCTCTCCGGCGCTATCGTGTCCCAGGGCCTTACCTCTATGGTCGGCGGCCTGCTGGGCGGTCTTCCCACCAGCGCCCTTGGCCAGAACGTGGGCATCATCTGCTCCAACAAGGTCGTTAACAAGTGGGTCTTTGTGATCATCGCTGCCGTCTTTGCCATCGCCGGTCTGTTCCCGCAGCTCTCTGCCGTCCTTTCCGCTATCCCGCAGCCCGTCATCGGCGGCGCGACCGTCGGCGTCTTTGGCACCATCACCATGAACGGCGTGCGCATGTTCACCCGCGAGGGCCTTACGCAGCGCACTACCACCATCGTCGGTACCTCCGTCGTCTTTGGCCTGGGTATCTGGATGGCCAGCGGTTGCCTTGCCGGCGAGGGTATGCCCACCTGGGTGTCCACCGTCATCGGCTCCAATGCCGTGACCCCCACCGCCATCATGGCCATTGTCCTTAACCTGATCCTTCCGCAGACGCCGGTCGTGGCTCAGCACATCGATGCCGCCAAGGACGCTGCCGTGGATCTGGTCTTGCCCGAGAGCAAGAAGTAACCAATTCGGTGCTATTCGTCGGCGGACGAATCGCCCCGTCCGCCGACGTCATGCGGCGCCAAGCCGCACTTCAAAGGGTTTGTCCCTTTGGTGAAGCGTTGACGGGAGAGGGCCCGTTTCCGGTGTAGGCCGGCGCTTCGCACTCCGCCATGTCAGAGGTGTCAAACCCCGCCTCTGATGTTGAAGGGAGCATCCATGCTTCTGGTCGCTAACGGTTCCGTCTTTACCCGCAACGCGCAGGCCCCGTTCATTCCCAACGGTGCGGTCGCCATTGACGGAGATACGATCGTCGAAGTGGGCCCCGAGTGCGAGCTCAAGGCCAAGTACCCGGATGCCGAGTACGTCGACGCCCAGGGTAACCTCATCATGCCCGGACTCATCAACTGCCACACCCACATCTACTCGGGTCTGGCCCGCGGCCTTGCCATTAAGGGCTGCAACCCCACCAACTTCCTGGAGAATCTTGAGCAGCAGTGGTGGAAGATCGACGACAACCTGACGCTCGACGGCACCAAGGCCAGCGCCTATGCCACGATTCTGGACTCCATCCGCGATGGCGTCACCACGATCTTCGATCACCACGCGAGCTTCTGCGAGATTCCGGGCAGCCTCTTTGCCATTAAGGATGCCGCGCAGGAGCTGGGCATGCGTTCGTGCCTGTGCTACGAGGTCTCCGACCGCCGCGGTCAGGAAAAATGCGACCAGGCCATTGCCGAGAACGCCGAATTTGCCCAGTGGGCCGCCAAGGAGCGTCGCGATAACGACAACCACATGATCGCCGCCATGTTTGGCGGTCACGCCACCTTTACGCTTTCGGACGAGACCATGGACAAGATGGCCGAGGCCAACAACGGCCTGACCGGCTTCCACATCCATGTGTGCGAGGGCATGAATGACGTGTGGGACTCCCGCCTCAACCGTGGTGGCATCAGCCCCGTCGAGCGCCTGCTGCAGCACAACCTGCTGGGTCCCGACACCATGCTCGGCCACTGCATCCACGTGACGCCTGCCGAGATGGATATCGTCAAGGAGTCCGGTACCTGGCTCGTCAACAACCCCGAATCCAATATGGGCAACGCCGTGGGCTGCGCCCCCGTGCTCGAGTTCTTCCGCCGCGGCATCCCCGTGTGCATGGGCACCGACGCCTACACTCACGATATGCTCGAGAGCCTCAAGGTCTTCCTGATCATTCAGCGCCACAACGCCGCCATGCCCAACGTGGGCTGGTGCGAGGCCATGACCATGCTGTTCGAGAACAACGCCAAGATGGCGAGCAAGTACTTCGATCGCAAGCTCGGTGTGCTCGAGGCCGGCGCTGCCGCCGACGTCATCGTCATGGACTACAAGCCCTTTACGCCGCTGAGCGAGGAGAACATCGACGGCCACATGCTCTTTGGCATGATGGGCAAAAACTGCCGCACCACCATCATCAACGGCCGCGTCCTGTACAAGGATCGCGAGTTCGTTGGCATTGATGAGGACAAGATCAACGCGTGGACCATGGCCGAGTCCAAGAAGCTCTGGAGCACGCTCAACGATCGCACGTACTAATTACAAGTAGATTCACGCGCGTCGGATGTTTCGCCGCATCCGACGCGCGCATAGGCGGCCTCCGCGGGGTCGCCGGCGCTTGTGCTAGCGCTACACCGTATTTGCGCCCGCCGCGCGGTCTCGCCGGGCGTTACAGAGAGGAGCTCACTATGAGCGACATCATGAGGCCGATCCCGTTTTCGCAGCTGATGAACTGGATCATCGAGGAGCACAAGACCCAGGACGCCATCTTTGGCGTGCGCAAGATGGTCACGACCAACCAGGAGGGCGCGCTTCCCATTTTTGACGAGCGCATCGAGACTCCGTTTGGCCCGGCTGCCGGCCCCAACACGCAGCTGGCCCAGAACATCGTGGCATCCTATGTGGCTGGTTCCCGCTTCTTTGAGCTCAAGACCGTCCAGGTTATGGACGGCGAGGAGCTCTCCAAGTGTGTGAACAAGCCCTGCATCGTGGCTCAGGACGAGTGCTACAACTGCGAATGGTCGACCGAGCTCGAGGTTCCGCAGGCCTTTGCCGAGTACGTGAAGGCATGGTTTGCCTGCCACCTGATCGCTCGCGAGTACGGTCTGGGCAGCCCGGACGGCTTTGTCTTCAACATGTCGGTGGGCTATGACCTGGAGGGCATTAAGAGCCCCAAGGTCGACGCGTACATCGAGGGCATGAAGGACGCCAGCGGCTCCGACGTCTGGAACGAGTGCCGCGCATGGGCACTCGCCAACCTGGACAAGTTTGAGCATGTCGACGCCGCGTTTGTCGAGTCCATCCCGGCTCGCGTGTCCAACTCCATCACCGAGTCCACGCTGCATGGCTGCCCGCCGGCGGAGATCGAGCGCATCGCGACCTATCTGATTACCGAAAAGGGCCTCAACACCTACATCAAGTGCAACCCCACGCTGCTGGGCTATGAGTTTGCCCGCCAGCGCCTGAACGAGCTGGGCTTTGACTACATCGTCTTCGATGACACGCACTTCCGCGAGGACCTGCAGTGGGCCGACGCCGTGCCCATGTTCGAGCGCCTGATTGCCCTGTGCGCCGAGCGCGGTCTGGAGTTTGGCGTCAAGCTGACCAACACGTTCCCCGTCGACGTGACGAGGAACGAGCTGCCCTCCACCGAGATGTACATGTCCGGTCGTTCGCTGTTCTCGCTGACCATCGAGGCCGCCCGCCGCATTACCGAGCAGTTCGATGGCAAGCTGCGCATCAGCTACTCCGGCGGTGCCACGGTCTACAACATCCGTGCCCTGTACGATGCCGGCATTTGGCCCGTTACCCTGGCGACCGACGTGCTCAAGCCCGGTGGCTACGAGCGCTTTAGCCAGATGGCCGGCGAGTTTACCGATCTGGACGGCAAGCCGTTCGCGGGCGTCTCTCTCGAGGCCGTGACCGCGATCCAGACCGACTCGCTCACCAACCCGCTCTACAAGAAGCCGCTGCGCCCGCTGCCCGACCGCAAGGTCGCCGGCAAAAGCCCGCTTTCCGACTGCTTTACCACGCCGTGCCGCACGAGCTGCCCCATCCAGCAGGATATTCCCGCCTACCTGGCGTCTGTTGACGATGGCCGCTACGAGGACGCGTTCAACATCATCATCGAGCGCAACGCCCTGCCGTTCATTACCGGCACCATCTGCCCGCATCCCTGCGGCCGTGCCTGCGAGCGTGCATTCTACGAGCCCGAGGGCGCCCAGATCCGCGCCAGCAAGCTCAAGGCCGCCCGCGAGGCCATGACCGCCGTGCTGCCCAAGCTGCGCGCCCAGGCCATTGCCAACGACGCCGAGCGCAACGTTGCCGTTATCGGCGGCGGCCCGGCCGGCCTGGCGACGGCGTTCTTCCTGACGCGCGCTGGCGTGCCCGTCACCATCTTTGAGGCCCGCGACTCTCTCGGCGGCGTGGTCCGTCACGTGATCCCCGAGTTCCGTATCGCCAGCGACGATATCTCGCACGACGCCGAGCTCTGCCTGGCCTTTGGTGCCAAGGTTCAGCTCAACGCCCGCGTGGAGTCCATTGACGAGCTCAAGGCCCAGGGCTTCACCGACGTGGTCGTGGCCACCGGTGCCTGGATGCCCGGCTCTGCGGGCCTGGGCGAGGGTGCCGAGCTCGATGTGCTGGAGTTCCTCGAGGCCGCCAAGAAGGGCGAGAAGCTCGAGCTGGGCGAGGACGTCGTGGTCATTGGCGCCGGCAACACCGCCATGGACGCCGCCCGCGTGGCCAAGCGCCTGGCTGGCGTGAAGAACGTGCGCCTGGTGTATCGCCGCACCAAGAAGCAGATGCCCGCCGACGAGGAAGAGCTCGATCTTGCTCTTGCCGATGGCGTTGAGTTCTGCGAGCTGCTGGCGCCCAAGGCGCTCAACGGCGCCGTGCTGACCTGCGACGTTATGGAGCTTGGCGAGCCGGATGCAAGCGGCCGTCGCAGCCCCGTCGCCACGGGCGAGACCGTCGAGCTTTCCGCCACCACGGTGATCTGCGCCGTGGGCGAGGGCATCGATGCCAGCCTGTACGACGCCGCGGGCGTCGAGCACGACGGTCGCGGCCGCCTTGCCGCCACCTCCACCGGCGTCGAGGGCGTCTGGGCTGCAGGTGACTGCCGTCGCGGTCCGGCCACCGTGGTCGAGGCTATCGCCGATGCCGCCGAGGTCGCCCGTGCCATCGCTGGCGTGGACTTTAACAAGTACGCCGACTGCAACGAGCGGGCCGGTCGCGAGGACACCTGCTACGAGCGCAAGGGATCGCTGTGCCGCGACAAGCGCAACTGCACCAAGACCCGCTGCCTGGGCTGCGGCTCGGTGTGCGAGGTTTGCTGCGACGTGTGCCCCAACCGCGCAAACGTTGCTATTAAGGTGCCGGGCCTGGCCAAGCATCAGGTCGTCCATGTCGATGGCATGTGCAACGAGTGCGGCAACTGCGCTGTGTTCTGCCCCTACCAGGAGGGTCGTCCCTACAAGGACAAGCTCACCCTGTTCTGGAGCGAGGAGGACATGGAGAACTCCGAGAACGAGGGCTTCCTGGCCGTGGACGAGGATCACTTTAAGGTCCGCGTCGCCGGCACGGTCCGCACTGTCTCGGTCGATGCCGTCAACACCGGCCTTCCCGAGGCCGTCCGCCTGACCATCAAGGCCGTGCGCGACAGCTATCCGTATCTTCTTAAGAAATAGGCGAGTCTCTTATGGCCAAATCCATTCAACATAACGTGGCCTACGTTGCCTGCGGAAGCGGCTGTGCTTCCGCAGGCGGCGACGCCCGCTGCAGCGAAGGCTGCATTGGCTGTGGCGCCTGCGTCACGGCCTGCCCCCACGGCGCCATTGCGCTGGTCGATGGCATCGCCCGCGTGGATCGCTCCAAGTGCACGGGCTGTGGCCTGTGCGGCATGGCGTGCCCGCAGCGCGTGATTGCCTTCGTTCCCGGCTACCAGAACATTCTGGTGCGCTGTAACAACACCGATAAGGGCGCCATCGCCCGCAAGATCTGCGACACGAGCTGCATCGGTTGCGGCATGTGCGCCAAAAAGTGCCCTGCCGGCGCTATCCGCATCGAGGACAACTGCGCTCATATCGACGGCGCGGACTGCCTGTCGTGCGGCATGTGCGCCGTCGTCTGCCCACATGGCGCCATCCACGACCGCACCGGCATCGCCGCCGGCGTGTAGAGGGGAATCACCATGGCACAGGAATTCACTTTTACCGTTAACGGCGTCGAGCGCACGACGACCCAAAACAAGCCGCTGCTACGCTACCTGCGCGACGACCTGCATATTCACTCCGCCAAGGACGGCTGCTCCGAGGGCGCGTGCGGTACCTGCACCATCCATGTGGACGGTGCGGCCGTCAAGGCGTGCGTGCTGACCACCGCCCTTGCCGCCGGTCGCAACATCGTGACTGTCGAGGGCCTGCCCGAGGACGTGCGCGAGGCCTTTGTGTACGCCTTTGGCGCCGTGGGTGCCGTGCAGTGCGGTTTTTGCATCCCCGGCATGGTCATGGCGGGTGCGGCGCTCATCGCCGAGGATCCCGAGCCCACCGAGGAGCAGATCAAGTACGCCATTCGCGGCAATGTCTGCCGTTGCACCGGCTACAAAAAGATTATCGAGGGCATTGCGCTGGCCGCTGCGGTGCTACGCGGCGAAAAGCAGATTGACGAGGGCCTGGAGCGCGGCGACGACTACGGCGTGGGCAAGCGCGCCTTCCGCATCGACGTGCGCAAGAAGGTGCTCGGCGAGGGCAAGTATCCCGACGACATCGACGAGCTCGATCAGCCGGGTCTGACCTACGCCAGCGCTGTGCGCTCCAAGTATCCGCGCGCCCGCGTGCTCTCCATCGATACCTCCAAGGCCGAGGCCCTGCCCGGTGTGGTGGGCATCCTGCGCGCCGAGGACGTGCCGGTCAACCAGGTCGGCCACCTTATCCAGGACTGGGACGTCATGATCGCCCAGGGCGATATCACCCGCTGCGTGGGCGATGCCATCGTGCTGGTGGTTGCCGAGGACGAGGCGACGCTCGAGAAGGCCAAGAAGCTCGTAAAGATCGATTACGAGCCGCTGGAGCCCGTGCGCAACATTGTCGAGGCCAGGGCTGCCGACGCCCCACGCCTGCACGACAGCTTTTTTGCCTTTGGCAACACGGTGGAGCTCAAGGACAACGTGTGCCAGAGCCGCCATGTGACGCGCGGCGACGCCGCCAAGGCGCTGGCCGAAAGCGCGTTCACCGTGACGCAGCGCTTTACCACGCCCTTTACCGAGCATGCCTTCTTGGAGCCCGAGTGCGCTGTCGCCTTCCCGTACAAGAACGGCGTCAAGGTGCAGTCGACCGACCAGGGTGCCTACGACACGCGCAAAGAGTGTGCCCACATGTTTGGCTGGGATAGCGAACCCGAGCGCGTGGTCGTCGAGACCATGCTCGTGGGCGGTGGCTTTGGCGGCAAGGAGGACGTGTCCATCCAGCACTTGGCCGCGCTCGCCGCATATAAGTTTCAGCGTCCTGTGAAGTGCAAACTCACGCGTGCCGAGTCTCTTGCCTTCCATCCCAAACGTCATGCCATGGACGGCACCTTTACGCTGGGCTGCGACGCCGAGGGCAACTTTACCGGTCTGGACTGCGAGATCAACTTTGATACCGGCGCCTACGCGTCGCTGTGCGGCCCGGTGCTCGAGCGCGCCTGCACGCATGCCGTCGGCCCCTACAAATACCAGAACACCGACATTCGCGGCTTTGGCTACTACACCAACAACCCGCCCGCCGGCGCGTACCGCGGCTTTGGCGTTTGCCAGTCCGAGTTTGCGCTCGAGAGCCTGATCGACTTGCTGGCAGAGAGGGTCGGCCTGGACCCGTGGGAGATCCGCTACCGTAACGCCATCGAGCCGGGCGAGGTTTTGCCCAACGGCCAGATTGCCGATTGCTCCACGGCGCTGAAGGAGACGTTGCTCGAGGTCAAGGATGCCTACTACGCGCATCCCGGACATGCCGGTATCGCCTGCGCCATGAAGAACGCCGGCGTGGGCGTGGGCCTACCCGATGCCGGCCGCTGCAAGATTCGCGTCGAGAACGGCGTGGCCGTGGTCTATGCCGCCACGTCCGACATTGGCCAGGGCTGCAACACGGTCTTTTTGCAGGACGTTGCTGAGGCGTGCGGTCTGCCGCTGAGCTGCATCGCCAACGGCGAGTGCTCCACCGAGAACGCTCCCGACTCCGGCACCACGTCTGGCTCGCGTCAGACGGTCGTGACCGGCGAGGCCGTGCGCGGCGCCGCCTTCCTGCTGCGCGATGCTATGGTTGGCATCGAGGCTGGCAAGCCTGCGCCTACCGCCCCGGTGAGCGCCCATGGTGACGGCGTCAAGATCGAATACGACGACGGTCGTGCCTATCAGCTGCGCACGCAGGAGCTCGTCGCCGGCCAGGGTATGCATCCTCAGGATCCTGCGGCCGCCATCAAGGCGCTCGAGGGCTGCAAGTTTGGCTACGTGTACCTGGAGCCGACCGACAAGCTGGGCGCCGACGTGCCCAATCCCAAGAGCCACATCTGCTACGGTTTTGCCACGCATGTGGTCATTCTGGATGATGACGGCCGCGTGAGCGAGGTCTATGCCGCGCACGATTCCGGCAAGGTGGTCAATCCCATCTCCATCCAGGGTCAGATCGAAGGCGGCGTGCTCATGGGTATGGGCTATGCACTTACCGAGGACTGGCCGCTCAAGGACTGCGTGCCCCAGGCGAGGTACGGTACGCTCGGGCTGTTCCGTGCGCCCGAGATTCCGGATATCCACGCCATCTACGTGGAGAAGGACGAACTGCTGCCCGTGGCATATGGCGGCAAGGGCATTGGCGAGATCGCAACGATCCCCACGGCGCCCGCCGTGCAGAACGCCTATCGCGCGTTTGACGGCAAGCTGCGTCCGGATCTGCCCATGGTGGATACGCCGTACAGCCGCGCTCGTCACCGCGGGTAGAGTAGAGCGCGGACGGCCATTGCTGACTGCCGTCTGCGCTTGCCATCAACTGTATAAGCTGCGCCTTTGGCCCCAGCTCCATCGTGAGCCGGGG